>Ga0049080_10000734_pt1 | contig 11048 bp, 20 predicted proteins | sample GreLakmeER15MSRF_FD_66716 | JGI IMG/M metagenome (GOLD analysis project Ga0049080, IMG submission 66716) | Freshwater lentic microbial communities from great Laurentian Lakes, MI, USA - Great Lakes metaG ER15MSRF | ecosystem: Environmental > Aquatic > Freshwater > Lake | place: Great Lakes... | reverse complement strand
AGTTATAGGATTCATACAAATGCTTGCTGGATTCTCGTCTTTAAACATCGGAAATGTTTCAAGCATGCAATCGTTGGTTGTGAATATGGGATATGGCATGGCTACTGCTTTGTACACAACCTTGGCAGGTTTAATTTTTGGAAATATTTTAAAAATAGAGGCTTTTGATATAGAAAGATCATTCAAAAACATGGTAGAACAAAATGGCAACAAATAAATTTTATTCTTCACAAACAGCTTTTAATGATTTGCTTTTTAATTCTTTATTAGCATTTGTTGGTTTATTCATAATTTCAATTTTACATGTAAATGACAATTCTAAGAATAATCATTCTGCAACACAAAATGTTGAATTTATGATTAGTGTTACATGGCCTTATGAAAACGATGATGATGTTGACACATATGTGGTAGATCCTTTGGGAAACATAACATCGTTCAATAGAAGAGAAGATGGATTGATGCATTTAGACAGGGATGATATTGGCCATATGAATGATACCATCACTTTGCCTAATGGTAAAAAAATAGATTACAAAGAAAACAGAGAAATAGTATCAATTCGTGGTCTAATGCCCGGTGAGTATATTGTAAATGTCCATTTGTATAGCAAGAAGTCAAAATTGACAACTGTTCCTACATCGATAAAGATTGAAAAAATCAATCCCTACAAACTTGTAGCTTTTCGTCAAATTGATTTAACTAATATAGGAGAAGAGAAAACTGTTTTTCGTTTTGGTGTAGACAATCAAGGTGCAGTTTCATTTGTATCAGAAGGCCCAAGTAAAACTCTTATAAAGAAGAAGGGAAGTTAAATTTGAATACTTTGCTTTTTCCTATTTTGTTTTTACTACTTGGCGTTATTTTATTGTGGATTATCATAGGAATTAATGGTTGGTTTAATGCCAAAATGTGGCTAATAAATATTGTAACATTTTTTGTTATTTTGTTGTGGTTTGGTGTGCGATCATACATGGGTTGGCCAGCAGATGAGCATTTGCCAGAGCAAATAAAATTAGCTGGAATGATATCTGATGAGCCAAAGTCGTTGTACATAATAGGTCAAAAACATGACAATTATGATCTTTTTACACATTCATGGTATGATTTTGTATTTTATAAACCTGATGATTCTGCCAGAATGTACAAAATATCATATTCTAAAGAGGCGCATAAAAACCTTGAGCAGGCTATGGAAATAGTGCAAAAAGGTGGTTATGTGGTTTTAAGTAGAAAAGACATGGATGGTAAAAAGATTAGTGATAAAGCGGGTGGAGAAAGCATAACAAGGAATTCAGATTTTATGGTTTATGAATTGCCACCATCTAAGTTGATTAAAAAACCTATACCATAGTTTTTTCCGGTGGTGTCAAATAAGGTATTTTGATTTTTTTCATACCTTTGCAATTCAAATTAGACAAGCTTCCTTGAATTTGAAAATTTGGATTATTGGTATCTTTACAGGAAATTATAGAACCAACGCCTGCCATTTCCTGTAGCCATTCATTGAAAGTTTTCATGCCATATATATATATATTATATGGAAATTAAGTTTATAGCATGGTTAAAATCACTTGAAGAAGGCACCGCTTTGTTGGGCACCACGGGCACCCAGCCCGGAGAACCAACTCCTAGTGGTTCTGCCCCTAAAAACAAAGTGAGTAATCCAGACAACACCGGTAGCGCAGGCGGGCCGGGAAAAAGCACCCCTCCTAATAGTGCTGGTTGTTCGGGTGGACCATGTCCTCCAAAAAACACTATTGCTCCTTTGGTTATGGGTGGTGGTGGCGGTGGTGGCGCATCGGCTATTCCTGCGCAGGGCATCCCAGTCAAGTGAAAACTACTAATCCCCATAGTTTTAAATTAAAAATATAAAAACTTTTATTATTATCTTTTATTCTTGGAGAGCAAGCAAACATACTATTAAAACTATAACATATAGTTAGGTTTATATCAAACAAGTTTGTTATTAATTTTATTCCATGTTTTGTTGCATAATTTATATTTTCACATAAATTTTTATAAAAAAACAATTCTTTTTCATCAAAAACTAGTTGTAAATCAAAAACGCTTTCTTTTTCTTCTGATAAAAAAAAGGAACAATTATTTTTTTCATACCAAATATCGTTTGCTTCTGTAATTTCTATATTAGAGAAGTTGTGCATTTTGTTTGTTCTTTTGATTGAAACCAATCGTAAATATGGTGTGAACTATGATAAAAATTATAAGCAGCCAAATTTGAAAAAAATAAGCCAAGATGCAATAAAAGTTTGGCTCCCAGAAGTTCAACAAAAGACGCATTTCTCGTGCGGTGCTGCTGTTGTACATTCAATTTGTTCTTACTATGGTTTGGGTTTGAATTCCCATTATGATTATTTTTCGTTTTTGGAAACGGATGAAACTTATGGTACTCCACCAATAAAAATTGTGAATTATTTTAAATATGTAGGACTTAATTGTAGAATGATTTCTAACATGAGTATTGAGTCGTTGTGTCAGGAGTTGCAAAAGAAAAAGCCTGTGGTTTTAGTTTTACAGGCATATGGTAATAGTAAAAACTATAAAAAAAGTGGTTCGGGACATTATGTAGTTGCTATAGGATATGATAAAATAAATATTATATTTGAAGATCCTTATATGAATTGTTCTAGAGGTTATATACCGAAAAACGAATTAATAAATAGATGGCATGACATTGATTACAAAGGTATTGAATATCAACAAACAGGGATTGTTGCTTGGAAAAATCAAAAACCATTTTATTTAAATTGCGCTAAGAAAATACCTTAGGACTTTAGGTAATTTGGAAAGCAAGGCCCTATTAATCTGATAAGTTTTTCCGTTTCTTTTTTTTCAAAATGCACCACCATGCTGCCTCCATGTTTTTTGAGTGAACATGGAATTTCAATAATTTGGAAATATTCTTGCAGAGTTTCTAGTGAGTCCTTACATAATCTACTTACACGAATGTGGCAATGGTTTGCAAATATTTGTCCTTTATCAATAAACCAAGCTGTAATTCCTATGTCTTGTAATTGATCAAGCCATTCTAAAGTTATTTTCTTCTTTTTGTTTTTATAGCAAAGTTCAAAATAATATCTCCAACATTCGTTTGTTATAGAGTTCCATCTAAAACTATCTTTGTCAGATATAAATGATTTTTGTCTACTAAATCTTTTGAGTTCTTCAGCTTTACATCGTAACCAATTGCCTCCCTTGTTTATGCTTTCTCTAATCTGCAGGTGGGGACTTAGTGAGTTTTTGGGCATAATGATGCTTCCATTACCCAAAAGAGTACCTAAAACAAACTGCTTTTCACGATTTGTTAAATCAATTTTTCGAAGGCTTTTGCCATCATATTGCCAGTTGTCTAACATACAAATATATACATTTTTATTTTTTTTATTAATTTGTTCCAAATATATTATTTTATTACTTATTGGATTATAACTAAAATACACCTATTTAAGGAGGTATTATCATGGGAGCTACATCCGTAACCGGCGTTGGAGCCGGATCAGCCGAAGGCCTAACAAAGGGCGCACCAGAGCGTCAAACACTAGGCGTTGGACATCTAATTGGCCCACACATTGTTAAAGCTGGCGCAGCAACCTGCGCAAGTGGTGCAGCTAGTGTTGTATTTCCACTAAGTGGAGTTTCTGCCGACTATGTTGTATTGGTCACCAATACTGACGCTAGCAGCCCTGCTGCAACATCTGCCACAATTGCCATTGCCAGCGGCGTTGCCACTGTCAGCTTGGTAGCTGCAGGTTCTGATGTTGTTAGCTACGCAGTTGTTAAAGTTGCTAATTTCGGTCTTTAATATATTTTTGAGTAATTAATTGATTGCCTGCCTAAATAATTTAGGCAGGCAACTTCTTTTAATAATATGAAACAATATTTGATTGTTGGTTGTGGTTTGTACGGATCAGTTTTTGCAAGACTACTTGCTGAAAATGGTCATAAAATAAAAATAATTGATAAAAGAAAACATATAGCTGGCAACTGTTATACAGAAACTATTAATAACATACCCGTTCATAAATATGGTCCTCATTGTTTTCATACCAACAGTAAAGAAATATGGGAGTTTGTTACTAAATTTGCAGAGTTTAATGATTACAAACTAAAAGTAAAAGTAAATTATAAAAACAATTTTTATTCTTTTCCTATTAACCTCTTTACCTTAAATCAAATATATGGTGTTACAACCGCTAAAGAAGCACAAGTTGTCTTGAATAAAATAAAAATAAGGAGTAAGAAAAACAATTTTGAAAGCTTTGTTTTGAAAAGTTTGGGCAGAGAGCTATATTCAATTTTTTATGAAGGTTATACGAAAAAGCAATGGAATTTAGATCCTAAAAATCTTTTTGCTTCAGTAGCAAAAAGAATCCCTGTAAGATTTGATTTTAATGATTATTATTTTACAGATATTTATCAAGGAATTCCTATCAAAGGATATACTCATCTTTTTGAAAATATTCTTGACCATGAAAATATAAAAATAGAATTGAATACAGATTTTTTCTTAGACAAAAAAGAACATGAGAAAAGTTTTGACAAAATTATTTATAGCGGCAAATTAGATGAACTTTTTGATTACAAACATGGATTATTAAACTACAGGTCATTGAAATTTGTCCAAAAAAAATACAACCAAACTTTTCAAGGAAATGGAATTATCAATTTTACACAAGAAGAAATACCATATACGAGGATTGTTGAACATAAATATTTTTATAATTTGAATCAAGATAAAACTATAGTAACATTTGAATATCCAGATGATTATGATTTTAGCAAAATACCTTATTATCCGATACCTTCTCCTATGCATGTAAAAACATACGAAAAATATAAAAATGAATTAGATTCTTTAAAAAAATACATCATAGGTGGTAGGTTAGGCAGATACACATATTTAAACATGGATCAAGTAATTGGAATGGCTATGAAAGACGCAAGAGAGGAACTATGCAAGATATAAATGAATATTTCATTCCTACTGGTCGCAAGAAATTTGAAACTCGTGTGAAAATTCACTCAAATGGAAGCGTAGAAAAAGAGATATGGATTGATGGAAAAATTTTGGACTGGTCAATTGACATATCATCTTACATGGAAGCGAGAAAAATGGGTTCCATGTATCAAAATGCTGTAAAAAAGGATATAGCACAACATTTTACTGATGCTGTTTCTGATTTAGTAGGTAGAAAAGTAAGTATGAAAGAAATACTAGAAGCTACGCAAAGAGGATGGATTTAATTTTCTAATATTTTTATGTGTTTTTTTATCCACATGTTTCTGACAAAAACATCTGGCACATCAAAATTATTATCATCTTTTAGTAAATAACAGTCTATTGCAAACTTATTACAAGTCTTTAATGATTTAAAAATAGATATGTTATAGACTGGCAAATTAGTACCTTGTCCACTTTGTGCATTTTTTATTGCGTGACTGATACCAATTATTTTATCCTTATGAAAAAGAGGTCCTCCGGAGTCTCCAAAAACTATAGGAACAGATGTTCTAATTTCTTCAATAGAATTTCCTTTTCTTGTTGCTCCTGTTATTAGTCCTGTAGAAAGTCTTGCAGTATCTCCGAGACCATGGCCTATACAAAAAACTTCATCTTTAATTTTTGGAGTATAATTATAGTCAATATTAGCAACAGCCATTTTCTTATCAGATAAAAAAAACAATATAGAGACATCGTGCTCATCATTTTTTGAAAATATAATTGATTTATATGTATCATAAGATATAAAAATGCCATTAGAATCATAGTTTGATACATTTATTAATTGATCTTTTTCTTTCAATATATGGCTACACGAATATACAATGTTGAAAAAGTCATCTTTATTTTTGAATTTTTCTGAAAATACTATTACACCGCTGCCAGAACTGTTTTCAGAAACAGATTTTATCATAACAGTTGGCAATAAATATTTTTGAACAAACATATCTGTATCAGTTTGTTTTGATACAACTATGGATGAAAAAACCAAAAAGCCAAAAAAAATAAATAATACTTTTTTCATGTTTAATAAACTAGCAAACAAACTAAATTATATCTATGCCATCTCAAGATTGTTATTTTTTCATGAATATGGAAGAACCCGAAGAAGAGAGAAAGATGCACGCATTTTGTGTGTCGTGTATTAAAAAAAGACAACATGAAAGCGCTTTGTTTTGGCAAGGATCATTGCGAGGATATGGAAAATACAAAATTATATGTAAAGATTGTAATCTAACGATACACGAAGTCGAGGAATGATGCTAAAAATATTTTGCAAAGAAGATTTTAAAGTTTTTCATGTAAAAAAAACATTTCAAGAAATTCTGGATACTATTTTTTCTTCTTCGGATTATTTGGAATTCAGTGACGGTAAAAACTTTATTTTAGGAATGAAAACCCCAAGCAACAGAGAGGTTGTTTGCTTATACCATCAAGAAGAAGTAGACTTTCTTCGTAAAATAAGGGACAATTATAAAAATATAATCGCACAAACAAATAGAAAAAATGTACTACAAAAAATACATGATTTGATAGAAACAAACAACATGTTATACAACATGATTAGAACTTCATCTGTAAAAACTAATACTCAACTTAAAGCATTTGTCAAAAAAACAGGCAATCTGTCAAAAAGACTGCAAAATGTTTTTATAATTGGAGAAGATAATAAAAAAACAGTAAAACTTTTTGATAATTCAAAAAATGTAATAGTATTCTCAAGTTTTGATGAAAAATATCATTCAATAATATCTGATATTAAAAAATCAAAGGTTTTGTTGTTTCTCAACGAGAAAAAAATACCTTACAAAAAATTAAAACAATTGGGCTTAAGCAATTTGACCTATAAGAAAGAGACAACAAAATACATTTGGGCAAAAAATATAAATATTGAAGAATTTGTTGAGGAAAATCATAAATAAATTATGAGATCTTTTGCAGACTGGCTTACTGAAAATTATTATGGTCAAGTTGTAGAGCCGTATGCAAACGATGTTTCTTTTCAATCAAGGGTACGATCCAAGATAACAGCAAAAGAAAACGACATAGATTTAAGTGCTGATAAAGCTGAAAAAAATTACTTAAAAAATAATCGCAAGAAACACAGTAAATAATTAAGGAGGAAAACATGGCAAATCCGAAACCTGCTATTACTTTTCGTGTTAATATTACAAACAGAGATCCTGCACTAGTCAGCGACCTGCCTCCTTACCAAACACAGACTGTCGGGAATGAAACTACTGCAGAGTCAACTTCACAAGTAACTGCAAGGTCTGCTTCTGTTCCATTTATCGCACATGGAAATCAACTTAACGGATATACAGTTGGTGGATTCATAAATAATTTAAAAAACAACGACACTTTTGTAGCATACGGATTAAATGCTTACTATATAAAAAACAATTTTGCAACAGGTTCTGCATCTGATATGCTGGAAGTAGTAACAATAGATTGGTCTTGACATGAGTAGCTTTGGAAGATTGTTTGAAAACATGGCATCTTATAAGGAATCTTCTCAGCAAGTGGAAGAGAAACTTGCTATTGATGCTATACGCCAAGGAATGAATGTTGATCCACAATTTTGGAAAAATTTTATCACACTTCTAAATAATCCCGAGTCGCTTGCCAAGTTGTTTAACATACCAACACATAAAGTGACAGGTTTTTATTCTAGAATAAAAAAATATATGCACAAGTACATGGAAGAAGAAAGTGAAAATAAAATACTACCTAAAAAGAAAAGACGATTAGTCAAAACATCTGATTTTGAGGATTTTATTTGAACATCAAAAAAACATCAAGTAAATTTAATATAAACATAAATCAACTTAATAAAATTATCAATCCAAATATAAAAAGTATTCATAACAAGCGTCAACAAACGCCAGCCACAAATGTAAGCTTAGCTAAATTGCAATCAAAGCAAAGCAACAGTTTGTTAGAATCAATTAAAAAATTTATAGGACCTTCTGGAAATGTATATTTGACTTTTGGTGGGACTGGAGACTTAATCCTAGTCTTAGCAGAGTGCTATAATGACCCTTCAGCAAAAGTTTTGTTTTTTGCAAACAGTACGGCTGTAGAGTTTGGAAAAAAGTTTTTAGATTTTTTTAAACTCAGGTCTTTCATTTCTCCAAATATTATGGGAAGTCGTATTGCAAATGATGTTTATAATTACTTGCAAAGCACAGGAAGGCTCAAAACATCTGCACATCTTGCCAAGGACTTATATTTTGGTGATTGGGCCTTGAATACTGAGAATTATAAACAAAGAATGGTATTAGAAACAAACTGGATTGACGAAATTGGATTTATTCCAGAGTATAAAAATAATAAATGCGTAGTCATAGCACCATCTGGATCTTTTAAATCTACATCTAGACAAAAGTTTTTATATGTTGATGAATTTCAACAAATAGTAAATTATTATTTAAAAAAAGATTACAAAGTTTTTGCAACAGGATCAGAAAAAGATTACAGTTATTATCCTAAGATATCACATAAAAATTATAGTTGGTTGTGTGCTGACAAACTTATTATAGATGGAAAACCACAACCAATAAATTCTTTTGTAGATTTTTTAAAGATAATAAACTCCGCATCGCTAATAATATCAGTAGATACATGGTTAAAAACTTATACATCATTAGCAAAAATACTAACTAAAGTTATATTAAACAGAAATAAAAATGAATGGTTGCCATTAGGTTCTGATCCCTGTGATTTTATATTTCTTAACGAAGATTTTTGGCCATCGATGCAGTTAATTAAAACTGAAGATATTTTGTTAAAAAATGGTTTTATTGTGGAATAACTTGACAAGATTTTTTTGCTGCCGCTGTGATTAATATTTGTCTTTCGTAATATTGTTTAGCCAACTGTAATGCTTGATACTCGTTGACAAGGTCTCCGTCTCCATACAAAGAATTAAAAGTATCTTTATACATAAAAACTGTTCTGCCATTTATTTCATAATTACTGACAATTTTTATTTCTTTTATGACTATTTTTTCTAGCTTGCCTTTTTCTGCCCTATATCTTAAAAACAAAGTATCACCCGGTCTCCATTTGTAGACTAGGGTTTTATACATCCTATATGTGGTGCAACCGCTTATTACTATGGTTCCAGAGCCAGTATAAGAGGGCATGAATTACTCCTAAAAATTATTAATTTGATTATTTATCTGTGCCAAAATAGCTGTATAATAATTAATACTATTGTTATATATTGAATCTATTACTTGGTTTTCCTGATTCATTTTAAATATCTGATTTTCTTGTACAACTGCAATTTGATTTGAATTTTCTATTTTATAGCTTACCGAATTAACTGAACTCTGTATTGCGATGATTTTCCAAATAGTGTTATCTGATGTAAAAACAAATTCTCCTACCGAAAAAGGTATTATTATGTTTTCATAATCAACAACATCAGAAGGTGGATCAATTTCATTAATTCTGTCTAAAACATTTTGGTAATTTTCTATTGTTGCAGATGTGTAAGCATCCATAACATTGTTTTCTTGAGACAAAAAGAAAATTTCACTCTCAAAAAAATCTTGTGTTATATTGTTTTGTATTGCTACATAAATTATTTCATTAACGCTATTCTGAATTTCCAAAATTTTCCAGATAGTTCCTTGGGCATCAAGAACATATTGGCCAACTTCAAATTTTGGTGTAATTTCTGAATAATAAGTAACATCTGGAGGCGGTGGTATTGAATCTATGTAAGCAATTGTGTTATCATAAGAATCTATCTGTGCATCAAATATTTGATTGAAAACGCTGCTTTCTTGAGAAAGCTTAAATATTTGTGAGCCGTTGAAATAACTGTATTGTGAACCACTTTGCGTATAATAAACAGGATTGTCAATTGGCCCTGATATACTTAATATTTGCCAAATTATATGATTTTGATCATATATATACTCCCCAACTTGGAATTGGGAATTGTAAATTCCCTCATAAACCTGTCTAGATGTCGCTGATCCAGATATAACAATAGTACCTGAACCTACATATGAATAGGAATTTTCACCAAGGTTCAGAATATATTGTGTAATTAACATGCGTTATTATTTATTAACTAAATGTACCTTCCCATAATTGTCGCATATACATTTTGAGATAAACCACATTTGTTTTGTACAAAAACTCTAACATCGTTGTTTTCCGGAATGCTGTACCCATCCGGAAAATCTACCTGCACAAATGGAGTGACACTGCTGAGAAAGACAGTTGCTAAAATGGCGACCTGTACGCCTCCATCAGCATAATCAATAATTACTTTACAAGGACCTGCAGAAGCAGAAGCAATCACTGATTTTACATAAAAAGTAGATGCTGCTGGAACTGTGTAGGCAAGTATCTCTTGAGTTGCGTTATTCCCTACATCTGTGTAGCTATCAGCTGTACAAATAAGACCAGAATCGGTTTCTTCGATGTGTACTTTGACAGCGCCAGTGTTAGACACACTTGCTTTTTTTGTATTACTTGTGCCGTTATAACCAGCATCTGTAATTGTTATTGGAAGACCTGCTTTAATATCACCCATGAAACACCCTGCTTTTCAATTGCTTATATTTGTATATATTGCTAGAAAAGAATTAAAAACAGAACTGTTAATCCTCTTTTGGTTCATGAAAATCAAGGTTTTTATCTGCCCACCTAATTGCTATATTCAAGCTTCTAGTTAATAATCCACAAAGTATAGTAGGATTTCCGTTTGCTTCAAAAGAAATATTATCATGACCAAGTTCTTCCATCCAAACTAAAGCAAATGTTAAATTTTCTCTTTTTTTAAGTTCATCTGCCATTTGTTTACATGTAACCCAAGACAAATCAGGCAGGCCTTTTTTACTTTCACGGTTCCATGCTTTATAAAAAGATGCAAAATCATGATTGTGTAAACACATACAAATTTTATTTTTATTTGTATGAAGTGTTAATGGATTTCCAGTTTTTTCTGCTATTGCTGTCACTTTCGAAACGACATTATCTGTATTGCAAAAAAACATCACCG
>Ga0049080_10000733_pt1 | contig 11066 bp, 18 predicted proteins | sample GreLakmeER15MSRF_FD_66716 | JGI IMG/M metagenome (GOLD analysis project Ga0049080, IMG submission 66716) | Freshwater lentic microbial communities from great Laurentian Lakes, MI, USA - Great Lakes metaG ER15MSRF | ecosystem: Environmental > Aquatic > Freshwater > Lake | place: Great Lakes... | reverse complement strand
ACCGAGTTCGGCATTAAGCCCATCCCCGCCTCCCCTTCAATCGAAGTTCCTTCCGAGAAAAAGGAAGAACCCAAAACTTTTGAAGCACTCGTGGCCGCCCATAGCGACTACGGAACAAGCAAGCTCAAGGCGATGAAAGCCGTGATGCTCTCCAACCCCAAAGAATACTCCGAGGCTCTGTCTCGTGGTATTAACAAACTCTAAACAAAGGATAATACTAAAATGGCAACAAATATCGATGGTGGTGCAGTTCGCACCTTTAACTTCGCTTCGGCGATTTCGGCTTACCGATTCGTCCAAATCGGAACAGATGGATTGGCAGTAGCTTCAGTCTCCGGCACGGCTCGTGCCATTGGCTCTACTATTTCCGATGTAGCGGCTGGTGACAACGGAGCAGTCAAACTGTTCTACCCAACCTTTTTTGCAACTTGTGATACGGCGATTGCGGCTGGCGGCCTTGTGGCTACCAGCACGGCTGGCCTCGTGACAACTGCGGCGGCCAATGTTGGCATCGTCGGAGTTGCTCTCGAAGCTGGTGCGGCTGATGCAGTAATCGAAGTCGCAGTTCCTTTAACCCAGTAATTTAACCAACCAAGAAAGAATATAAATATATGGCATACGTAAGTGGTGGCACAACGATTCGGGCAGACATCAACCAAGCGTTGATCGAAGCCCCTCAAGCCGATGTCGGTTTGATCGGTTCGCAACTTCTCCCTTTGCAGAATGTGGAAGCAAAGAGCGGAACTTACCTAAAGGTTCAACTTGGAGGTGCAGACCTCTTGACCAACAATGCAACGGCTCGTGATGCTGGTTCAGCATACAGCCGCGGAATTAGGTCATTCAGCCAAGCGAATTTTTCAACTGACGAATTCGGATTGGAGGAGTTGCTTGATGATAGCACAGCCAAAGACTTAAACCGATTCTTCTCATACGAGGCCGAAACTGCCAAGTTCTTGCTCCGTCAGTTGAAACTATCCCACGAGAAGCGAGTTTCCGATCTTCTCTGGGCTGGTTCGACTCCCTTCACCATCGCTGACCAGACTCGTGCAGTTGCCTATACGAACACGAACATCGCCACGGTTGATGTGGCTCGTGACGTAGCGGCCGCCAAGCTCGCTCTTAACCAGTATGGTTATGAAGTGAACTGTATCGCGATGTCGGCCAATGTGTTTGAGTTAATCAGACGCTCCACCCTCCTGCAGAATCAGTTCTTCGGAGTTATCTCCAATACTGGTGCTCGGTTGTTGAGCGAAGCTGAAATCGCGGCGGCTCTGGGAGTTCAGAACCTCCTCGTTGGCCGTGCGGCGATCAACTCTGCTGGCAAGAACAAAGCCTACTCTGGTTCGTTCGTTGTTCCAGATACCAAGATCATCGTAGGTCAGATTGCTGGTGGTGAGTTCACCGCTGGTGGAATCGGACGCACCTTGGTCTGGTCGGGTGACTCGGCTGGTGGTTTCGTTAGCGAAAGCTATCGTGACGAAGCTCGCCGTAGTCAGGTCTTGCGGGTGAGAATGAACACAGACGAGGTCGTTATTGACCCGAATGCAGCGGTGCGAATCACGACTAACTACTCCGCTAGCTAAAGATTGCTGTTGGTTGTTTCCTCTGAAGAAGGGGGAGTGGGTGAATAACCTGCTCCCCCTTTTTCTTTTAATTGACATCCTATAAAAGCTAGAAATCCTATCCAAATGAAATATCCTATTTCAGTCTATCTCATCGCTGGTAATGAAGAAGAATATATCGCCAGATGCATTCAGTCGTTTAAGCCGATTTCAGCAGAGCTTATTTTGTGCATCGCTAGGGGGAACGCTGTCCCAGATAAAACAGAGGAGATTGCGAGGGGGTTGGGTGCGAAGATTGTTCACTATACCAACAAAAACGATTGGCCTCATATTGATGATTTTGCAACGGCAAGGAATACGGCACTAGAGGCTTGTTCAAGCGAATGGTGTTTATGGGTCGATGCTGACGATGTGATGGCCGAGGATGGGGCGAAGGTAGTCGAGGAGGCTATTGACCTTGCCATTCAAAAAGACGCTCACCTAGTGGCGTTAAAATACAATGTGGACAATGCAGGACTTATCCCACTCCGAGAAGAAATCTCCAAGAAAGGTACTTGTAGCTGGAAGAACCGAGTTCACGAAATGCTAGTTTGCAAAGAGCCAAACAAGACGATTGGCGTGGATAAGATTTTCCGAATCCATAAGCCCCACGGCTACAAGCCAAGGAGTGCCGAAAGGAACTTAAACATCTTGGCCGACACGCTTGCCCCGGCCGCCAACGCCCTTTACTACCAAGCCCAAGAATACTTTTTGTCTGGCAAATACGACAAGTGCATTGAGTCTAGTATGCGAGCTTTAGCCTTCCCAGAGCTAGAGGACACACTTCGCTATGATGTGCTTTGCAACCTTGGCAGATGTGTTCCAGAAAACGAGAGGCTTTCCTACCTTGGGCAAGCCGTATCCCTGCAACCAGATAGGCGAGAGGCTTATTTTTATATAGCTAACCATTGGGCAGGGAAAGGGAACTGGGTTAAGGCTTATGGGGCTGGCAGGGCTTGTATGACCCTGCATCGACCCAAAGCCCACTACTGGAATCTTGTTGAGGCAATCTACAACTGGCAAGCTATGGACTTATACGAGACGGCATCGGTATGCGTTAATGAAATGGGAGAGGCAGAGAAGATTCGTAAGATTAGACCAGCACCCAAGATTAGCATTGTTCACGCTACAAGGGGAAGGCCACAAGTTGCTTGGCAGAGGCGTTGGCAATGGCTTTCCCTAGCCCAAAACCCCCTAGAAATTGAATGGTTGTTTATGGTCGATCATAACGACCCAACAGACTACACGCCCCACCAAGCTATCAGATGCAATCCGGGCGGGATGATTAACGCTTGGAACGCAGGGGCAAAAATAGCCAAAGGGGACATTGTTATTCAAATGAGCGATGATTGGACACCACCCCGCCATTGGGATGCCCTAATTTCGAACGCTATTGGGGACACAACGCAAGAGAAGGTGCTGGCAGTATCAGATGGCCTTCGACAAGATAAGCTCCTCTGTATGGCGATTTTGACGCAATCTAGGCTAAGGAGGCAGGGGTATCTATTCCACCCAGACTACCAAGACTCGGATGGCATCTATTCCGACAACGAGTTCACGGAAAGAGCCTATGCGGAACAAGTGGTAATTGAGGCTAGACAAATCCAATTTAAGCACGATAACCCTATGTTTAATGGCGGCCAACCAGACGAACAACTAAAAAACCACAACAAGCCAGAATTCTACGAGAAAGGGAAAGCGATCTATGAAAAACGCAAACAAAATAATTGGATGTAGGAAGTCGAAAAAGGGGGACAACACGAAGGGGGTTGGTATAATTGAGTTCGGAAAGTCTCGCATCGACAAAACAAGGTATGTGCTAGTGGATATTACCTATGATAAGAAGGCTGGTAAGGAATTGTATGAGGCTGGGATGATTGCCTTAAAGCACGACCCAGAAGCCGTGATTGAGTACGCAATCAAAAAAGCATTAGCAGGGATGGCGAAATGCAAGAAGTAACCATTCACGATTCATTCGGTAAAGCCCTTGCAAAGTATAGCGAGGGGCTAGAGGTTGGCCTAGAGATCGGGGGAGGAACTGGCGATGGCTCAACCCAATGCATTAGGACAAAAAGGCTATTCAGTATTGAGAACCACCCAGATCGCATTGGTAGGCATTCAATGAACCTATCTGCAAGAGGCGGCGTTTCCATTTATGGTTCTGCTGTTACTAGAGAATTGTGGATGAACAAAATGGATGTGCTTGAATTTTATACGAACCAAAAAACCAATCTAAATCAATATCCATTGGAAGTCGTGAATGGTTGGTATTCTGAATGTTTTAAGACAGCACAACAATTTCAAACAAACGCAATCGAGGACATCCATATAGAGCATAATGTAGATTTTAACTTTGTGCTGATTGATGGCTCGCCTTTTTCTGGTGAGGCCGAGTTGCGTTGCGTCCGTCCCTTCCTAGCGGAGAAGGCAATCATCGCATTGGACGATGTGAACGACATTAAGAACTTGGCGAACTACAATAAGCTTAAGGGATTTGGAGAACTGCTCTGGGAGGATTGGTCGGTTCGTAATGGTGCGGCCATCTTTCAGTTATGACCATTGTTCAAATTGGATGCAACGATGGGAAAGATCACATCCTAGATTTTTGCATAAATAACAAGGAGAGCATCGAGGAAATACATCTCATAGAGCCAAACCCGGAGGCACTTGAGGATTGTAAGCAGACCTATTCAGATTTTAAGCAAGCTAGATTTCACAACCTTGCGATTGTCCAGAATGACGCTGATTCCGTAGAGCTACATATTCCACGCACAAAGTCACTCAACGCCCACGCCTCAACATTTGCAAACCATCTAACCGCACACGGCCACCAAGATTTCAACACGATCAATGTCCCGGCAACAAGCCTTGCTGGTTTCCTCGACTCAAATAAAATCGAGAAGTGCGATAGGCTCTACATAGACACAGAGGGCTTGGATTGTGAGATCATACTTAACTTCAATATTCAAAAATACAATATCTCAAGAATTGAATTTGAGACTCTTCATTCCGATGGATTTCTAGCAAAGGGGAAAAACTACAAATACTGCATTGAGAAACTAAAAACGCTTGGCTACAAGGAAACAGAGGCTGGCGAATATAATGAGGCTTACGAGCTATGAACCATATTATTGCAGACTTTGAAGAGGATTGGTTTAACTCTCCTTATGTCTATAAAATGCTTGTTGAGAATTGCAGAGAGGATGGGAAGATTGTCGAGCTTGGTGCGTGGAAGGGAAGAAGCTCGGCATTCCTTGTGGTAGAGGCATACAACAAAAGCCCAAAGATTGAGATTCACATTGTTGATACTTGGGGTGGAAACCCCTTTGATGGTTCGCAAGATGAATCTACTGACATATATCATAAATTTATTTCTAATATGTCTCTCCTTGCCAGACCCTACCAAGCCCACAGAATGACAACAAACGAGGCGGCGGGGCTTTTTAAGGACGAATCTTTAGACGCAGTTTTTGTAGACGCAGATCATTCCTATGAAGCCGTAAAGCTAGACATTCAAAACTGGATGCCGAAAGTTCGCAAGGGCGGGATACTGGCTGGGCACGACTATACTTCTGCTTGGCCGGGGGTCGTAAGGGCGGTTAATGAGATATTTCCAGAGGCTGAAAAAATAGATTCTTGCTGGGTAAAACAATGTTAACCATCTTTACCATCGTCCTAAATGGGATGCCTTACATCCAGAGGCATCTAGCAGAATTTCAAAAGCTAAAGATTCCGTGGGAGTGGAGGATTGTCGAGGGAGTGGCCGAGCCTCTGGGATGCACCCGCTGGTGCAAACAAGTTCCAGAGAAGTACCACAAGAACTTTGTGAGCGTAGACGGAACGCACGAATACCTTGAGAGCATTAGGGGCGAGAATGTTTCAGTCTATTGGCAAGCAAAGCCTTTCCCCGGTAAGCTGGCGATGATTAGCGAGGCGTTGAAAGGGGTTGAGAAGGGCGTTGTGATGGAGATTGATTCAGACGAGATGTGGAGAGCCGACCAGCTAGACGCAATCTTTGGGCATCTCAAGGGTTGCGAGGAGGGGCGAGCGATGCAGTTTCATTGTAACTATTATGTTGGGCAGAATAAAAAAGTAGTAACTAGAGAAGGCTTGGGTTCTAACTGGTACGAGTGGTTTAGGGCTTGGAAGTGGGGCAAGGGGGTTGAGTTCATCAGCCACGAACCACCAAAACTAAATATCCAATCAATGATGATTCCAAGGGGAGTGACAGAAACTTGGGGGCTAACCTTTGACCACTTCGCCTACGCCACAAAAGAACAAGCACAATTTAAGGAAGATTTCTATGGCTATAAAGGGCTGGTCGAGGGATGGCAGAAGCTACAACAAACAACCAGCCCGGTTCGCTTGAGGGATTACTTCCCATTTATAACAGATAAGAGCGTTGTCGATGAGTGTTAAAACCATCAAATACTCACAGAGATTGGGGGATGTGCTTCGTTGCCTACCAGCCGCAAAGTACCTAGCCGACCAAGGCCACGAGGTTTTCTTTGATTGCCTCGAGCAGTATCACGGAGTTTTTGATTTGGCTAGTTATGTGAAGGGTGGGAACAAGGGGGATGTTTTAGATTTGGAGATATGGCCGAACAGATACAACGACTTCATCAAAAGCAGAAAGAATTGGCACGACTTCGTTTATAGCCACCCAGAGATTAAGGAAGCAGACAAGACCAACATCATCCTAGACAAGCTAGACGACAAACCAGCCGAGGGACTCCCAGAGACTTACAACCTAGTTGCCCCATTTGGCATATCTCAAACATTCTACCGCAACCCGCTAACTCTAATCCAAGACGCAGTAAAAGAGCTTGGCAAAGAGAGCGTATTCGTTTTGTGTCCACCCGACATAAAGATTCAAGGGCTGAACACCTACACGGCACAATCAGTTGAACAAATGGTTAAGGCGATTAGGGGGGCAGATCAGTTCTTGGCAGTTAATTCCAGCCCTATCATCATCGCCTCTGCTGTAAGAAGAGGCAAGGAAAGCAGGTTTTGGGGGGAGAAAAACGAGTCAGAAGTGCAGAATGTTTTTCAATTTGAGGGGCTAGTAAGAGTGGATTGACATAAGAGGTGGTTTTATGGCTGGCAGTATCCCCACCTCCTACTTCGCTACCGACCTCTCTTATATGATTGAGGACTTATATCAATCTGTAACTGGTTTGGGTTCGTCCTCTGTTTCTGCCTCTGTCACAGACCTAACCACAGCAAGCGAGTTGGAGATAGGCGGTGAGGTGTTCCGGGTGACCCAAAGCCTAGTTGTTTTGGCTTCTGGAATCTCTGCCCCAGTTATCGGCTCGCTATGCACAGTTAGCGGGGTGGAGCGTATGATCGGAGGATTTTCGCAAAGCACAGATGGCCTTTCCTTTACCATCGAACTTGCGGAGATTACGACCTAATGGCCTCGATAGAGAGGGAGGTTGAGAACGCCCTCCTTAATGTTGTTTCTGGTATTGGTGGCGTGAACTTCTTTACGAGTGAAAGAGGCACGGCTAGGACGATGCCGAGCGTAACAGTTCAAGCCCAGATTGGTTCAGAGGAGCTTATCCCCTTTTCTGGTGTGTTCAAAACCCCCGCCACAATCACCTATGTGGCTAGAGCAGATACAACCGCAAGAGCAGATTTCGATGCCAAGTTTTACGACATCCTAGAGCAACTGTATCGTGACCCAGACTTGGCAAGCTACCTTACAACCAACTCAAACATTACTTTCTATGTGGCAAAGGTGACTGGGGATACCCCCGCTGTGATAAGCCAAAACCGCACTTGGTCAAGGGCGATGACTTTAGACATCACAGCAACTGCAAAGAAATGAACAACAGCGTTCAAATCAATGTTGAGGATGCGTTAGACAACATTCTGGCTAATGTCTCTGGCCTCAATGTCTATAAGACTAATAGGGTGGGGGCAAAGCTATTCCCCTTCGCCACAATCTCTGCATCGGTAGGGGGGCAGTTGCTTGGGAATTATACCGGGGTTTATGAGGTGGCTGTTACAATCGACTACTCCGACACGGCGGCCAAGATTAGCCAAGAAGCTTTTGACGCTGAATACTGCTCAATCTTTGAGGCTTTTTATTCAGAAACCCCTCCACTATTTACCAAGATTCAGAATAACATTTTAGATACAAAGGTTTATACGGCTCGAATTACTGGGCAAACCCCAACGATTAGAACTGCTAAAAGGGCTTGGCAGAGGGGATTGAAGATGAGCCTTATTTGCACCCCATCAGAACTAGACGATGGCTTGCGGTATTTGAACTTCTATCAAAAGCAAAACTCAATGTATGTTGCGGTAATTTAACAAGGGATAAGGCTATATGGCACTTTCAATTTTAGACGGCAACCAATCAGCAACTACGCTCTCAACCATTCTCTCTAGTGGGCAACACATCACCGCCCACACGGTTGTTAGCCTTGGGACACAAGCAATTACAGATATAGTCAATGCAACTTCGGCTAATCTAACCAACACTCAACTGCGAGCAAGCGCGGTGACGATTGGGGGGACGGTAACCGTGGCAAACAGTCTAACGGTTAGCGACATCACTAATGCAGTTGTATTTGGTATAAGTGATTATATCTTTGCTAGCGATAGTTTCCCAATCTCTGGCACGGTCACGGCTAACCCAACTGGAACACAGACGATTGCTGGTACGGTAACCATAGGAGCAAGCACGGCACAGATTGGAAGCGTAACAGCTTCTATCTCTGGGACAGTTCCGGTAAGCGGTACATTTTTTCAGGCCACTCAACCAGTATCACTAACTACGCTTCCAGCATTAGTCGCAGGGACGGCTCAGATTGGTTCTGTCACTGTTGGGAATACAGTTACTATTGCTGGCACAGTTACTGCTAACCTAACTGGAACTCAAACGATTGCTGGCTCTGTAACACTAGGAGCAGGAACATCTCAAATTGGTTCAGTAACAGCCTTTATTTCTAACAGCGTAGTCACATTCTACCCAATGCAGGGAACTGCAGTATCTAACACTAATTTTACCAGCACTACAGCCTCTACCACTCTCGTCTCGGCAGTAGCTGGAAGGGAGGTACTAACCGTGTTTAATGAGGGGGCGGGCAATCTTCACATCTCGCCCGGAGCGACCTGCACTACTATCAGCTACCAAGTTCGCCTATCGACTGGCGATTATTGGGAATGCCCAGCTGGTCAACTTTCGCTTGCCCATACGGCAGTATTCGCCACGGCTGGTACGGCTAGAGTTACCGAAGTTAGTTAGGAGCTAGGCGATGCCTTTGTTTTCGGCGGTCGCACCCTTGCCAGTTAATCGGATTACAAACAGATTATTCGATCCAGACGCAAGAGACTATATTTTGCGAGTTGAGGCAGCGGATGGTGAGAGGCTTGAATCGCAAGTCCGTGGAGCTATTAATGCATTTGTCGTTGGATGCAAGGTCGATGGGATTTGGACAGCGATCAAGGCATCTTGCATTATGGCTGGGGCTAGGACATTGAGCGGGGCATTGATTCCGTTATCTGGAACTGCTCCAACAAATAATAATTTTGTTAGTAGTGATTATAATAGAAAAACTGGGTTGCTTGGAAATGGAACAACTAAAAGCTTAAATGCAAATAGAAACAATACTGCTGATCCGCAAGATAATAAACATATTTCTGCTTATTGCACGACTGGAAATACAAGAGATGCGGCAAGGGTTCTAATCTCAACTAACCTTGGAACTAATATTGGTGCTTGTGTTATTAATACAACAGCAACTGTTTTTAATGGAAGAATAAGCTACTCAAGCAATCCTGCTGCAGTTACTGTGTCTGGCGTAATCAATGGACTCCAAGGAGCAAGTAGGAATAATTCCTCTACTGTTGATTATTATTTTAATAATTCTGGCGGTTCGATCGCGAGCATATCGTCAGCACAAAACTCATCAAATACATTTATATTCTCAACGCCAGTACCCGCAAATTATTCTAATGCAAGAATTTCATTCTATTCGATAGGAACAAGCATCGATCTCGCTCTTTTAGATGTTAGAATTACTGCCCTAATGAACACGCTTGCGAGCGTTATAGCATAATGCCAATTCTCCTCATCGCTCTATTGCTCTGCTCCTGCTCGCCCAAGCCAGTAGATCATAACAACGCTCTGCCACGCTACTCTGATCTACCAGACTATGGGGAGATGGGGGCGGCCTCTGATGCAGGAAAGGCGAAATGAATGAGTGCCACGGAAGATCAAGAGACTCCAAGCTGGCGGGACTTTATGGCAAGCCTCAAGTTCTTGGAGGCCGAGGGCTACATAGAGATATTTTACAACGACAAGGGCGAGAGAATGGTTAGGATTGCCCCCGGTGCGGAGCGAGCCACGCTATGAGTGCAGACCAAGTTGCAGACTTGAGGGAGCGTTTGGCAAGAATCGAAGAAAGGCAAGTCAATCTGATTGCGGTTTTAGAGCGTCACACTAGCGAAATAGCCGAATGGACTGGGAGGATGAACGGCAAGGTGGACACCCTAGAAAGGGATGCCCACACCATCAAAACAAAGCTCTGGCTAGTTGCCCTAGTTTCGGGGGCGGTATTCTCTACAATCTGGGAACTAATAAAGGTGCGTGTGTTCCCGCGATAATTTGACACAAGCGAAGGAGATTATGCAAAACACACTTTCTAACGAGGTTTCAATCTAATGCCCGCCGTCAGTATTGGCGTGGCTGGGTTGTCGTTCGGCTTAACCGCAGAGGCTGGCATTGGCTTGGTTCAGAGCTTCTCCGAGGCTCGTAACGTAGAGAAAAATGAGGTGAGATCGAACTCCGGGGATATAGTTGCCATCGGATACTATAACGCCACTACCTCCTACTCCCTCTCGGTTGCCATTACTGGTGCTTACAATGTGACCGCAGGGGCGGCTCTTGCGGCCTTGGCGAATGCAACCACCCTCGGAACAACTCGCATCGATTCCATTACGCTGAACAAGTCTAACGATGCGTTTGTGACCCTCGACATCTCGGCTACTGGCTATCCGAATGTAAGTTAATAGAGGTTCTAAACCTCTTAATGAAATCCTAAACTTATGACCGAAGCCTACTGGGGAACGACTAACATAAAAGTGGCGAGTGCCGTTGCTTCCTTTGGTGCAAAGCCTCGCTCGCTCGACCCAGTAACAAGGACAATCAAAGAGGACGGAAGCACCCAAGCCACCTTCTGGTTCGAGGCTGGGGCGGGGGCAGAGGCTAGGGCAGAAATGGAACGCCCTTGGTCGGAAATGAAAAGCGACCCAGAAAGCCCCATTCGATATGTCCGAGCCGCCCTAGAGAACCGAGAAACCTTCCTAGGATTGCTTAAAAGAGCCGTTCCAGTTCGGGTGATACAAAGGGGCGGGCAGACTTTACTCATATCAGAAAACGCAACCTCGGAGCAAAGAAGGGCAATCCTTAAACACCTATGAGCATCTCACTAGAAGAAGAACTAAACTCGGCCT
>Ga0049080_10000732_pt1 | contig 11067 bp, 15 predicted proteins | sample GreLakmeER15MSRF_FD_66716 | JGI IMG/M metagenome (GOLD analysis project Ga0049080, IMG submission 66716) | Freshwater lentic microbial communities from great Laurentian Lakes, MI, USA - Great Lakes metaG ER15MSRF | ecosystem: Environmental > Aquatic > Freshwater > Lake | place: Great Lakes... | reverse complement strand
AGCAATGTTCGAGAGGCCAACGGGCAGTGGATGGCGGCATGTCCTTGCAGAAACGATGACGATACTCCCTCGCTTGCAGTAAAAGTTGGCAACGATGACGAAGCACTTGTTTATTGCCATAAGGGCCTCTGTGATGCACAAAAGATATTCGAATCGTGCGGTCTTGACCTGGTCGATGGATTTGCAAAAGACCGCGACGACTACGAGCGCAAGGAAAAACCAGCTAAGCCATTTAAAGCCGCTAGTGTTTCACCCGTGTCGGCGCCAAAACAGAAACGAAAGCTCGTCAAGACCTATCAGTACCATGATGAAGATGGAAACGTTCTGTATGAAAAACTTCGCTATCAAACCGACGATGGTAAGAAGTCATTCGCGCATCGACGTCCTAACCCGGATAATCCAGGCGAATACCTGTACAACCTAAACGACACCCGTAAGGTTCTGTATCGCCTTCCTGAGCTGTTAAAAGAAATTGCCAACAACGAAGATGTATGGCTTGTTGAGGGCGAAAAAGACGCTGACACAATGCTTGAGAAGTTCGGTATACCAGCAACAACCATGACCAACGGAGCGAACTCTTGGCAGCCTGACTACACGATGACCCTCGCTGCAGCTACTGCTGTTTGCATTATTGCCGATAATGACGACCCTGGCAAGCGACATGCGATTAGCGTTCGGGATGAAATCAATGCCGCCGGTGGCAATGCAACTGTATTCGTATCCAAGCACGCAAAAGATATATCCGACCACGTCGCCATGGGGCACGCCATTGACATGGAGACCATGTTCAAACTTGAGTCGTATGTAAGCGATGAGCCCGACAAGGAAGTGGTCCAAGAAGAAATCGAACTGTCGGATGAAGAAAAGAATGAGGCCAGTGAGGTAAAACCAGAGGACAAACTCCTGGAACAGATTCAAGAGATTGTCGCATCCGAGCGTTTGTCTTTGCAGCAGAAGCTCAGTCGAATTACGCATGCCGCAAGTAGCTTCACTACGGCCTCGTTTGAGGACTATGGGCGCACTGTTAACTGGCAGGAGTTCTTGCTTGAGGCAGAGGATGACTCTTACGAATGGATTATCCCAGGTTTGCTGGAGAAGCAAGAGCGCGTAATCGTTGTCGCCGCCGAGGGCGTAGGAAAGACGATGCTTGCGCGTCAAGTAGCAATAGCTTGTGCTGCCGGATTGCATCCATTTACATTCCAGCCAATGCCACCCGTGACGACGCTAACAATTGACCTAGAAAACCCTGCACGAATCATTCGTCGCACATCACGAACAATCATGGAGCAGTCAATTCGCCTGTCTCACGCCAAGACGGTCGACGCCCATCTACACATTCATCCTTCCGGTTTGGATTTGGCTTCAGCCAAGGACAGGGCGTTCGTTGAGCAACTCGTGGATAAAATCAAGCCAGGGTTAATTTGCCTTGGACCCTTGTACAAGGCGTATGTCGACAACGGCTCACTAACAAGCGAAGCTCTTGCCGTTGAGGTAGCAAAGTTCCTGGACTACATCCGCGATGTATATGGGTGCGCGCTATGGCTGGAACACCATGCGCCACTTGGTGCTTCCAATTCAACACGCGAACTTCGTCCGTTTGGTTCTTCCGTATGGTCTCGTTGGCCGGAATTCGGTATCTCGATTACGCCAGACCCACTGAGTCCGGAAGGCTATGTTTATGATGTGAAGCATTTCCGTGGTGCCCGTGACAAGCGCGCATGGCCGACAAAGATGAAACGTAGCCTCCGCTTGCCATTTGAGGTTCTAGAATTTATGAAGGAGTAATAATGGCCACAGAAAAAAAGCCCTTAACGCGAGAATTCCTCGTAGAGAGGGATTTACGCATATTTAAGATGAGGCAAGCCGGTGTGGCTAGCAATGAGATTGCCAGAAGGTTTGGTATGACCACGTCTGCTGTAGGCGTGGCAATTCGTAGACAGCTAGAGAAGCTGAACAAGGAAGCCTTGATGGCTTACCCAGAAGTTCTCCGGATGGAGCTAGAGAGACTCGATGCATTGCAACAGTCGGTGTGGCCTTTAACGCAGTATCGAAAAGTGAAGGCCGACGATGGCACAGAGATACAGATTGAGCCAGACCTGAAGGCGGTTCAGACCATGCTTTCCATAATTGATAGACGTTCGCGCCTGCTTGGCATGGACCAGAACAACATCAACGTACAGATGGACGTGTCTACAACTGCGCCAATTAGGGCAACCCTTGCTGGTGCCGTAGCAAACGACATCAAGACGCAGTTCTCCCCAGAAGCAGAAGCCCGTAAGTTGCTTGAGATAATGGGGAATAGCGGCGTGCTCACAAAAGAGTACGTAGACGGTATTCTCGGGCAAGCCAAAGACATACCTGCTGCTATTGATGCCGAACTGATTGAACTAGAATCTGGGGAATGATACATCCATCAATCAAGAAGCTGGCGATGTCTATCGACTCGCTACTCCCACTCGAAGGCAACCCACGCAGAGGTGATGTCGACGCGATTGCGGCATCCTATTCAGAGTTTGGGCAGGTTAAGCCAATCGTTGTGAAAGACAACGAGGATGGCACGTACACAGTCATCGCCGGTAACCACCAGCTACAGGCCGCAAAAAAGCTTGGTTGGAATGAGATAGCTGCTGTTGTGTTGGATGGTGACGACCAGCGCGCTATAGCTTTTGCTCTTGCCGACAATAGAACCATGGAACTCGGGAATACCGACCAGGGTCAGGTAATCGATATGATTGCGGAGCTTGGAAACGAGTATTCGGCACTGCTGGACGACTTGAAGTGGGATGACTTTGAGATGGCCGCCATGACTGAATGGCAAACCAAGAACAACGAAGAAGACGAGAACGAACAAAGAGGCTATATTGCTCCTGTTATGCAGAACACTGTCAATTTCGACAATGTCGAGGTTGAAGAAGGTGCAGATGGCGAGCAGAGGTTCACTGCTAATTCAAACATAGATTCAGGAGATGCAGCAATCCGTGGTAGTGCAGCAGTTGGGGCAAGCACTTCATCGCAAGCGATTGTTCAATACACTCTTGTCTTTGACACCCCTGAACAGCAGAAGGACTGGTACCAGTTTATACGGTATCTGCGCAGTTCACCCGTGTACGCCGGGAATACAACTGCTGAGCGTCTTATGGATTTCGTACGCTCGCACGCTGACTACTAGTACAGGTTCCTAACGAATCCAACGTCACCCATGGTTCTGGCTTTGCCTTTAGCTGCAAGGTCCACCCATACGCCTTTCTCGTTGTATCTGTCATCTGACAGGTCTCCGTCTACTAATGGAAGACCGTTGTATGAATCCATAGTCTTTTGCGTCTTGTGTCTATTGGTCACGATGGCTGCGGTTCCACCATTGCGTATAAATGACTGAACTTTGTCCATGTCGCTGTTCTCGTTGACGCTATAGACAACTCTGTAGCGACTTCCAACCATTCCGTCTCCGCTTAGAATTGCTGGGTTCTTGGTGTAGTCATATACAAATACGTTGTCCATTCCGGCTTCGTTGTTTGCTAAAGACGTAAGAATGTTGTACCAACGCAAATCGCTATTGACGTTAAGTCTGACAAGCACCGTATCTTGTTCATTGGAGTGCTTCTTAATCTCGGAACCAAGTATGCGCGCAAAGTCTGTTGGGTGCTTGGCTAGGAACTGGGTCTTTACATTGCGAGCTTTTTGCACACTGTTGTATCGCCCGTTGCCGTTGTCTAGAACGCAAACGCTTGTGCAATGGCCGCGCCAGGCACATGTCTCAATACCGGAAACATTGGCGTGCTGAATCGTCAGACCAACTGTGTATATCTTTGACTTCTTCAGCTTGTGCTGAACACTGGGAAGAGTAAGGAGGTTGGCGTATGAGCCGAATTCGTTTTGCTGCCTGAACTTCAGCCAACTGGCCCGTGCCTCTTTTAGGCCTGTGCCTTGCACGCCATCAAGAAACGCGTTGTTTAACTCGCTTGCTCTCAACTGCAGCACGCTGGTGAGTATTCGGTTTTCGTCCATTATCCAAATCCTTTAGATAGCTATATCTATATATAAGCATACCTATAAGGACTCCATGGAAAAGACCTAATCCAAACCCGACGTAATACATCAGAGTGGTCACGACATGTATTCTTTTAGTTCTCTTTCAAGCTGGCTTTCGCCTCGTGCGCCCGTAAGTGTCTTGACTGGCGTGCCGTCCTTGAAAACTACGATAGTCGGAATACTGAAGATATTGAATATTTGGGCAATCTCTGGGTAATCGTCGATATTGACTGTTCCAGTCTTGAAGTGCATGGAGTGCTTTTTCCCAAATGACTCGAATTGCGGTTTCATGACGCTGCACGGACCACACCAGGGCGCCCAGAAGTCAATGATGACGTGCTTGTCGCCATCTAAGAAATCTGGAAGCGAATCGCTTGTTACTTTTTCGACCATGACTACTATCGTACCGGACAGGCGCCCGTACTGCAATCTCCCAGGTCCAACAGCTCCGACTGTGATGATACGAGGGGGACGCTGAAGTCGATTTTGGAGACCATCTTTGTGTATTCATCTTTGGTTATCTCCTCGTATGGAGGGAGTGGGAAGTTGTGGTCACTGTGGAGAAGGAACGACACCGATTTTACACCTTTGTCATAGTTCTTGGACAACCATTCACGGATAGAGTCAAGCTCTTCCTTGCGGTAGTACACAGTTACCGATACGGCATTATCTGCCCATACGGTCTGCATCTTTTTGACCCATTCAAGCTGTTCGATAGCAGTCATGCTGGCTGCCAACACTGCGCCCTCTGGTGACTCGCATGGGAACTCGACCACATACTTGGTGTGGTCTTCACGTCCATCTATGCCAATATCCCAAAGCACCTTGTACCCGCGAGCACGGCAACCTGCTACTAGCGGGTCGGCGGCACCGAAACGAACACGACGAATGTAGTACTGCGCAAATCCTGGGTGTACGCCAGGTGTATTGCCTGGTAGGAGGGCCAGCGTCCCTGATGGTTGGACCGTAGTCAAGCGTACCGATTCTGGCCATCCATTCTCCGCTGAGTACTTCTTGTCGAACTCACGGAGGTTCACATAGGCCTCATCAAGCCACTGAATCTTTTCCTCTTCGACCTGGAGGATACCCGTAACGCTTTGACCAAGACGAGCGTTTTTACGAACAATCTCTGTGGTCTTTGCATACGGATAATCAAGACGAGTGATTTGCTTTTGAATCTTGTAGAGGAGTGTCGAAATCTCCTTGAGTTGCTCTGCTGATTCGACGTTTGGCAAGAAGATTGTTGAAAGGTTGCATGACTCGCCATCAGCAAGAGCAATCTCCGCACAGGGGTTGAATCCCTCGATTGTGTTATCTGTCATCTTCTCGCCAAGGCGACCGTACGTGCGTGCAAGCTTGCGGTTAACGAGACCATATGGCTCACCTGAACCATCGTATCCCTTCCATAGTTCTGGCATGATTTCTTCGTAGGCGTCTGCATAGATGCTGTTGTTGGAGTTGGCGCGATATGCAGGGACAGTACCCGTAGACCAATTCTTGGCACGAAGGAAAAGCACGTCATCTGGGTCTCCGATTGCAATCTGCGCTGAACGGCGCGACGAGCCAGACACGACAATGCGACCAATGATGTTGCAAATGTCAAGTACGTCAATGGAGCGAAGCTTCTTGCCTTCACGATTCTGCATCACCTTTGATATGTCTGCAATCCCTTCGATGAGTGCGCCTGGACCTGATGCTGTGCCACCGAATGTCTTGAGTGGTGCACCGAATTCACGAATAAGAATTGTGGAGTACGAGAAAGACTTGCCCGTGTCAAAATATGACTTCAACACCGAATGAAGAAGTCGCTTCCAACCTTGACGCGAATCTGGGACGATGATGTCTGCATCGTTGGAGCGTTCGTGAGTAACTGTTACGCCTGACTTAACCTTTGGCAAGTCGTGAATCTTGGAGCGCTCAACAGAGAATCCAACGCCACCACCAAGCATGAGGTACTCAAACAGTAATTCAAAGTCTTCGATTGTTTCGATGTTGGTGAAGTAGCAGTTGTTCAGCGACGTCGCATTGAACTTCTTGACCAGTGGCGTTCCAAGTTGCCAAAGTGCTCGGCCGGAGAGTGAGCAGCGCAGATTGAACATGTGGTCGAATAGCGTTTCTGCTTCTTGTTGTGTGAGCGGTGTGCCAATTTCGACAGCACCGTTGATAGCCCGTACGACAGTTTCGGTCCAAGTCTCATTGCGATTCATCTCCTCGATTGGGCGACTGTATGTACGTAGATAAACGACTTCTCCAAGTCCACCAAAACCCCAGGGTGTTTTCTTGTTGGCATAGCTTGCAATGAATTCTGGAGTGAGCAACGACATCATTAATTTCCTTTACGTAGGGATTGAGTGGGTTTACAAGTTTATATGAGAAAACAAAGTCATGCGTCTAGTTGATTTCCATTCCCAACTCTTTAGCTTTTTCAAGCGTGACTTGTTGTCCCTTTCTTGCGAGCAGTACCCTAGCAGTCGTGAAAGGAGTAATCTGTCTTTCTCCCCAAATATCTTCGTCGACGTATATTGTGCGAATGTCGTCAAGCGTTGTAGATTCGACTGATGCGAATGCTATGTGGATATCCTGTGGGTTGTGGTCTTCTGGTGTGCAGTCACCCGTAGGGTGTCCACAGACCAGGCAAGGTTCCCTAGTTGCTCTATGGAATTGGATATCGCCATAGATTGTGTCTTGCGAATAGAACATGTCTGACATTCAACAATTCTACACCTGTTGTGTTTCTGCAGGAAATTGATAAGCTGCAGTATGACAAAGAGTCGCTCGAGATACATAATCTCAAAACCGAATCGATTGCCACACTTTAAGTCCGTAGTGTTTATTAAGCGAGGCTCTACACCAACCAAGTCAGTATTGCATTATTTGAAGATGAAGCGTGGCGTGCCTGCTACTGCAAAGCAAACAAAGGACATGTTCCCTCGATTCTTCAAGGGCCCCTCTGATGCAGCTCGAATCCTGAGGACTCTTGAGCGCAGGGGTTTTGCGGAAAGCGTATACGACGGAGCTTGGCGTATAACCAGCAACGGCCTACAAGCAGTCGACCTTCTTGCTCACAGAGACAAGAGGGACTTTGCTGAACTAGAAGATGATGAGTTCTAGTTAGAACTTGAACCAGTTGAGGAAGCGACGCTTCGTCTTGGGGTTCTTCACATCACCTGCGTAGATAACAACTGCTGGCTCTTGCTTGACGAGAGGCACAACAACGGTCTCTTCAACCTTTGCTGCATCTGGCTTCTTCTTCGCAGGAGTATTCTTCTTGGCAGCAGCCTTCTTCTTTGGCGCTGCCTTCTTCGTTGTCTTCTTGCTGGATGTTTTCTTTGTTGTCATGGCGTAAACGCTAGTACACCCGTAGGCACTTCTGGCGGAACCTTGACGTGATGTAGCGTTGAGTGTGAGGTTGGATTCATTCTATAATCGTCTTGACAAGATTGCTCTGGCTTTGATGTCTGGTGTTGAGGCAAAGAATGAGTCGGTCAAAGAGTTCGGTATAGGCGAGGACCTGCCTATCAGTATCTTCTGCTGGAAGGACGACAGACTCAAGCTGATGATGCAGCTGAGGGCTGACATACAGAAGGCAACACCAGAGCAACGCTTCGATGCTATAGCGACTGCTGCTTTGGTCACCCGTAAGGGCTGGGGCATCGACGAGTTTACTCTGGTATCCGAGGCGTACGTAAGCCATGACCCTTCATTGACAAAGGGTATCGAGTTAAGGGAGGCGTTCGTTGACCCTGAGTACAACGTGGGCGAGTGCCTGACGGTCATGCATGTGGACGTAGAACGTGTGACATTCGTGGTCAAGACCTATAAGTATGACGTGCCACGTATGGTCGTATGGGCTGATGAGGAGTACGAACCTGGCTCAACAATGGTGCGGTCACAGGACGGCAAGTATCCCAATATGTTTAGCAAAGTAATTAGTTCGATAGAGCAAGAGCAAGAACCATTCGATGCACAAGAGTTCTACAACACTTTGTCACACGGACTAATTGAGTCGGGCTTTTATTGTCAGATATTCGACTAACACAGCAGCAAGTCTGACGTTTGTATATTTGGACGAAGCAACAGTCTGGCTATATGGTTGTCGTTTGTTATAGCAAAAACTAGTTTATATAGTCAGCAGTAATCTGGACAATATTCTGGATGATGTTTTGTAGGTTGTTGCTTGCACTGTCAGGAATCTAAACGCAATAAATGCAACGGTCGGTAAGGCTGGTTGGTTGTCTCACCTGATAGCCCCGATTGCAAACTTTCCGGCTGCCGGCTGGGTGGGGGGGAGCGCGCGTGAGATTTTTTTAGCTCACTTAGTTTCGGATAGATTTATCCAATTGTCTGAGTGTTCGCTGAATGTATATAGCGTCCATTCAAAGAGAAGTCGTGCTCTCTTTTGCGAACCCGCATTTCGATAGATGCCCTGTCGTGGAGCCTAGAGCTACTTTTCCGTTCTTTCCTGAGTGAAAGGATGAGTTCATTGAGTACAGACATGTGCGCGTTTCTTTCTTTTGTATTGAGCGCACTAGTGTATGGCTTCACAAGCCACTATTGGCATCACTTTTGATTAATTGACTGTTAATTAGTTAGAGCAGTCCTTGAAGCGAAATGCTTGTGCGTCTCGTGCTTTAACGATGTGCTCACCCTGCAAAATTAGCCGGTCCAAATCTTCGTTGGATAGATTTATATGGTTTATCAGCATGTCTGTGACATTCCGATGCATCACACAGCGTTCCTCATCAATAAACGAACTAAATATCTTTGAGACGTTTACGTTTATGCTTTCTTTCATTGTTTGTTTTCTGGAACAGAAGCCATCAGGATTGAACGTAGCGAGAAGGCAAGGGCGTTATTTGTTTCAAATGAGTCCCAGAGTACGTTGTGATTAATTTTTGAGTTCTCTGATTTGCTGCTAATTGCGGCGATGCTGGAATCAGCCATTTTCTCGTGATAGAGGAAAGATTCGATGAGTTTTTCTATGGCCTTATCTTTGTCAATATCGTCAAGTGTTATTCCAAGATGCACTTGCAGTTCGGTGTTTTGATTAGTCATTTCTCTTCCTTTTCGTCATAGTTGTGGTTGTAGAGCATGTCCATTACATCCTCCGGATACAAGAGAAACCCCCTGGCTGGATTATCGGCGCCGCCCAGGTTGATTTTCTTCTCTTCGCAGAACTTATTACTATTTAACCGTAAAAAGCGCTTGAGTCGAGATACGTCTATCACCACGAATGCTCCTTGAGGTGCATATATATACACCCACCATTTTGCTGTGGTGATATTGATTCCACTAAGTACCCAGATTGGGTTCCCGTTTTCGTCTTTTGCGGCCCGAGGATTTTGATTTGTTTCAATCACCATTCGACCGTTCCTGTATCGGTCGCTTTTTACCTCGAAGTTCCCTCCAGACATAGCCTCAAGAAACTCACCTACGAGAGATTCTCCTTGGACGCCATATTCCAGGTCTTTTTGGAAGTCAAACTGCCTTCCTGGAATATCGTAGAACTTGCTCATGTGGATAAATTTATCTGAAAAAAATCGCTTTTGCAAGCCTGTTTACAGATGTGTCATTTGTCTCTATGGGTCCAAAAATAATCAGCCGGCTATGAGCCGAAATAAATTTATCCAAAGAGGTTGCATTGTTGGTAGCCATCGGTTAGAGTGGCTATCGCTAGAAGGTACACCTAACCAAGGAGCAATAAATGACTAGCAAATACCAGCAATTGAAGAAAGCAGGCCTCATTAGCCGAGGTCGTAGCAAGAAGAAGATGACCAAGGAGGAAATCAAGGACCGCGAAGAGCGTGCCAAGATTGCCAACCGTCAACGCCAGGAAGCCCGCCGTCGTGCGTCCATCATCCTCCAGAAGTCCTACAAGGACGAGTTTGATGACCTCTATCAGCGTGAGCTTGAAGAGTTAAAGTCTGCTCCAGAGCAGAACTAACTGGACATGGACCTCTGGAGGGACGGATACCTATTATTGGAGGGTGCCGTCCCTCAGTAGTTCCTTTACAGAAGTAAGGCTAAGCGCCTTTTCTTCCGTTGTGCCCCATCATGTCGCCAATTGTTGGCAGGTACTTGTCACTCATGGTTTTGATTCGGAGTGCGTCAGTGCGAAGGATTTTTTGCGTAGCTTCAATTTTTGCATTTTTTAGCTTAAGCAGATTGACTTCCGTAATGAGGTCGTTAATAAGCTTTTTCATTTCTACGATTTCTTCTTCCATGCCACCTCCTATGAGTGATTTCAAATCATAGCGGACACTAGCCGCCGTGGTGATTAGCGTTTGGCAACTACTCCGTCGGGAATGATGGCAAAACGACAGTATCCATCCGGCTCAACGTTCATGGAAATTATTGAGCACGAGGAGCCGCCCTGATACAGGACGCAATTGGAGCATTTGACTCCGATTCTCTTGTTGTCATTCTCTTTTGCTGGCGTATAGCCGGCCCAGATTCCGGTTCGGTCTTCATTGAATTTGCCGTACTTTTTCGCAATCATCAAGAGGGCATTTGCAAGGTCCCTCTCTTCCTCTACGAGTTCACCCATTTTGTCACCGGGCTTTTCGACCACGAGTTTGGCCCCATTGGTGAGCACTGCTATGAGCTTTTCGAATCCATGATTATTCATATGTATATATTGTGGCATAGATTACAGGGTCTCTAGCCAACGCTGACAAGGTCGACGATTAGGTGAATTCTGTCAGTTGTGCCACCGTTGATGACGGAGTGGTGTTTGTCCGTATTGTCTATTGCCCATGCCTGGCCGGCTGGTATATTCATTGATTCTTCAGCCACTGAAAACAGGCATAATTCGTTTGTTTTTACAGCTAAGTGAACTCTATGGGATTTCGCCGTTATTGGCCCCATGTCTCTGTGTCGCTTTATTTCCACCCCTGCCCTGAGGTTTGTTAGCATTGACTGCCTCACGGAGGTTTCGCCAAAAATTGGAATACACAGAATACGAAGCTCCTCTATGTATTTTGAAATCGCATTATGTATTTCGTGGTGGATAAGTTTATCTTCGGACGGATTCGGATT
>Ga0049080_10000730_pt1 | contig 11077 bp, 4 predicted proteins | sample GreLakmeER15MSRF_FD_66716 | JGI IMG/M metagenome (GOLD analysis project Ga0049080, IMG submission 66716) | Freshwater lentic microbial communities from great Laurentian Lakes, MI, USA - Great Lakes metaG ER15MSRF | ecosystem: Environmental > Aquatic > Freshwater > Lake | place: Great Lakes... | reverse complement strand
GCAGATGTTGCGCTATTGGTTGCAGACAGTGCGCTGATGCTTGCTGATGTAGCTGCAGACTGAGCAGTTAATGCGTTTGTACTTGCGCTTTGTACTGCGCCTATGTTTGCAGACACAGTAATAATGTCAGCACTAATAGGACCAAGTGCAGCCAAGTCAGCGCTGCGTAAAGCAAGAATACCAATCTGTGCAGACTGACCTGCCACTATACCAATTTGTGTAGACTGACCTGCTACTGTAGTTATCTGTGGGCTGATAGCGCCAAGCGCGGCAATGTTTGCAGTCTGTCCAGCAACAGCATTTAAGTTTGTAGAACTAAGCGCAGCAACCTGTACAACCTGGGTGCTAATGCTTGATACATTTGTAATCTGTGTAGCAATGGGAGCAAGCACCGCCATATTGGCAGTGGCACCCGCAAGCGCTGTTAGCTGTGCAGAGTTTAATGAGGCCACAGTTACTACGCTAGGAGCAATACCTGCAACAGTAGTAATGTTTGCTGATATAGGAGCCAGAGTATTAATCTGTGCCGACTGTCCAGCAACTGTGGTTACCTTAGTGCTGATGCCAGCAACAGTAGTAACATCAGCAGCAATGTTTGCTACAACATCAACAGCAGTAGAAGTTGGACCAGGAGTAGGATTGCCATCCACATCAAACGCAAGATACTTACCGGCTCTTGATGCCTTGCCAGGTAAGGTCATGTTGATAGATGTTGGATCTGTCTGCGGTGCCTGGAGCGCACGCTGCAAACCTTCAGCATTTTGCTGAGCAAAGATTGTTTGCTGGTCTAGCTCATCATTAACTGTGTTGGCAAAGAAGTCACCACCAGTAACAAAGTCTGTGGTGCGCTGGATGCTGCGGTTGCCAACAATAGCAATCTGCGTTGCACCAGTAGGCGATGCTGTTAGCGTGATGTAACCAGTACCATTACTGTTGATAGTAACAGTGTAGTTAGTGGTCAGGGTTAGCAGTGTGTCATCACGATAAACGGCAATGTCAGTGGCTGCTAGGATCTCAAACGTAAAGTTATATGGGCCAGTTCCACTAGCCGCATAAACTACACGCCTGGTCACATTGGATATGGGTACGCCCATGGTCAACCCTTCCTATAAAAATTATTGCTATTTTGCATAATTACCAAGGCGAGGCAAGCGGTTTTGAGCACGCTCTATTCGCTGTTCAATAGCACCAGAGAATTTACTATTCATTAACAGTTCATTTTGAGCTGCTTCAGTAAAGCTCTTGTACACTTCCAGAATGTTGTCCTGCTTTACATTCAGGTCATTGTCAGTAAAACCTGGGCTAATGTATGTTGCCCATATAGCATCTTTTAACCTGTTGCCATTGCTGTCTGTAATTGTTCCGAGTTGCTTCAATAGGAATTCATATTCTTCTGGTTCCAGCTTTATGTTAACCCCGCCAGCTCTTACATTTATATCTGGCTTTTTCATTGGTATACCAAGATTAATAATTACCTTGTCAGCTGGGCGCTGTTTGCTTTCGCTAAAGCGCACGCCACTCATGCCGGCTAGCCATGGGGATGATGGATCAACATCATTCATCTTCTCGCCTAGGTAGTCATATTGCTGCGGCAAAGTCTCGCTAAGAACAGGAGTTCTTGCTATCGACTTATTAAGGCCCTCATAAAATCCTTTGATGCCAGTATCCAAACCAGGTGATGCAGCTGTATTGCGTTTGTCTGGATCAATCCCACGTTCAATCATTGCTCTAGAACTAGAGAATATTCCAGCCGGAGATCCCTCAACAACATACTGAGCTGCACTTGATGCAATGCCATCAATGGCGCTTTTGAATGCAGCCTTTGGATTAGGTATGCTTTGAGAGAATGCACCGGCTATTCCACTAATACCCTGCAAGAATGGCATCTGGCCAACGTAGTTATACAAACCCCAGGCAGCACCCAGCAAAACCTGTGCAGATGCGTCCTCGTCATCTTCATACCTGGCATACTCAACAGCATCAGCAATCATGGCCAATGGTCCACCAATAGGCTCAATGCCTCTGAATGGAACGTACAGTTTCCCATCCTGGCCAATGGATGGATCAATACGCATGGTTTTTAAATAGCTGACAAACTCTGTATCCCATTCACCACTTTGGAATACAAATGAATATGGCTTCCAGCCGCTGGCTAGGTATGTATTACGCAGGTTTGTATTGCCTGGTCCACCGCCAGTAATCCTGCCATCAGCAACATAGCTTCCGGCACCCAGCATTATCATGCTGCCCATGCCCATCTTTGCTATGGCCAGTTCGCGCTTGGCACCACCCTCCAGAATATCTGATTGCCATTGCTTAGACGCGAAAGCAAATGGGCTATGCTGCATTGATTCTGATGCAACCCAAATTGGTGTTTTAACAAACGGCACCACGATGCGGCCAACCAAATGATCCTGCGCTAGCTTTTGAAAATCAGCAGATGCTCCAGTTAGCTTACGGCTAAACGTAATCATCTGAGCAAAATCAGTAGCTGCCTCATCTATTTCTTTTGGAGGATTGCCAAGGATTTCTCCCATTCTTTTTAATCCAATTTGCTCTGCTTCATCAACTGTTTTTTTACTTTCTATAGCAGCTCTTTTTGCTTGCTGGCTAGATCTAAATGCTTGGGCATATAGCTCGGCTCTGTATCCCATGGTTTTGAATATTTCATCCATGGCCATAATAGGACGGCCACCAAGTAGGGTTACAAAATTAGCGTAAGCATTAATGCCTTTTACTAAACTCTCATGCTCATATCCATAATTTCTAGCATCGAATATTTGGTTCTGTCCTTCTAGCTTTGTTCCGGCATCGCTCATAATATCCATGCCTTCGCGCATTTCCCTGGTGGTGCCTGTCTTTAATGCTGTCCAACCTAGACCAAACCCCTCCCTAAAAGAATGCACAATGCCGGCCAACATAGCAGCTGACTCTCCCAGCTCAACCTCACTGGTTAAACCAACTGCACGCTTTGCTGTTCCAATACCTTCAGCAAGAGCTCTAGTAGCTACAGAGCTAGCAAGAAAAGTTACGTTGCTTGATAGATTGGTTACATGAGTACCAAGCGCAGACAACAAACCATTCTTATACGTTCTGTCCCATAGATCACCAACAATCCCAACTTTAGATACCTTATTAATTAACCCTTCTTTGGCTGCGTCATCGCTAAGCATGACAAACTTATCCACCAGTATCTTTAGGTTTGCAGGTATCTGAGGATCAGCAAGCATTGTTTTCATCTCAGCATCATTAACTCCAGGTATCTTTACGTTTTTACCGTTAAGGATATCTTGAGCCATAGCTGGACTAACATTGATTCTGCCGGCTGCGGTAGCTTGGGCTCCGGCTGTACGCATGCCAATGTATGTATCCAATATGGAATTGTGAATGCTCAACACTCTAAGCAACTGTGCCTGATTCTCTGGTGTTAATCCTTTGGTATAAGCATCAATTGCCAGCTGCTCAAAGTCTTTAGCATTCTTGGCAAGTGCAAGCCTGGATCTCACAACATCAGTTGGCATCTCAGCATATTGCTGCTTCATTGATTCAAGATCTGCTAATACATCACGGCTAAAACCTTTGGCTTTAGCGTCAGCAATCAGCTCTTCAAAGGTAACCTTTTCTACCTTGACTCCACTTGATTGAGCCAGCGCATCAACCACCTGCTTAAAATCCTCTGGGCCATCAATACGATCAAGATTAACCAACGGCTTTGGAATGACAGCGCCTGGTGCCGGTGATGCGGCTGTTAATGTTTGCTCTACATTCTCAAGTTGGCCAGGCAATTGCTGGAGCTCGGCAGCCGTCTTTGGCTGCGCTTTAACCTTTGGCTTGGCCACAGGTGCAGCAGTAGGCATAGGCGGCACTGGAGCCCCACCAGCAACGCCAGGAGGTGTAGCAGTAGGGATAGGTGGGCTAGCAGAATTAAGCGCTTTAGCGGCTTTAGCATCTTGGCCGGCTTTGTAAGCCTTGCCACCCTTGGTAAGCATTTCAGTTATTGCACTTATGGGGCCGGCAACCTGGATGGTTTCATTATCGCCAACCTCTGTTGGCTCAATGCTAGGCACAATGCTGTCTGGTGTAGTCTCACCCAGCATTAGATCTAGGCGGCTATCAAGGGATGCTTTAAGCGTCATTATTCAGCTCCTGGTGTGGGAGCTTTACCGCCCCCAGTTACTTCTTGACCTGAGAGGATTCCCGCTTTCCGACCGCGCCGGTCAGATACAATTCCTGAAACCCCTTGTTGGACTTCTCCGCTTGGATTTGATTGCGAAGAACTTGCACCAGAGGGTCTTGCTCCCCCTTGCGCTTGATCAGCCTGTCCAGCTGTTCTTGCAAGGTACTCATCGTAGTCACTCCTAAAATAAACTTTTGTATCGTAGTATACCAACCTTGCATCAGACACATCGCTGCCTTTTAGTATATCACCAACGATATCTTGGAACAGGTCTTCTTTTTGTTGAATGATTGCAGTTCGATTGGCTTCTGTAAACGCATCATCAAATTCTGGGATGTACTGGAACCGCAGACCGTTTAGACCAGCTGTGTCAGCGCCGCCGGCTTTGGCTTGCACATTAATACGATCATTGAATCGCATATCGGTGACATAAGTAAAACCGTCCACTCCGTACTCTCGAAGTTTTGCCGTCACTTTTTCCATCTGTTCAGGCGTAACTTTTTGCTTAAAGTATATTTCGACTCCTGGGCGAGCATTGGGGGTAGAACCATTCCGCAAGATTTTGGAAATAAACACAGCGTCTTGATCATACGCTTTACCTTGCTCAACCAACCTTTGCTCTAACGAAGCAGGATTAAAATTCTGTCGCGTTATAAACTCAGCGTTAAGAGCACGCTCTGTTTGAGCCATAAATGAACCGTATGTATTAGACAAGTTGTAAGTTACAACACTAGGATCGGCGCGAACAACATCATCAAACTCTGCCGCTAACTCTGCTTGTGCGTAGTTACTCATTGGACGGTTTGGCCGTTCGCCAGATACTCCTAATGTGTATCGGTTAACGTCAGCTTGCATTGCAGAAAGCTGCTGTTGTTTTGCAGGTTTCTGGCTATCAAACGCCGCTTTTGCTTCTTGTACACGAACAGCGTATTGTTGATCTGTTTCTGTCTTGCGTTGTGCCGGCGGCCTAAATCCAGAATTTATATCACGACGAAGATCTTTAACAGCCTGTTGGTTAGCAGCGCCAGCAAGTGACATTTCAAAGTCAAGCGAGCCACCTTCACCGGCTTTGCTCGTCCAGCCGTTGTTTGTCCACTTCTCTTTTTCAATAAACCAAGCGACAGCCTGCAAATCATCTGGGCCTAAATCACCAATCTGCGGCGCGACCCCTTTAATAATTCCGCTGTTATTAATCTCTTGCGCAGTTTCTTTAAACACATCCTGACCAAAACCAAATTCGCTTCCCACTTTTGGCTCATACAAGGTCGAGCCTACAAGGTGCTTTCCTGCCACTCCTTTTTCAGCTGGTGGCGGTATGCGTGGCAGATCTGCTAAACGCCGCAACATTCGTGCAGCCCACACATCAATCGTTGCCTCATTAGTAAGGCCAATCAGATTGCCTGTAAAGTTTGGTGTTTTTGGTGAGTCGCCTGTTTTAACAGCGCGGAACATGTCAAGCAAGGCACCCATAGAGGATGGGCTGTTTGCATTAAACAGCTGACCGCTTGCTTTTGTAATTAGAGGGAATTTTCCTTCTTTAAAAAGCTGAGTCAGTGTTTCAGCATCTATTGGCAAACCGGCATTCAACCTGCTTTCGTAGGCGCGAAGTTCAGTATCGTATTCGCCTCTAGAAAATCTTCTTAAAATCTCAATGGCATTATCAAAGTTTTGCTCAACGCCTGTTTGAGCTGAAGTGGTGCCAAGTACGTCAGCAAAAACATCGCCAGTGCTGCCAAACTCAGCACGCAGCCTGTCGCGCATTGAGCGATACCAGCTTGCCTGAGAAAGAATGTTGATGGCAGATTGATCGTTAGCTTGGGCTCGATTAACAACTTCCTGCACTTCATCAAAAAGCCTCGACGAAAGAGTCGCTTGCCATAAATCTTTTGGCACACCTTCAGGTGGTGTATGGAAATCATATGGAATTTTTGACGCTTCCACTTTCGCAATAGCGTCACCAGCTTTTGATTCTTTAAAAGTAACTTTGGATGCTTCAATAGGCACCCATCCATCTGCCTCTGGATAATTTGCGTGCATGTCATTGATGACTTTAGTGGCAGCTTTTTTTAATGCTGGCTTACGTCCTGCAGCATTAGTTACTACTGTGCGTTCTGCGCGAGTAAGATCAGATGCGCTGCTAACTGCTTGTCCTGTAGGAACAACATCCATAATCATGCCGCTTTTACGCAATCCACTTTCCATCATATTGGCGGCAGTAGGTGCCAATGCTGTACCCACAGCTTTAGCCCCCTCCAAAACTTTCTTTGTTCCTTTAACATAACCACCTGGAGCTACTATTTCACCAATACTTTCATAAGGATTTTTTCCTTCATTAACCATACCAACATTTGCGTCTAACCATTTTTTAATTTCATCAGTTTTAGGCAAAATAGTTTTTTGTTGTATGCCACGCATAAACGCTTGCATTTTATCTTCACCTGCACCGCGATTAAATATCTCAGCCACGCCTCGACCAATCATTTCAAAGTCACCACCAAGGCCAACAAAACTTTGCCCTACTCCCTTAACTGTTGCTGCACCCATATCAAGCATTGCGCCCAATGGTTTCTCTAATCCACCAGCCGCCTCAGATTGCTGCTTAGTAACACCAGCACGACCAAGACGTACACCGGCATCAGTCATTGTAGATGATGGACCAGCGGCCAGCTGCATACCTTCCAGGCTAGGCTCTTCTGGCTCTAGAGGTGGATAGTTAACGTCAAGGTAGTGGTTAACAATTGCATCTTCAAGTTTTGAGTAAGCCATTAGTTACCACCATTTATTATTTTTTGTTTCTTTATCAACATATCAACATCACCATCTTTTAATTTGTATTTTGTTTTTAAGGCATCAATGTTTGTTGATCCGTCAATAACTATACTAGAAGGTAATTTACCAGACCGAATAAGATCCGCAGTTATACCTTCTATTGATTTTCTAGCAGCATTCTTTGTTATGTCAGCTTTATCTATTGCTTCATATTTCTCTTTAGCTTTTAAAGCTAATTCATTATATGGAACTTCAACACCAGGACTAATTTTCCTAAACTCTTTAATATTGTTTTCGTAATAAGAAAGTATACTTAGTTCCTTTTTAATTTTTGGCTCATCGTCTTTTGTTGCAAATGTTTGAACTTGATCTGGAGTGCCAGCAAATCTGCGAATTAATCGCCTAGCTTCAGCATCATCTTTTTTTACGCCATCCAATAACCGACTGTTTAACCTAGCAAACTGAGTGCCGTTTATGCCCATGCGCTGAGTTATTCTTTTTAACTGATTAGAATCAGTAATGTCTCCATATACAATTTGGTTTTCTATGGCTGCGAATGCATATGGATCACCTTCTTTAGTTTCCGGCTTTAGAAAATGTTCAATTTGCTCTATAGATAAAACACCCATATTTGTTAACTCAACAGCTATGCCGCGCTTTTGCTGAGCTGATGTTTTGGGGTTGTGATAATCCAACAGCAATGTATTTGCTTTTTTAGCATTTGAATCTTTTAATGCTTTGTCTGCGTCTTGCTGTTCTTGTCTACGATAAGAAACAATAACATTAAATTCTTTGCTTATATCTTCAATCGCCTTTGAGTCTAACTGTAAACTTTGCAAGACAGGACTAAGTTTTCCAAGATTGCCGGAAAGAATATTGGACATTGTTTTTGGAAAATCTTTTATGTAATCTTCTTTGCGTAATTCTTTTTTAATTACATCAATTTTTAATTGTCTAAAATCTTTTTCAAAATCAGAAATATATTTTTGAGATTTTTCAACACCAACATCAAGTAATGCTTTTTGCCTTATTATGTTTAATTCTGTATTTCCTATAGTATCCAAACTTTCTGGATTTGTTCCCGCATGGCTTACAAGCAATGCCAATTTTTCTTGATAATATTTAACAAAGTCTGTTTCTCGTGTGCGTTTATTGTATTCAGACTCTGCTTTTAATGCTGATTTATATACAGTATTACCGTGAGTTGCCATTGTTGCGTTGTAGCGCATTGCAGCCGCTGGATCTACTCCAACTAAAACTTCATAATGTGCATTTGTTATTGTGTTTAATTTATCAATTATATTTTTAGATGATGCGCTAGCATCGCCACGGTCAATGCCTTCTAGCATTTTTACCATTTCAGAAACACCTTGTTGCTCAAACTTAAAAGCCAACTCAGCACTTCTAGCTTTAATTACTGCTTCATTAAACTTGCTAGGAATCATGCTTGCGAAACTTTTTTCAACCTTGCCATTTCTAATAATTCTTCCAGCGCCAATATCTAAATCTATTCCTCCCTTCATATCAATTAATTGTTGTTCAGTAATTTGATTTTCAGCAGCCCATTTAAGACCTTCTTCTGAGCGTAACTTGCCGGCATACTCAAATAAATTAGAGCTCATGCGGTCAAGTAATTGACCCATTGCTTGGCCATATTCTGCTTCAACTTTTCCAGCAATATACTGTACAGGCCGAGGCTCAATCTGACGCATAGGAACACCGCCCTGTTGTTGGCGTAATTGTATGTTTCCTGAATCTACTCTAGTAGTGGCCATATTTATCTCAACCTATTATTTGGGTGCTTTTTGTTGTTCCGCTTGTTTTGCTTGTTCGCCGTAAACAGTAGTGCCAAAATTAACCAGGCCAGCACCCAATGTATATGTACTCATTAAACCGCCTGTGCGTTTAGTTGCTGCAGCTGCTTGCGTGTACTGTCCAGCCTGGGCTCCAGCTGCATACCTGTTCATTATGTTTTGGATTTCTGTAGACTCAAGCATTGCGCTAGCATCTTCGAATCCTAGTACCCTTGCAGCCAATGCATTGAAATCAGCAACACCAACATCCATTAGTGCAGCTTGTGTATTTTGTTGTTGGATAGCAAGCGCACTACCGCCACCATAATCAATACCATTAGCAGCAGCTCTAGCACGAACAGCAGCATTTGATTCGCGCTCTCTTCTTAGAATTGTATTGCCGGCAATCTTCCAGTTTAATGCTTCTGTTTTTGCTTTTTGCAATAAACGTCCAGCCTGGATGGCACCATACTCAGAATCAAGATCTGCGCGTACATTAGCAACCTCAAGCGCGTTCCTGGCTTGCAAAAGATAGCTAGTCTGCTGACCAATTGCTTCTGCTTTTTTTGCTTCACTAGAAGCATATGCTGTTAGTAATGCACCAGCAGCAACAAACATTCCTCCTGTTGGAGTTGGAATTGGGGTTGTTGCTTGGACTGGAGTTATATATGGCTGCGGCATATCAAGTTCCTGAATTTACTGCGACTCGGTAATCAAGACCAAGCAATGTCATCTTTAGCGGCAGGTTTTGCTCCACCTCGATTGCCTGTTCTCTGCTATACCCAAGCACGCCATTAACTATTTTAATGCCTGTATATGTAGGCTCGGCAGCATCAAGCATAGGATTATCAAATAACCTAAACGCTACTGGCTGAGAATTAATAATCATGTGTTGCGTATCTTTTAAAACAGCACTGATTTCTACAATGCGCTTTTTAAAAGATAACCTAGTGCCAGTTTGCAACTTAATGTCTACCGGCATTGTTTTAACGTAGACAGTCATTGGCAAACCAACTTCATAGCTGGTTGTGCTTGCCCTATCAAAAGTAACCACGCCACCGCCACTTACAGTTTCATTTGATTGCGGTATGCCATCAGTAATTACATTAAGAGCTTTAGCAATATGCGGTAAGCCTGTAGCAGTAGCAGCAGCACCACCAGTAAAAGAGCAATCTGTAAAGACATCGTAACTAAATAACTCAATAAAATATCTATCAACTGAATTAAATCTTCTTTTTGTTACTGCGTATATCTCAGTAACATCTACGCCAACATCAATAAAACTACCATCAGTAATAAATTCAGATGGAGCAGTAATCTGCTGTGATCGCATGACAGAAAATGCAGCCATACTTCCATCAGTATCATTTGTCATCAACAGCAAATCTGCTTCCTCTGTGCTGGACGCTCTACGCAGTGCAATCCGTTGCGGAGACTTTAGCAAGTGGCCAGACATTAGCGATATGCGCTGGGTGATGTATGTCAGCTGAGAGTCAGAGAACACAAACTCGTTTAAGGATTTACCTTGGCGCTGAATGTATACGGTTCCAGTATCAACAGATTGCACCCTGGTGCCAGGCTTCATTCCGTTTCTTGATACGTTCTTAAAAATAAATGTTAGCGGCGTAACTGGATCAGTAGCATTTTGCGGCACATAGAATTCACCACCAGTAGTAAATACTTGGAAATCTCGAGCGCTTAAAATGTCAGTAATTACGTTAAGATCATTAGTATCTAGCGTGGCCTCAACAGCATCATCATCAAGAGATTCTGTCGGCACAAAATCAAAAAACAAACCGATCTTGCTGCCCCATATTGTTGATGGCCTAGACTTTGAGCCCCCAAAATATAAACGACCTTCGTGGAAACTTACAGTTCTCTGCCAGCCTTTGGTGCTCGACCACACATCCTCATAACCACTTTCTTTTTCCCACGATCCATTGGCAATAGCTGTGGTGTTAAAGAATGGATATTCGGTAATTACGTTCACAACAGTTGTGCTTACATACTGAATAATCTTTGCTCTACCCTGTGGTGTTGCGTTGATGTACTGGTTAACATCACCTGCGCTAAATACTGCAGATGATGCTGTCAAGGTAATGTTTCCAGATACCGCACTTGGAGTAAGCGTGCCAGCCGGGTTGCTATAAGCAATAGTAAATGCATACTTAGGTATGCTGTCAAACGTGATGGTGGTTGCAGTCCAGGTAGCATCAGTGCCACCGCGCACAATCTTTACAGGCTGCAGATCTGGGTGGACAACAATCAAAGTATCAGCTGATTGCGTCCAGCACATATCATCAACCATATCTGATGTGATGCTGGTGGTCAGATAATT
>Ga0049080_10000729_pt1 | contig 11082 bp, 12 predicted proteins | sample GreLakmeER15MSRF_FD_66716 | JGI IMG/M metagenome (GOLD analysis project Ga0049080, IMG submission 66716) | Freshwater lentic microbial communities from great Laurentian Lakes, MI, USA - Great Lakes metaG ER15MSRF | ecosystem: Environmental > Aquatic > Freshwater > Lake | place: Great Lakes... | reverse complement strand
AAAGAAGCAGAACTAACGGCTCGTACCGGTGATGTTTACAAACAAACTTCTTATAACACTCACGGCGGTGTTCACTCTAATGGTGGCACACCGTTTCGTAAAAACTATGCAGGTATTGGTTACACATATGATGAACAACGCGATGCATTTATTCCACCAAAACCATATCCTTCTTGGGTGTTGAATGAAAGCACCTGTCTATGGGATGCTCCTGTTGCAATGCCAACTGATGGCATATATTCGTGGAATGAAACCACTACTTCATGGGTTGAGCAATCATGAAACTGATCAAGCTAACCAATGCAACTCCAGGTCGAATCGGTGAGGGTTTAATTTTAAATACCGAAGCGTTGATATCGTTCTTTGAAGGCACACAAGAAGATGGCACAAAGGTAACTGTGGCGTTTGGTGTAAATAACAATTCGTGGGAAGTTAAAGAAACACTCGATGAAGTGATGGCAATTGTTAATGCAGAATGAGATAAATAATACTTTGAAACGTGTTCTTAAAGAAAGCTTTAATACATGAGTATCGTATCCTCTGGACTTACATCTACCAGTTGTTATATTGTTACTGGAAATACTGATGGTACCTTAGTTTTTAAAATAAACAATAACGGTACAACTGGCGGAACTACGGCATTAACTCTTGATGCCAACTCTTACGCTTCGTTCTCATCAAGTCTTCAGACTACATCATTGGGTATTGGAACAGCAGCCTCAGGTGTTGTTGGTGAGATTCGTGCAGCAAATAATATTACCGCATACTATTCTTCAGATGTAAGACTGAAGAAAAATATTGTACCAATTGAAAATGCTTTGTCCTCTATGGATAAAATTAGAGGCGTTAGATTTGAATGGACTGATGATTACCTTGAACAGCATGGCGGTGAAGACGATTACTTTAATAGAAGACATGATGTTGGTGTGATTGCCCAAGAACTAAGAGAAGTTTTACCTGAACTTGTTGCCGAAAGACCGGATGGTTATCTTGCAGTTAAATATGATAGAATAGTGGCTTTGCTGATTCAATCTGTGAAAGAACTAAAACAAGAAATCAACGAATTGAAGAAGAAATAGAATGTCTAAACCTGTTACTAGATTACAATTTAAAACATACTGCCTTCGCCGATTAGGTTTCCCTGTTATCAATATTAACGTGGATGACGATCAGGTCGATGACCGTATAGATGATGCTCTACAATTCTTTCAAGATTACCATTTTGATGGTACTGAAAAGATTTACATGAAGCATATGATTACGGCTGAAGACATTAATCGCCGTTGGATTTATTGTCCTGATGCAGTAACATTTGTAACTGGTGTTTTACCATTTGACGATTCTAACTCATCAATCAATATGTTTGACTTGCGTTATCAGTTACGCTTACACGATCTATACGATTTTACTTCTGTTTCATATGTATCATATGAGATTACGATGCAGCACATTCGCACATTACAATTGCTATTCTCTGGTACGCCACAGTTTAGATTCAATCGTAAATTAAACAAAGTGTTTCTTGATATAGATTGGAACAGCGATGTTCAAGTTGGTACATATGTTATCTTAGAGTGTTATAGAAAACTTGTACCCGATACAGTTACATTAACAGGTACACTTACGGCTACAACAACTGCAAATACTGTAGTTGGAACTGGTACAATTTTTGATCAAGAAGTTTTGGAAAATGATATCATTTTAATTGGTGGTGAGAGTAAACAAATAAAAACAATTTCATCACCAACATCATTACAATTTTATAGTCCAGTTGCAACAAATCAAACAAATGTTACGGGAACAGTATCTGGTATATCCGATGTTTGGGATGATAAAGTTTTAAAACGGTATGGCACAGCACTCATCAAAAGACAATGGGGTGAAAACCTAAAGAAATTTGGTGGCATACAAATGCCAGGTGGTGTCACACTAAACGGCAAAGAAATTTGGGATGAGGCTCAAGCAGAGATTGATAAAGTTGAAGAAGAAATTTACAATTACAACAGTCTGCCAAGTGAGATATTGACAGGCTAATGGCAACAAACTTCTATTTCAATCCGTTTCCTACTAGCCAGATAACTTCCGAGCAGTTGCTTGTGGAGGATTTGGTTATTGAAGCCATGCAGATGTATGGTATGGATGTATTTTATCTTCCAAGAGGCACAAGAGATTCCGTAGATTATCTATATGGTGAAGACACACTCAAGCAATATGTTACTGCATTTCCACTTGAGATGTATATGGAAAATGTTACAGGTATGGATGGTGAGCAAGATTTCATATCTAAGTTTGGTTTAGAAATTCGTGATGAAATAACATTGCTAGTTTCTCGCCGTAGATTTGTTGCAACAGTTCCACAGATAAGACCTAATGAAGGTGATTTAATTTATGTACCACTACTAAAAAATCTATATGAGATTACATTTGTAGAACATGAAGATCAACAGACAATGTTCTACACTCTAGGTCGAGGTCGTGGCGGTAATGTTTATGTATATGCATTGAAAATGAAACTGTATGTATTCTCAAATGAAATTATTTCAACTGGTATTAATGAGATTGATGAACAGATTCGTGATTACTATCCACGCACAAAGATTTCACTAGCCGCAGGTGGCACAGGTAAATTTGTTAATGATGAAATAGTTTATCAAGGTGCTAACTTAACTTATGCTACTGCACAGGCTATTGTCTATGATTTTACGCCAAACACGCACATAGATATCATTAGAGTGCAAGGTACATTTGCATCAGGTAATGTATCGGGTAATACAAGTAATGCAAAATGGAACAGTATTACTGTAGATGATACTACATATATGAATACTGCATTTGAAGATATACAAGATAATGCTAGAATAGAGGGTGAATCAGATTCTATTATTGATTTCTCTGAAGTTAACCCATTTGGTGAACCGTAATGTTAGGTAAGTCACAATATTATAATCGTTCAATTCGCAAAATTGTTGTTGCGTTTGGTACTCTATTCAATGATATCCAATTGCAAAGATATATGCGTGATGGGGTAAGCAAAAAAGAAATTTTTAAAGTACCTCTTTCATATGGTCCAAAGGAAAGATATTTAACTGCTATCACATCCGATCCCACTCTAACAAAAACTATCGCTATAAATGTACCGCGCATTTCATTTGAAATGACTGGTCTGAGTTATGACAACTCACGCAAGCAACAGTCTCTAATTAAAAACTTTGCAATGAACAGCACAGGTGGAGTTAGCGCACAATATATTCCTGTTCCCTATGATTTCAATTTTTCTATGACAATCTATGTTCGAAATACAGATGACGGAACACAAATTGTAGAACAGATATTACCTTTCTTCAAACCAGATTTTACTGTTACAGTTGATATGATTCCTGGTATGGATCAAAAATATGATATGCCAATCATACTAAATTCTGTTAATACTACTACAGAGTATGAAGGTGGTTTATCCGATGGCTCATCAAGATTAATTATTTGGGATTTAGATTTTACTGTAAAGAGTTATCTGTGGCCAGCAATTGAAGAACCAGGTGGCATCATTGGTTCTTATAGCACAACTTCAGGAAGATATGGTCAAGCAAACACAAACATCTATATCAATACACAAAATCGTGATGCTCAAAAATTATATGTAGACTATGCAAACGGTAATAATTATTTCTTAACAGGCGAAACTGTTAGAGCAAATAACAGCCCATACTACACAGGTAAAGTTATATATTTCTCTAACAATACAAATGGTATATTAATTGTTGGTGAATTAAATGGTTTATTTTCTCCAAATAATTTTGTTTCTGGAGATTATTCTGGTGCTGTCTATCGTATAGCCAGAACAGATGTTGTTCCACTAAAAGCTGTGCATATAGTTACTACATCAGTACCACAAGCAAATTCTGCACCAGATGACAACTTTGGATTTAACGATGAAATAACTGAGTGGCCTAATACATTATTATGAGCAAACTAAATGAAAAACTTTCTGAAGCACTAGACATTGAACCAATTGAAGTTACAACTACAGAAATGGTTGTTATCGAAAATGTTGTAGATGATGATGCTGAATTTGCAAGGCAAAATCTTCGCAAGCTAATTGAAAAAGGTAATATTGCTGCTGATAATATTCTTCATGTTGCCAAAGAGTCTGAGCATCCAAGGGCATACGAAGTTGCGGCTAACATGATGAAACACTTAGCAGATATGAATAAAGATTTGCTAGAGATACAAAAAAGAAAACAAGATTTGCAGCCAAAGCAATTAGACAACAGAGGCGCAATCAATGTTGACAAGGCTGTTTTTGTAGGTTCAACAGCAGAATTTATTAAACAACTTAGACAAGCTAAATAAAAATACTATGGAAAAATTAATTGATCAACTTAAAACCATTCTTGGTACAAACTTTGCTTTGTATTTCAAAGCACATTCATATCATTGGAATGTAGAAGGTTCAAACTTTCCTGAATATCACGATTTTCTAGGTAACTTATATAATTCTATTTTCCTTCAAACAGATGACATTGCTGAACACCTTCGCCGTTTAGATTCCTATGCTCCAGTTTCATTATCTCGTATGATGGAACTTTCGGACATTGAAGAAGATGTAAATATTCTTGCACCAATTGTTATGTTTACTAATCTTTTCCGTGACAATGAGCGTTATATTATCCATCTTCGTGCCGGCATTGTAGCCGCTGATGCTGCCAATGAACCTGCCATTTCTAACTTTCTACAAGAAATTTTAGGTAAGCATCAGAAACACGCATGGATGCTTCGTAGTATTATAAAATAATGAATGATGGTGGTGGGTACCTTGGTAATGCTAAATTAAAACGATCTGGCGTTACTATATCATTTACAGAAGATCAAGCAAGAGAATTTTTAAAGTGTTCTGAAGATCCAGTATATTTTATTAGAACCTATGTCAAGATTGTAAACGTAGATAGAGGTCTTATTGATTTTGATATGTGGCCATTTCAAGAAGAAATGGTCAAAACATACCATGAAAATAGATTCTGTATCGCAAAAATGCCTCGACAAGTTGGTAAAACTACCACGACTGTTGGCTTTATGCTTTGGTCTGTATTGTTTCAAGACGATTATAGTATTGCAATTCTTGCAAACAAAGGTTCTCTAGCCCGTGAAATTCTAGGTCGTATTCAATATGCATATGAATATCTGCCTCTTTGGATGCAACAGGGTATCATTACTTGGAACAAAGGTAACATTGAACTAGAAAACAAATCTAAGATTGCTGCGTTTGCTACTTCTGCATCTGGCGTTCGTGGTGGCACTTATAACTTAATTTTCCTTGATGAATTTGCTTTCGTGCCAAAGAACATGGCAGATGAATTCTTCACATCAACATACCCAGTTATATCATCAGGCAAAACTTCAAAGGTTATTATTGTATCAACTCCATATGGTCTAAACCATTTCTATAAAATGTGGGTTGATGCAACAGAAGGAAGATCAACATATAAAACACTTGAAGTTCACTGGTCAATGGTACCAGGTAGAGATCAAAAGTGGAAAGAAGAAACAATTAATAACACTTCTGAAGAACAATTTCGACAGGAATTTGAAACGGAGTTTATTGGTTCTTCAGCGACATTAATTTCTGGTGCTAAATTGAGATCCATGGCATTCTTTGATCCAATCAAACAAGAAGAATGCCTTGATATATATGAGTTACCTAAAGAGAAACGATTATATATTGCAACGGTTGACTGTTCAGAAGGTGTTGAGCAAGATTATTCCACAATCAACATTATAGATGTATCTGAAACTCCGTATAAACAAGTTGCTAAATATAGAAATAACAAACTTCCACTACTATTTTTTCCAACAATTATATACTCACTATGTCGAAGATATAATGAAGCCTTTGTTTTGATTGAAACTAACAACATAGGCCAACAGGTAGTGGACATTCTACATTATGATTTAGAATATGAGAATGTATATAAAATAGACCATCATCATATCAAGGGACAAACTATTTCAGGTGGTTTCAAAGCTAGATCAAGTTTCGGTATTAAAACAACTAAAACAGTTAAGAAGATTGGCTGTGCAAACTTGAAAACGATTATCGAATCTGATAAATTATTGATTAGAGATTTTGATACTATTGCGGAAATGAATACCTTCGTTCGTAGCAAAGACAGTTATGCAGCAGAAGAAGGTAATAACGATGACCTAGTAATGGGTTTGGTATTATTTGCTTGGTTAACCGCACAGTCATACTTCAGAGATTCTACGAATATTGACATTCGTAGGGTACTTTTAGAAGAACAGAATATGCTAATGGAAGAAGAACTATTAACTCCAGTAGGAATTATAGACAATGGTTTACAAGAAGAAATTACAGTCGATTCAGGTGATTATTGGTCTACAAGAGGGATTAGTTCCTCAGTTTTATAAAAAACTAAATAGAACATAAAAGAATTGACCCGATAACAAAAGGAGAAATCCATGGCATTTCAATTATCCGCTGGGATAAACGTATCAGAGATTGATCTGACTACAGTTGTCCCATCTGTTGCCACATCAATTGGCGCACTTGCTGGTCCATTTCAATGGGGTCCTGCAAATACTGTTGTTACTATACCTGATGAGAATCGTTTGGTTGCTATTTTTGGTAAACCAACTGCTAACTCTGTAGGAGCAGGTGGCAATCAATATGAATATTGGTTTTCAGCAGCAAACTTCTTGGCATACTCAAACAATCTAAAGGTTGTTCGTGTCGCTAACAGTTCGTTTTCAACTCTTAATGCTTCTGCTAATTCTAACGGAGCCATTTTAATTGAAAACGAAGATGATTATCTACAGAATCACACTACAGCAAATACAACTAACGGTCCACTTGTTGCAAAATATCCAGGTGGTCTAGGTAATTCATTGAGAGTTTCTATTTGCCCAAGCACACAAGCATTCTCATCAAACTTGACAGCAACAGATAGTACCGTTGTAACATCAGCCACAAGCAATACTGTTATTGCCGTTACTGGCTCACCACTTGGTAACTTGTATGCCGGTGATTTAGTTTCTTTTGATAATGGTGTTTCATATGTAAGAACTGTTAATGTTACATCAGGCTTCATTAATGTAGCAACTAATACTACTGTTACTGCATCTGCTACAATTCTACGCAAATGGCAATATGCTGACAATTTTGGTATTGCTCCAGCTACTTCAACATATGCTTCATCACTTAATTCTTCAAATGATGAAATTCACATCATTGTTGTAGATGAAGGTGGTGCATTCTCAGGCACTTCAAATACAGTATTAGAAAAGTTTGCTTTTGCATCGAAAGCTTTTGATTCGAAAGATTCAAATGGCAATAGTAACTACTATGTTAATTTACTAAATGACAAATCATCTTATGTTTGGTGGACAGGTCATCAACCAGGCGCAACAAATTGGGGTAATGTAACAAAAGACACCTCATTTAATGTTGTTCGCTCTCCTTTCACCGCATCAATGACAGGTGGTTCTGATGGTACTATTGTTACGGCAAACGTAATAACAGGGTACAGTCTGTTTGCTAATCCTGATTCTGTTGATGTTGGTTTAATTATTGGTGGTCCAGCAGGTTCAACACTTGCAACAAACTTAATTGCTCTTGCAGAAGCTCGTAAAGATTCAGTAGTGTTCTTGTCACCAACAAAAGCATCTTGCGTTCAAAATCCAGCTGGAGAAGTAAGTAGCATTACATCATATCGTGATGGTCTATCTTCTTCTTCATACGCTTTCATGGATGCCAACTGGAAATATCAATACGATAAGTATAACGATGTATACCGTTGGGTGCCACTAAATGGTGATGTTGCTGGTCTAACTGCTCGGTCAGATTACATAAGAGATCCATGGTTCTCACCTGCTGGTCTAAATCGTGGTCAGATTCGTAATAGCATTAAACTAGCATGGAATCCAACTAAGGCTGATAGAGACAATCTTTACGTCAAAGGTATTAATCCTGTATTAACATTCCAAGGTGAAGGTACTGTTCTATTTGGCGATAAGACAATGTTGAGCAAACCTTCTGCGTTTGATCGTATTAATGTTCGCCGTCTGTTTATTACCCTTGAGAGCACCGTTTCCCGCGCTTCTCGTTTTTCTCTATTCGAACTAAACGATCAATTCACCAGAGCGCAGTTCGTTGCTCTTGTTGAACCATTTCTAAGAGAAATTCAAGGTCGCCGCGGTATTACTGATTTCCGCGTAGTGTGTGATTCAACTAATAACACACCAGAAGTTATTGACCGTAATGAGTTTGTTGGTGATATCTACATCAAACCGGCTCGTTCAATTAACTTCATTCAACTTAACTTCGTGGCTACAAGAACTGGTGTATCCTTCGAAGAAGTTGTTGGACGATTCTAAATAGAGGAACAGGAGAACAATAATGGCATTTTCAGTAAACGAATTTAGAAGTCAATTAGTGGGCGATGGCGCCCGTCCTAATTTATTTGAAGTGTCGATGCCCTTTCCTACTTTTTCACTACCAGGAAATGCTCAAACAAAGTTAACCTTCATGTGTAAAACAGCACAACTACCTGGATCAACTCTAGGGGTTGTGCCTGTTCAATACTTTGGTCGTGAACTAAAGTTTGTAGGCAATCGAACATTTGCAGATTGGACAATCACAATCATCAACGATGAAGATTTTGTGATCCGTAATGCATTCGAACGTTGGATGAATGGTATTAATAGCCATGGTCTAAACGTAAGAAACCCACTTGCACTTTCACCGTTAGGCTATACAGTTGATGGTGATGTTACTCAATTTGGTAAGAAGGGTGACTCACTTAAAAAATACAGATTTGTAGGACTTTTCCCATCAGATATTACTCCAATTGATGTTGATTGGGGTTCTAATGATACCATTGAAGAATTTTCAGTATCACTTACTTACCAATGGTGGGAGTCTGTAGAATCTGGTGTGGTATAAAGAGAGGGGCTTCGGCCTTTCTCTATTTTATAGGATGAATAATTAATGGCATTAAAGCTTTTCGGTTTTACACTAGGAGCAAAAGATGTTGTTCAGGTCCAATCGCCTGAGCAATCTTCTTTTGCGCTTCCAACTCCTGCAATTGATGATGGTGCAGTTACCATCACACAGAATGCCTATTACGGCACTTATGTTGACCTTGAAGGTTCAATACGCAATGAGTTGGAACTCATCACACGATATCGTGAAATGGCTAATCATCCAGAATTGGAAATGGCTATTGACGATATCGTTAATGAGGCAATTACACACGATGTTTCTGGTCGAACAGTTGATTTAGTTTTAGATAAACTGAAGCAACCAGAGGCAGTCAAGAAAAAAATTCTTGAAGAATTTGAAAATATTCTTGATATGCTTAACTTTGGCAATCTTTCAGATGACCTTTTCAAAAGATGGTACATAGATGGTCGTATCTATTACCATGTTGTTGTTAATGAAAAGAAACCTAAAGATGGTATTCAAGAATTGCGTTACATTGATCCACGCAAGATTCGTAAAGTGCGTGAGGTAAAGAAAGAAAAAGATCCAAAGACTGGCGCAGATATCATTGCATCTATTGCTGAGTATTATGTTTATAGTGACCGTGGTACTACAACTCAAACTTATGGCGCATCGGTTAATAGTGGTTTAAGAATTGCAACAGATTCTATCATCAATGTAAACTCTGGTATGATGGATGCTAAAAATACATTTGTTATTTCTTATATTCACAAAGCAATCAAACCACTTAATCAGTTGCGTATGATTGAAGATGCAGTTTGTATTTACCGTATTTCGAGAGCACCTGAACGCCGCGTATTCTATATTGACGTAGGTAACTTACCAAGAGGTAAGGCAGAACAATACCTAAAAGATATTATGGTCAAGTATCGTAACAAGATGGTGTATGATGCACAGACTGGTGAACTGCGTGATGATCGTAAGCATATGTCGATGCTTGAAGATTTTTGGTTGCCACGCCGTGAAGGTGGTAAAGGTACTGAGATTACAACTCTACCAGCAGGACAAAATCTTGGTGAATTAGAAGATGTAAAATACTTCCGTGAAAAACTATTACAGTCTCTGAATGTACCATTGTCTCGTTTGCAACCTAACGATGGCGGTATGATTGGTGTTGGTCGAACATCAGAAGTTACCCGCGATGAAGTTAAGTTTACCAAATTTATCATTCGTCTTCGTAATAAATTTTCACAGATATTTGACCATGCTTTGAGAATTCAATGTGTGCTAAAAGGTATTTGCACAGCAGAAGAATGGGAAACATTCAAAGATAAAATTTACTATGACTACAAGAAAGATAATAACTTTACCGAATTGCGTGATGCAGAATTGCTCCGCGAAAGAGTTAGTCTATTGCAACTTGTAGATCCATATATTGGTCATTATTATTCTGCTGAATGGGTAAAGAAAAAGATTCTGCAATTCACCGATGAAGATATTCAAAAGATGGATAAGCAGATGAAAGAAGAAGCTGATGCCGGTGTTGGTCAACCAGTTATGAATCAAGGTCAACAACCAGAAGTATCAGAAGACCAATACCCACCAGAAGATAACACGGTTGAAAAAGGTGATACTGAATCAGAAACACCACAACTAGACCAAGATGTAGATAAATTTTCTTCTAAACTAAATAGGTAATAACATGGACATTCAAAATTTTATTAATCAAACAATGAACGGCGAAGCTGGATTGGCTAAAGATACTTTGAACGATTTGCTTTCTGCTCGTGCATTTGAAGCACTTGATGCTCGTAAGCAACAAATTGCACAGACACTTTATGGTGATGGACAAGAAGCTACGGAAGCCGAAGAACAAGAAACAGAAACTACAGAACAAGAATGAAATCTCTATTAGAATTTAAATCTGTCATCAACGAAGAAAAATCAGACTACTCAAAGTTTGATGTTCTTGTTCGTGCCGGTTTAGCTAACAAGGCACAGATGCAACGTATCCATAGAATATTGGATAAGATGCAAGAAGAAAAACCTGTGTTCAATAATGCCGACCGTGCAATTTTACAGAATATGTTTAATCGCATGGTAGATTTAGTTTCTAATAACAAACA
>Ga0049080_10000727_pt1 | contig 11098 bp, 12 predicted proteins | sample GreLakmeER15MSRF_FD_66716 | JGI IMG/M metagenome (GOLD analysis project Ga0049080, IMG submission 66716) | Freshwater lentic microbial communities from great Laurentian Lakes, MI, USA - Great Lakes metaG ER15MSRF | ecosystem: Environmental > Aquatic > Freshwater > Lake | place: Great Lakes... | reverse complement strand
ATTTTATTTTCATAGGCTCATCATCAATTATTTTTAAACAGTCCATAATAAGTTCACCAATCGATATTTTATATTGAAAAATTTTATAAGATAATTGTCGAATTTCAGTACATGTAAGTGATTTATGTTTAGTATCCAATAAAGGCGGATAATTAAGATTAGATTTAGGTAAAGCATCTAAATGAAATAATATATATGCCAGATTACGTGAATCTGGTAACTCTTCTTTAAAATTTGGTTTTAGTAATTTTATAATAGAATAAATTTGTGATTTAGATGGAAGGGGTATTCTAAATGAATGCATACGACTCATAAGTGGTTTTTCAATAATTTGATGTTGGTGTGTTGTATTAATGAAAAGTGCATTTTGACTAAATCTTTCCAATAATACACGAAATATATAACATGTATATTTATTAGCGATAATATCGATATTTTTTAATATAATAATATGTCTATCCAAGTAAATACATTTTGTATTTACAATATGTTTAATAAAATTCGTTAAAGAGTGTATATCTTTTGGAAATTCGGGATGTTCTGTATCAATACAAAAGTAATAATTAGTTTCAATGTATGGTAATGATTGATTCCATACAGGAAATCTTTTTTGTATTGGAAAAGAACATGAAAATAGCTTAGACAGTGAAAATTCAATAAGTAACTCGAGTGGAAATCCCTTAGGACCGTATAATAGCATATTAGGTAGGGTATTTAGGTCACCAATAAATAGTGAATCAATTGTGTATTTGTGGAGAGGTAAAAAAGGTAAAAATGATTCAAAATTATTATAAAATTTATTCCAATAAGTACAAGACATTATATTTATGTATGTTTTTGTTCTTTATGTATATTAGAGTATGGATTTAGAGTTTCAATATTATATTTTTGAATTGGGATTATTATTTATAATCTTTTTGGGGTTAGCGTATTTACTAGGTTTATCTATGTTAGTTAGAGATACACAGTTAATCGTAGAGAAGCCATTAATTTTTATAATTGAATTAATTTTGATGGCGGCTTTACCAGGAGTTCCTATATTGTTCTTTGTAGTATCAAGAGGAATATCATGGAATACCGCATGGACGTGGTATGCTTCTTTATCAACTAAATTTGCGATATTTCATATATTAAGTGAGATATCTGGATTTTATCGTTGGTTATTTAGTTAAGAGAAACGTATATTTATAATCTATGGATCCATATGAAATATTGGGGTTAAAATGTCCTTGTAAAAAAGAAGAAATAAAACAAAGATATTATGAATTAGCAAAAAAACATCATCCAGATAAGTTATCTCATTTAGACGAAGATGAAAAGAAAAAACACGAAGAAGAGTTTAAAAAAATCAATGTAGCATATAAATTATTAAATGACGTGGAGTTGAAAGATACATCTGAAACTGATTGGAAAAATATGTGGAGTTATATGGATACTTTTATGAATGATCCAGATATGTTAAATAATATGAGTCATTTATTAAAAAATGTAATCCATATTGCTCGTGAATATAAAAAACAGAAAGGTAGTGAGCATTTTATAAAATTAGAAGTAACATTAGAAGAGGTCCATCAGCGTAAAGAGAAAAAGCTAAGATTATTTTTAAAAGGCTTAATAGACCCAGTATTTATAAATATAGATTGTGGGTGCTATCCACAGTTTTTATACACATATATTACACCAGAGGAGAAGACTTTATTTATTCATATAGAGTTTATTTTAAAAAATCATGATACTTTTATATTGGATGATTTATTTGATAAGTATGATTTATTAACAGAGATAGATATAAATTTATATGAATATTTTGTAGGTTGTGAAAAAACAATAACATACTTAAATGGGTTGCCTTTAATCATTAAAATCCCAAAATTAAATATAAATAATGTAGTAATAAAAAATCAGGGTTTATTTTTAAAAGGAGATTTAAGATGTGTTATTAATATAAAATTACCAATATGGGATGATTTTCAAAAAAATGATTTAAAGATTTATACTAACATTGTAAAGTGTTTACTAGAGCTATATAGTCAGAGCATTCCAGTGTGAAAAGTATTTAAAGCTAAGATTATAGTTTAATACATCCCAGTTAAGATGCCAGTCAAAAAAGCACCCGTATCTGCTCCCGTATCTGCTTCCACATCTACCCCCGCTAAAGCTACAACCGCCGCAGCCCCAGCTAAACCAGCTACCGTACCAGCTGCAGCAGTTGAAGTAAAAGAAGAAGTTATTGAATCTCCTTTCCTTCTTCTTGAAGAAAAAATGGGTCTACTAGTATCCGTACTAAAGGAAGTTCAACTAAGCCTTAAGGTAGTTAAAAAGGAATACGAACGCCTAAAGAAGACTGCTGACAAGGTTGAACGTAAACGCGCCAATGCCCGTTCTACACCAAACGGCTTTGCCAAACCCACTAAAATTTCTGATGAACTATGTGTCTTCCTAGGTGTTGCCAAGGGCACTGAGAAATCTCGCACAGAAGTGACTCGTGAAATCAACAAATACGTCAAAGCAAAGAACCTATCTGACCCTAAAAACAAACGCATCATTCGTCCTGATGCCACCCTCAAAAAGCTTCTAAATAGCTCTGACAAAGACGAGGTTACCTACTTTAACCTACAAAAATTCCTAAAACATCACTTTGTTAAAGCAGTTCCAGTAGTTGTTGTATAAGTTTAATTTAGATTATTTTATATAAAAACATAAAAGGCCTCTTAGCTCACCAGGGAGAGCGTAAGACTGAAGATCTTAAGGTACCGAGATCGAGACTCGGAGAGGCCAAATTTATTTTTCACAAGACTAAAGAGTATATGATTAGTATTGAAACCAATAGCATTAAAATAAAAGGATTCTGAATAATTTTTAGAATATAAAATTAATTATAAAAAGAAGTTATGATTCATCATCAGAATCGTGTATAAATACAAATTTTTGTTTTGGCTTAACATTTTTTAATGTAAAAGTATTTTTATTAGTTTTTTGTGTAATAGGTGTATTTGGAGGTCCTTTTTCACGAAGACTCATAGTATCATTCCAAAATTCATAAATTTTAGGAACACATTTATCCCATAAATCTTTATCAAAAGGAACACGCTTAATAAACATGTGATTGAGCTTCCAAGGTGTCATTTTTACAAATGATAATGAAGTATTTTGTTTTAGTTGACGAAATGTTTCATGTCCCCATTCAATACATTCACTAGCTGTTTTATTAGGTGGACTATATTCATATACATAGTTACCATCTTTAGTATATTCAAGAATAATACCATGTTTATCAGTTTCTTTAATCATCATTTCATATTCACTAATATGGTCGTATACAATCATATAACATTCTACGTAATCACATTCTTTTAATTTACAAGTAGCTAATTGACCTTGAATTTGTATAATATATTGTTCTGGAATTTCACCATTAAATTTACGACTATACGGACATTTCATTTCAACCATTATACATGTTTCTGTAATACCATCAGGGGAAGCTCCGAAACAATCAATAGTATCATGAAGAATCAAACCAAATTCATGTATTTTAACATTATTTTTAACTTGCTGATAACATCTCATTCCCATTTCTTCAAACATTACACCCCATTTTAATGGCGGAACCATATCCAATGGTTTACTACTTGGAAATGCTTTTTTCATCAATAAATCAGAACGATTTCCAAATTTACCTTTATTCATTGCCTGTGCAAGATCACTAGCTGTCAAACGAGTTTCACGTAATAAAAACCATTCTTTAGAACGTTGTTCGACTTTAGGTAAATTGAGTAAGTAATTTAAAGCTTGTCGTTGTGTTTTAAAATCATCAATATCTTCATATGATAAAGTGCAGTCATTAAAGAGTTCTGACATACATTTGTGAATTTTTTCTGCCTTCCATACTTCTATGTCTGGGAAAAAAGAAAGGAGTGTTGCTAATTTCTGCAACATAGTCTTCTTATATATTATCTTTTTGTTTTTTAAGTGCTTTTCTTTTTTGTAGATAAGCATCCTGGTTTAGATATTGTACTGTTTTAGCAATGCTAAAAGGAAGGCGTATATTATCTTCAGTATCTACTTCTAGCTCTGTAGTAGGGTTTACTATCATTTTAATAAGCATTGCATCTTTTCTTTTTTGTTCGAGTAATAGTTGAACTTTTTCTTCAAATGGATCCATTATAATAACCTAAATATAAGTAAATCTCATTTTTTAACTGCTTTTATAACTCTAAAAGGTTTAAAATCATTTAATTCTGAAGAAACACCACCATTTAATATTTCTAATACTTCTAAAGAGTCATTAGAGAATGCTCTTGATAAACCAACGTCTGTAACCCATAATTTAAAATTGTATAAAGGAGTTATATTTTGAAGTGGATTGTGACCTATAAACATATAGTTTGATTTTGTATTATGTAAAACATAATCAAGAATATCTTCAAGGTTTTGGTTCATTTGTTCGAGATAAATTCTGTTCCATAAAATAGAATTTTCATCAATAAATAATTGATGAATTAACATTTTATCATGTTCATCAAGAGGCTCTTTCATAGCGAGTTTATAAAATAATTGATTAATATGTAAAATACTATTATCAGTTAGTTTAATATGATGTGGTAATAAACCAGCATGACAGAATAGTAATGGACCTATTTTTTGAACGATTGGTCGTTTTGCAAGTATTTGTGCGTAAACACCGCCTGGTTTAAACTGATTAATACGTCCATTATGACCTCCAGATTTATTCATACTAAATTTAGATACATATTCAAAATTACCAGTTATATTCATCATTTCATGATTACCGATAATTGAAATAAAACGACCTCCTTTAGCCTTGGCAATTTCATCTAATCTATCAGTAAATCTTAATAAAGTACAATCATCAACCTTTTCCCAAGAAGGTGATGTATCTCTAGATAGACTATCTACTTGATCACCCATTTGAACGACAATTGTATTTGGAGGATTTGCGATCCATTCTAAATTTTGGTTAATAATATTAGTCATATATAAACAAGAGCACAAGGTTGCGATATCACCATGAATATCACCTATAACAATAATACGTTCTGTAGTGGGTATGTCACTATACATAATAAAAATAAATATATTAATACGTTTTAAATAAACATATCAATAAATAATCTAAGCATCTTCACTGTACATTCGGGAAGTGTTATCTCCACGTCCACGGCCACCTCCACGACCACCCCGGCGGGGGCCAGCATGACCGCGACCACGAATAGATACAAATCCACGTGGTGATTCAGTTCTATGATAACGGTTTTTACCCCATACTGCTTCAATTACTTGAAGTGTATCACGAGGGCGCCATTTCATAAATTGAATAGGGGTTTCAGAGCTTGAAATCTCTTTTTCAAAATCAATAAGAAGATTTTGGAAAACACGATCACGCATTACAACGTCATGAATACGGTAATTGGGATGGTTTACTTCTTGGTCGATAAATTTTACAATATTATCACCATCTACATAAAAACGTTCATTGTATTGATATTCAAGAATATTTGCTGTAGGGCGGCCTTGCTCTGCACGAGTTCGCATGCGTTCTTTCGCATTTTCACGTACTTCTTTTTCAAAAAAGAGCGTAATGTCTTTTGCACGACGTTCTAGATTTTCCTCACGTTTTTCAAGGAATTCGGCTTTTTTAGCATTGTACATAGTTTGTAGTTCTTGTGCGAAAGCCATTTATATTACTTATTTGCTGTAATTAAATAAGGCTACAAATGTTTAAATCATTTTTTAAAGTTTACTGATTTTGTCTATCTTTTACCCAATGAATGGTTTGAGAACCTAACTTTTCATGAATAACAGGAAATCCATTTATATCTAAATTACGTGAGTAAACTTTAAAAGATTCATTACGTTTTTGATAATGATGAGTATTATGTTTAGTAATATATTTATAATGATAATTAAGTAATTTCCTTGTAGCTACAAATAAAAGATGTTTTTGTATGTTTGTAAAATCTTTAAGAAGTTTGTATGGAGATATATAAATATCCCATAATATTTCTGCTCGTAAATAATTACCAATACCACTTATATATTTTTGTTCTAATAATATTTTCCCTATAGGTTTATTTAAATTTGTAGCTACAAATAAAGCATCTAAAAAGCTTTTTTCATCTGTAGATTTTAAACTCATAGCATTTATTCCCAAAGTATCTAATTTATCTTGTAATTGTTTTTTATTTGTAGCTATAGTTATTGTTCCAAACCCTCTCATATCATTAAAATAAAGAGTTCTATCATTAAATTTCAATTCAATACGATTATGTATATCATCTTTATCTAAACTCCATCTTCCAGTCATACCATGGGTAAAATATAAACTCATATTATTATCGAATAAAATCCATATGTTTTTTCCTTTTACACCAGTATCTAAAACCCTTAATGGTAAAGAATGTTGAAAAAGAGATAGATTTGGAATATTTGGATGATTGATGTATCTTCCAGAAAGTATAGATAAATTAGTTAAAATCTGTTTTTTTAATGTAGCTACAAAATTTTTATAATAAAATAGTATTTCTGGACCTTCAGGCATATCTTACTATTAGCGTTTAAAAAAATGATTATAAACTATTTTTGTAGTATAAGATGGAATATCCAACCTTTTATGAAATTGGTGTTGATGAAGCAGGTCGTGGTTGTTTTTTTGGTCCAGTTGTAGCCGCAGCTGTAGTTCTTCCACTTCAACTAAATGAACCAGAATGGAAGCTAATTAAAGATTCTAAGAAGCTTAGTGAAAAGAAAAGAGTATTTCTAGCAGAATTTATTAAATCAAATGCATTATATTATGGCATTGCAGAAGCATCCCATAAAGAGATTGATGAAATAAATATTTTAAAGGCTAGCTTACGTGCGATGCATCGTGCAATTCATTTATGTTATAAGGAGAGTAAATCAAAAGCATATCCAGTTTTTGAAAAAATATATGTAGATGGTAATCATTTTATTCCATATTATTTTCCTTTAGAATCAATTAGTTTAATGGATGAAGATAGAGTAATGGTACCTTATGAATGTATAGAGCAAGGTGATAATAAAAAATTAAGCATTGCAGCCGCTTCTATTCTTGCAAAAACATATAGAGATACTTTATTGGTCGAACAATGTGAAATGAATCCAATATTAAAAGAGTATGGAATAAATAAAAATAAAGGCTATGGAACTAAGATACATAGAGATGCTTTAAAAGATAAAGGTCCAATTGAAGGGCATCGCCTAACATATAAACCTGTTAAAGAATCAATTATTTCTTAATCTTTGGCATAGGTATAGATTGAATTGCACTTAATTGTGTTTCAAGAACATCTTGGCGTACAGAACCTTTAAATCCAGTAAATATATATTTAATTCTACGTATAATTGGTAAAATAATGTTATACCATATGGGAAGAATAATTTTAGGATAAAGTAATTCGGTATAAATACCATATAGAGTTAGTATTAATATAGGCACAATAATAAATAAAAGCATATATTTAAATGAATTATTGAGAGCATATCTTTCAGAATCAGAACTAATAACCGGGTCAGCTTTAGTCTGTTCTTTTTTAAGAGCAGCCAGTTCTTTATCTAAGTTAACATTTTCAACTTCTTTAAAGCATATTGGTTCTCCTGTAATAACATTTTCTTTACATTCTTTGTCACCAGGTTTACATTTTTTGTCAGGAGGCGGCCATATTGTTTCAGCAATAACAGCACCAGCATCATCATTAGGATTACAAAATACACCATTGCATGCATTTTTTAACATTAACAATTTAATTTTTGCTTCACCTACACTCAAACCAGAACGTATTAAATAATCTAAAGTTTTACTATCGTCATTTGAGAGTTCATTACATATACTATATGTTTCAGCTAAATGTTCTTCAGTGTGTAAAGTACGACATGCTTTTAAATATTCACCATCGGGCATTTTAAAATCATTTATATCAGATTCTGTTTTTATAGCATTTTCTTGTATAGTATTTATAATATTTCTCATATAACTTTTTTCGATATCATTAAAAGAATTTGTAGCATTTTTACGATAAGGCTCTAATTTTCTTAGATATTCATTTTGAAGTAATTCCTTTGTAGAACCTAAATTTTTAATAATTGCAATCGGGCAATAATCAGGTGTATCGCGATATTTACCTCCAAAATATTGATATTTATTAATACATTTGTTTAAATTATCTTCTGAAGAAAAATCAATTGCAGATTGGTCGACAGGGTCTTTTGAATATGAAGGTATATAACCTTTTTTACATGGTTCATAACATTGTTTTTCTTTATCACTTTGGTATTTATTTCCAAGATGATAATTTGGAATAGTAAACCAATCGTGTAATCTTTCAGAACATTTTGTCGAAGTTACAACAGTTGCATCTATACTTGTTTTAATACAACCATCTCCTTTTTCACTAAGTTTAAATCCAGGAGGGCAAGCAAATGTAATACATTTATCAGGGAAACCAGGTTTTCTTATAAAACCAAATCCATGTTCTAATATACAGTTTGGATAGGCCTCTTTTTTTGTACTACTTTTATAACATAATTTATCGTATCTTTTATCAGATTTTTCATCAAAAGCATTATTAAAAGTTTGTATAGTGTCATAGGGGTCTTTAAAATATTCTTTTGCATCTGAAATACCTAATTTTTTAGCAACTTCTAAAGTACAAACTTCTGCAGGAGAGACTGTAGAAGTTTGTTTACTAGTACATTTAGTAATAGGAATTGTGCTTGGTGTACCAGTTGTATTTTGATTAACAGGTGTAGACTTTGGTATATCATTATTTATTTTAGTTGTAATAACAGGAACCGATGGCGCGGGTGCAGGGACATTATTTTGTTTAAGAATTGCGGTTGGTTTATTATCAATAATTTTATTCATATTTCCCTTATCCATTTATAAGATAAAAGTTATTTACATAGTTTATAAACATCAGTTGATTTTGAATCACGTTTTATAGCAGTATTATTATACTTTTTAGAAGGTTTTTCAATAAAGCGACATAAAGAATCTTTAATATTTTTTTGAATAAATAAATTTGCTTTAGAACCATCTAAAAATTTCATATTATTACAATCAGGTATATATTTTGTGCCAACTTTAGTATATGGAATATTAATTTCCATTTTTTTTTCTGTAATTTTTTTAATAATATCTTCAGGTAGTTCACTTATTTCAGGTAAGTTTTCAGGATCAATAACCCATTGTATAGATTTGGGGCCTGTCGTTTTTTCACAAAATCCACCTGATTGTCGCCATTGAATCATATCACATCTGCCATTATTTTTAACACGTTTAATACCTTCAATTTGTTTACTACCAAAAGGTGTTATTAAATTGGATATAAGATTAACACGATATGATGATGGAAGAAAATATCCAAAAATTTTTTTAAAGAAAGCTTTTATTTTACGAATAATATTTGCAATGAAATTAGAGGTTCTTTCAATTACACGAAAATTTGGAACAGCCGCCCCTCCACTACCACCGCCGAAATAGCCCATGAAGATTAAAATAACAATTAATAATGTTATATAATGTGCTAAGGGAAATTCAGAACGAAACATCCATCCAAATAGTCCTCCAAAAAAGTTTTTTATAATATCAATAAATTTATTTACTTTTTCCATACGGCGAAGACCACGAATACTCTTTGAATCACTAACTTCATTATTTAATAATTGTTTTTTAAGTTGTTGAGTAAAGTTAGATTCTTCAGCAAGACGCGCAGCATTCTGTGTTGCTAAAATTAGTTCCTGTTGTTTAATAAAATTATCGAAGTTAATCTGTTCTTTAGACATAGAACTTCCCTAACATATATGCGGTAAAATATCTAAAAATAATTGTCACGTTGTATTAAGATGAATATTTGGATTTGGATAATATTAGCAGTGATTTTATACATATATATATCTTACTATTATCGTTACCCAGAAAAAGTAAGTATCTTACAATCAAGTTTAAATCGTTTTGATTTAAATTTATTACAAGAGAAACAACCAATTATTTTAGAAGACTCCGTCAAAGATATAAGTCAACTAAAAAAGGCATGGTTTAAATGGAATTTTAGTAAAGTTTATCAAGGATATACACCTGAAAAATGGTATAAAAATAATACAAAATTTTTATTAATTCATCCACAAGAAGATACTGAAGTATTCTTATACCCTCCAATTAAACCTTTTAAAGATGGTATGCCAGACCCCGAAGAGACAGTTATTATAATAAAATTAAAAGCACATCAATTATTAATTGTTCCCTATCATTGGTATACAATGATTGATATACAAAAACAAGTGTTATTTATGGGTATTCATGATTTATTAACTCCATTTTTACCTTAATCTACTTCATCTACCTTGGGTACAGAGCCTGGTGTAGTATCTTGTGGCTCATCAGAAGATTGTGCTGCATACATCTTTGACATAATAGGGTTAAATTTATCTTGGTATTCTTTCATCTTTGAATCATATGTTTCTTTTGTTTCTTCACGATGGTCTTCCAACCATTTAATACCTTCTTCAAAGATTGGTTCGGCATCTTTCCAAGCTTCTTTTGCGGTATCTGTATCTGCAGTTTTTAGTGCATTACGGGTATTATAGATATAACTTTCAAAAACATTACGTGATTCAATACGTTCACGTTCTTGTTCGTCTTGATTTTTGAATTCTTCGGCAGATTTAACCATTCGTTCAATATCATCTTTTGTGAGACGACCTTTATCATTTGTAATAGTAATCTTATTAGTCTTACCAGTTCCTTTTTCAATAGCACTAACATTTAGAATACCATTTGCATCAATATCAAATGTTACTTCGATTTGAGGTGTACCGCGTGGAGCAGGAGGAATACCAGTTAGATCAAACTTACCAAGAAGATTATTATCACGTGTAAATCCACGTTCACCTTCAAATACCTGAATTGTAACAGCCGGTTGGTTATCTTCATATGTACTGAATACTTGTGATTTTTTAGTGGGAATTGTAGTATTACGCTCGATAATCTTCGTCATTACACCACCAGCTGTTTCGATACCAAGTGAAAGAGGTGATACGTCAAGTAGAAGAAGTTCTT
>Ga0049080_10000725_pt1 | contig 11099 bp, 27 predicted proteins | sample GreLakmeER15MSRF_FD_66716 | JGI IMG/M metagenome (GOLD analysis project Ga0049080, IMG submission 66716) | Freshwater lentic microbial communities from great Laurentian Lakes, MI, USA - Great Lakes metaG ER15MSRF | ecosystem: Environmental > Aquatic > Freshwater > Lake | place: Great Lakes... | reverse complement strand
GAGGAGACGAAATGGGAACAGATGTACTAGGAATTTTACTAGCACTCAGTTTTACAACATCAGCAGTTTTGATGTTAATAGTAGCACGCCTAATCAGAAAAGGTTAGGACTTAAGACAGAAGAAAATTGTTACCAAATCGTTATCTAAATATCCTTGACAAGAGAGGATACGAAGACATAGATTTGGTAACAAGCAAGGCAACAACTACAAAGGAGACGAAATGAATAAGAAGTACACAGTATGGGTCGGAGGTAGCGAGGTTCAATCCTATTGGCTAACAGATTATGAAGCCAAAGAATTAAAACAAATCTGGGACGCTAAGGGTTATGATGATGTAGTAATAGAAGAAATAGAGACAGTAAAATGACTAACGACTTAAGACATAAGTATTGCTACGAGTGCTATTCAGATTGGCACTTATGTATATGTGAAGAGAGCGTACGAGGTTTCGCGTTCGCTACACAACCAGAAGAAAAGATTGTTATGGCAGGTATGACATTAACTAAAAGAGGCGAAAAGGTCTTGACAACTTTTGCAACCTTGATTATGTTATTAGTTGCTGTAACAGTAGGTACAATAGAAAGCCTGTCTTAAGACATAAGACACGGAGACAAGGAGACAAAATGGAAGAAGTAATGAGTTGGGGAGACATAGCAGACCTAACACATAAGACACAGGTTGAGAAGTTTCAATTCTGTACTTGTGAAGAGCAAGAATATTTTCCATACGAAGATTGTCCAAAGGAGACGAAATGAAAGACTATGTAGTGATAGTAAAACTAGGTGAAGAGGCAATTAGTTTATCTGATGAGGACGCACAAGAAGCATTAGGTAGAGCACGAGACATCATTGTAGAAAACTATGGCGAAGATGTAGCAGAAGATTCAGAATATGAAATCAGAGAGGTGACTAAATGAAAGTTAAACAAGCAATAGAAGCGCTACAAAGATACGACCTTGAAGAAGAAATCTTCTTTGATGTCTATTCAAAATCAGATATAGATTGCCTTGCAGATGATATCAAGGTACAGATTACTGATGAGAAATTGTCAGAGGTCTTTGATGTTATGTATAAATGGGCAACGACAGATGATTTCTTTGACGCTGTTCGCATTGTGTTACAAGGAGAAGATGACTCAGATATTTACACAATCAAGGTAGGAGATGATGATGAGTCTTAAGACATACATAGATACACACAATAAAGATGAACACAATTATCTAAACGCTGGTGATACAACTAACGGCGAATATGATATTTGTTTAGAGTGTGATTGCAAAAGGTATGTTAATTCTAGCGATTGGGTGGTAGAAGAGTGAGTCTTAAGTCAGAAGATATGACAACAAGTCCTATGCTTGACGCTGAGATAAAACTACCAGAAAAACTAAATATCATAAAGTTAGTTACTTATGATGTACCTGTCGTAATTAAACTAATGGAAGAACAAGGGCTGGAAGATATAGACCTTGATGATGTAGTGGCTTGGTTAGAAGACGAGATTACTGCTGAGTTTAATTCAAGATTAAAAGAACTAATCTTTGAAACTGAATACGGAGAAGAAGTTTATGGTTCAAATTGGGGGACAAGATAATGCCAACAATTGCAGAACTACTTAAGCCAGAAACTCTTGATGTCTTAAGACATATAGATTCAATAACTAAATGTGGTTCTTGTTCTAATGTCGTAGACCTTGACGAAGAGGGTGGACATATTTACAATGGAGTTACAATATGTTCTAGTTGCCAAGGAGACGAATAATATGTTATGCGAGATATGCGAAGACCAAGAAAAAACTGGTGGTAAGTATTGTGATGATTGTCGTGACGATTTCAAGACAAGCGAGGACGACAAATGATTGCTGAACTTATCATATCTTTCGGATTCGTTGTGCTAATGTTCTTGATATGGGGGCAAAGATGAGTAGTTTAGATAACGCAATCTTATGCTGTGGTCGTAGTTGGTCTGGTGAGTGCCAGATTTGCGAAGAGCAAGCATATAAAGATTACAAACAAGAAATGCGTGACGAGTGGGATTGGGACAGAGACGGAGATGATGATGACAATGACGATTGACACTTGTAATGAGTGTGGTTTTTATTTATGGGACGCTGATAGTATGCCATTAAATAATTGCAACAGTTGTAAAAGGGAGTTAGTAAATGGATAAAACTTTAGAAGAACGATTAGATAGGATAGAAAATATGTTGAGACATATAATCAGAAAACTTTCTTATGTCCCAACAGATGAAGAGTTAGAGCAGGAAAGGTCAATCGGTAAGGTATCGTTTGATTTAATACAAGGAGGCAAATAAATGGCAACAAGGTCAGTAGTAGGAAGAACAGTAGGAAGCGAAGACACTTGGATTGGTAAGTATGTGCATTGGGACGGATATCCAAGCAATATGGTTCCAACTCTAATTGAGTTAGTCTTAAGACATAACTTAAATGATGTGGTATCAACGTTAGTGTTTGAGCAACCTAGTTGGTCTACGCTTTGCTTTGATAGACCTGATTATCTTAAAGAAGAAGACGACCATATCGCTGGTTATGGCATAGCAAGCCAACACAAACAAGAGTTATGGATTACTTGGGAGTCAGAAGATGTTATGTGTACAGAATTCGCATACATATTTGACCCATTGAGCAGGTCTCTTTATGTCTTAAGTCGTGATGATGAAAGACAACGCTGGGTTAAGAGTGACATCATTGACCTAGGCGCAATCATCTATCGAGTACGAGGTGGCGAATCAACCATTGAAGAGGAGATAACCAAATCGTGGCAAAGTCAATCAGTACTCGCCATATAACGCCATACTTCGAGACAGCAAAGTGCTTAACTCACCCTGACCCTGATTGGTTCTTCAATTATGGGTCAGGCAAGAACAGAGAAGAGATAGCGCCAGAGCAAAAGGCTTACTGCCAAGATTGTCCTGTCTTAAGACAATGTTATGAATACGCTTTATATGTTGATGTTCGTGGAGTATGGGGAGGCACGACCTATACAGAGAGGAGACGCGCTCGTAAAGAATTAAATATAACCCCAGAGATATTTGATACAGCACAGCGAGATACATTTGGCTCTTGGGATAGACCTAAAGAGAGAAGAGGAGACGAGGTTGCCTGATAACAGCGAGTATCGCATTGAAGAACTCATCAACAGCGCTTTTAAGCAAGAAGTAATTGAAGCAGTTGAAGAGAGTGAGAATGTAGTAGATATTATTAATGGACTTGTAAGAGATGACGATACTTGGCAGGATGCAAGTACGAGTCACGAGACTAGACTTTTAATCATAGGTACTATCGGCGCATTGGCTATGAAATTTGCTGACGCTACAACTATTTTAGTAGACGAGGATATGTTAAATCTTGAAGAAGTGGAAGAAGAAGAGGGATAACGAAGATTACACCAACATACCTAGTGCGCGTTGCACTAGGTGTGGTGGCGAGTGGATTATGATTCCTGTACATTTTGATACAGAGACATACGAAATAGACGCATATGGCTTACAAGGGGCTTATTGCTGGTCTTGTGAAACAACAGTAACACCACCTATACCTATAGATTCTAAATTAGAATTAGAGGATTAATACCAATTCTTTCTATCGTGATGTCTTAAGGCAGAACAAGGTTCATTATATCTATGTTCGATATATCTTAAGCCTCGTTCAGTTTGCTCCTCGATTTCAGTATCTTCGGGAGTCTTTAACATTTGGAATAAACCATAAGCAGATGAATTAGGATTGTCTGCGCTTATCTTCCACCGAGATTCACGCCAAACTAATTCATCAAGGCAACTCCATTGATTACCTGTCCAACCTTTATCTTCTGCTTCTTGTCGTACATAAGTGCGACTTAAGACAGGAGATTCTTTTATTTGCTCCGACATTACAGCAGGAGGGAGAGTTAAAAGAATTATTGGTATGAACATTTATCTCCTTTGTTCGTACGGACACCTTACCACAAGCATTAGGGATTTGACAATCCTAATGTTCTAGTATTAAACTAGAGGGTGGCAGGGTGGGGATATATATTATTAAATACTATAGTATTAACTACTATAGTATTAATATATATATAATATAACTACTATAGTAGTAGTTATATTAATATCATTTATGCGTTTGCATAAATGATAAACCTTTGGTATTGTTTTACTAAGAAGTGTTTTGCACTTCCTCCTTTGGTCAGGGAAGGGTTGTCTCCCCCTCCCTGACTATCCCTAGAGACAAAGAGACAGGAGATAAGATGTTAGAAATTAATGGTCATCAAGTACCAGAACACGTTTCATATTCTTCATTAACAACTTGGTTAAATTGTGGATGGCAATACTATCTTGGACGCATAGCAAAAGTTGATGAGCAACCAGCAATCTGGAATCTTGGTGGCTCAGCAGTACATAAAGCAACAGAAATTTATGACTTACAATTATGGGAGACAACAAATGGAAATAAAACTACTTAAGACAGAACACGCATTACTTCCTTGGGAAGAAGCAATCTGTGCCAGAATCGGATACGAGAGGCAATTACCTTATCTCGGTCAGCCTAAAGCGAATAGAAACTATTCCGAAGGTGACGTATGGGAAATCTGGCAACACTCTATTGCAGTAGGTAGCGAGTTAGCATTTGCGCGTATGATAGGGCTTAATGATTTTACACCACACGTTAATAAATGGAAGACACAAGAAGATGTTCCAGGATTTGAAATAAGATATTCATTCAAGAATACAGGGATTAGACTTTCAAGTTGGGATGATGAGAACGCAACTTATGTTCTTATCGGTGATGGATTAAGTCTTAAGACACGAAGAACTGAACAAAACAATTGGGCTAGTGAACCTTATCGTGCACTTGGTTGGGCAACAGGAAAACAAATTAAAGAACACGGCGTGTTTGACAGCAGATATAACTATTGGATGCTACCATTAGCCAACACAAACAAAATGGAGCAATCATTAACATAGATAAGATTTGGTCTGATGCTTGGACTATAGAATCTAAAGACAGAAGTTATGACTTAATACCTAAAGAATCTTTTAGACAATCAACAAGAACTACTAAGGCTAATCCTGATGGTGAGAACTATGACTGGTGGTTTATTAATGGAAAAACATTTTTAAACAATTGGATTGATTGGCGCAAGGGTTCAGGTTGGGAACTATGGACAACGCCTGATGGTAAGCCTGCTGTTGAATTAATGATTGAGATTCAAGTTGGTGGCGTATATATGAAAGGCGCTATCGACAGAGTATTTGTTACACCTGAAGGAGAGTTGGTAATCTTAGACCTTAAGACAGGAATAAGAACACCACAATCAGATTTACAATTACAAGTTTATGCTTGTATGATGGAACGTGCATTAGGAATACGTCCGTCTTACGGCGTATACTGGATGGCTAGACAAGGAAGCACAAGTATTCCTACTAGCCTAGATAAATTTACATTAAGAAAGTTAGATGAAATGGTTGGTCTCTTTCAAAAAGCGAGAGAGAACAATTTATATCTACCTAACTTCGAGGGATGTAAACTGTGCTCCTACCAGGAGTACTGCTATTGGGTAGATGGTAAGAACCATCTTCCGTTAGGAGAAATAAGTAATGTCAAGTGAATCAACGTTTGTAGCAAACGTAAAAACACCTAAAGGAACAATCCTTACTGTTCGTGGGGATGATATAACATCATTTAGTAAAAATATAAGTGATGCTGTTGCTGGTCAAATCGATATAGTTATTGGTGCATTAGAAGATGCAATGAGTCCAATGTCTATTTCTGAAATTGCAAGTGCTGTTGGTGGAACTGTTACAGCGATTAATGTTGCTGCACCAAACACACCATCACCAAGTTGCAAACACGGAACACGCAAACACAAAGCAGGAGCAAGTGCGAAAGGTCCTTGGCAAGCGTGGATGTGTCCATCTGCTAAAGGTACATCTGACCAATGCGAACCTATTTGGATTAAGCGTGGAGAGCCAGGTTGGGCATAACAAATGAGAACTCTCAGCAGAACAATTGGTAAGACTGAAGCAGGTGGGGAACCTCTTCGTCCTGTCTTTAGAGCATTTGAGAAGAAGAAAATAATTCTTAGACGTTCTGAAGTTTCAATGTTTGCTGGAGCACCAGGCGTGGGCAAGTCTACTCTTGCCCTCGCTATTGCTCTTCGTTCTAATGTTCCAACGCTTTATATTTCAGCAGATACAGGCGCACACACTATGAGTATGCGTTTATTTTCTATGGTTACAAGCAAGACACAAGATGAAGCCGAAAGAATACTTTCAGAAGAACAACCTTGGGCTAAAGATATTATTAACAAGAACGCTAAACATATCTTCTGGTCATTTGAGGCAGCCCCTTCTTTATCTGATTTAGATGAAGAAGTTTTAGCATTTGAAGAAGTACACGGACAGAACCCACACTTAATTATCTTAGATAACTTAGTTGATATCTCAGATGGTGGTGGAGAAGAATGGTCTGCAATGCGCTCTACTATGAAAGAAATTAAATTCTTAGCAAGAGATACCAACGCTGCAATTCTTTTACTACATCACACATCCGAAGCATTTACTGGTAATCCTTGTCCTCCACGTTCAAGTATTCAAGGTAAAGTTTCACAGATGCCAGCATTGATTTGTACTATGGCAATCACACCAGCAGGAGATATGGCTGTATCACCTGTAAAGAATAGATATGGTGCTGCAAATGCTAGTGGTACTGATGCTGTCTATCTAAAGTTTAATCCTGAATATATGAACTTAGATGACATTGATAGGGACATAACAGTATGAGAAATATGGATGGCAGATGTTATATCTGTTCATCCATTTGGTATTGCACTTGTAATAACGAATCGAATATAGGTGATTATGAGCAATCCAAGTAAACAAAAAGGTACGGCTGCAGAAACTGCTGTAGTTAAGTACTTCAAAGAAAATGGGTTTGCTCAAGTAGAGCGTAGAGCACTACAAGGTAGTTTAGATAAAGGTGACATCTCAGGGATAGAAGATGTCTGTTTAGAGATTAAAGACCACAAGACTATGAGTCTTTCTGGTTGGCTTAAAGAGTTAGAAGTTGAGATGAAGAACTCTCAAGCATTGACTGGTGCTGTTATACATAAGAAGCGTGGCACATTGAATGTCGGTGAATGGTATGCCACAATGCCAGTAGAAGTATATATAAATCTATTGATTGAAGCAGGATATTAATGGCAGAATCGCCGATTGCTAAGGTACTTGTGTCTTACGGCGCAAGTAGTGTACCATCAGGTAGAGGTTGGCGTTCTATGAAATGCCCATTCCATTCTGATAGGAACGCATCTGCGTCAGTAAGTAACGAAGACAACGCATTTATATGTTTTGCTTGTGATGTTAAAGGTGACATCTTCAAGATTATTATGGAGCAAGAAGGAGTACCGTTCAATGAAGCAAAGTCTAGAGCAGAAGAGATTGCTGGAACACTCAGCATTAAAGTACCAACAACACGTAAACTTGGCAGAAGAGTACCTAGCAAAGAGGGGTCTCTCACTTCAAGACGTAGAGAGATTTAAGTTAGGCGTTGTTGCTGAACCTTCAGTTGGACACGAGATGTATAAAGGAAGATTATCAATTCCTTACATCACTGAAGCAGGCGTAGTTGATATTAGATTTCGTTCAATCAATGGTGAAGAGCCAAAGTATTTAGGAATACCTGGAGCAACAACACATTTGTATAATGTTGGTGCATACTTCCAAGCAACTGATTGGATATGTTTATGTGAAGGTGAGATTGATACAATCACCTTATCTAAATTAGGATTCCCAGCGTTTGGTGTTCCAGGAGTTAAGAACATCAAGCCACATCATTTCAGAATTCTTTCTGACTTCGATAGAATTTATGTATTTGCAGATGGAGATTCTGCAGGTAAAGAATTTGCTAAAGACTTAGCAAGAAGAATCCCTGGAGTAATTCAAATCAATATTCCAGAAGGAGAAGATGTTAATAGTTTATTCGCATCTAATCGACAACACCTACTAACAGAAAAAATTGAGGTCGCAGCCTAATGTACAACGAAGTAAGATTTGCTGAAGTAACTTATGTATACACAGATGGTTTAGCAGAATTGTTGATTAAGAAACAAAAAGATTATGGTCCAAAGAACATTTCAGATTCACCTGGTGGTCCATTAAACGGATTAAGAGTAAGAATGTTTGATAAACTTGCTCGCATTAATAATCTTCTAGAAACAGGTGCAAAGCCAGAGAATGAATCATTACGTGATTCTTTTATGGATATAGCAAACTACGCAATCATCTCAATGATGGTTCTAGATAAACAATGGGAAGGCGTTGAATGAAACGCATTGTAGTCCTAAGTGATATGCAGATTCCTTTGCATAATAAGGCAGCAATTAATGCAGTAATAAAGTTTGTAAAAGATTACCAACCAGAAGAACTTTTCTGCGTAGGTGATGAGGCTGATTGTTTAGCCCCAGCAAGATGGTCTAAAGGTTATGTAGCAGAACATTCAAACTTACAAAGAGATTTAGATGAAACTACATCTATTATGGGTAAATTTCGTAAAGCAATAGGTAATAAACCATTTCATCTTATGAGAAGTAATCACGGCGATAGAATACAAAGATACATTGAGCGTGACGCTCCAGCATTAGCATCATTAAGAGATTTAAAGTATGAGAAACTTTTAGGTTATCGTGACTTAGATATTACTTACCACAACAAACTTTGGAACTTTGCCCCTGGTTGGGTAATGGGTCACGGCGATGAAGGCGCAACCTCACGTTACGCAGGTGGTACAGCAGTATCGTTAGCAAGAAAAATTGGTATGAGTGTCGTCTGTGGACATACGCATAAACAAGGATTAATCCATCACAATACGTCTTTCAATGGCAAGCAAACCTCATCACTGTATGGCTTTGAAGTTGGAAACATTATGGATTTAAAACAAGCCACATATTTAAAAGGTGGTTCAGCAAACTGGCAATCTGGTTTCGGAATTCTTTATATTGATAAAGGCAAGGTAACACCTGTGCCAGTACCAATGATAGGTAATTCTTTTATAGTAGAAGGTAAATCATATAAGTGGTAGATTACGTTACCGAATATGAATCATTGGTAAATTCGGTATCTTATGCAAAGAGCAAAGAATACCCAATGGTTTCTATTCAAGATATAACTCAAGAGTGTTGGCTTTGGTTTGTAGAACATCCAAAGAAAACAGAAGAGTGGCACGCATTAGAAAATCAAAAAGATTCAGTAAGGTTATTTGCTAGAGCATTGCATAATGCTACGAGTAAATATTGTCAATATCAAAAGGCTAGAACAAGTGGCTATGAAATAACTGACCTCTTTTATTACAAAAGAGATATCGTTGAAGAGTTACTTCCTTCTGTCTTAAGTGGTGAGTTTACTCAACCAGAAAACATTAATGATGTTAACTCTGATAGAAGCAATAGAACTCCAGGTGAAGGTGGAAACCTTCTTGCTATGCAGGCAGATATATCTAGAGCATTTGAAAAACTAAAGGAAGACCAACAGAATGTTCTTTACTTGTGGTATCAATCAGGTAAAGATTCTAAGTCATTAGCCAAGTTAATTAACCTACCTAATGAGAAGGCTGCACGTATGCGAGTTACTAGAGCAATCGATGCAATCATCAAAAAACTAGGTGGTTATGCCCCATTTCGTGACTCTGATTATTCTGTATCTAAAACGCAAAAAGAGGCAGGGTAGGTAACTATACCTACTCCTGCCTTAAGACGTAAATTTTGCCCTTATTTGGGCTTATTTGCCTACTCTACGCTTGTTCTCCTTGCCGATATTTTTCTTTCGGCTGACGGCACGGAGGTTGCCTTTTGAATCATTATGCTTGTTGTTATCTTTATGGTCAACGTGGGTTGTTTTAGGAAGACTTTTACCAGTCTTCTTCTTGTAATCTAAACGAGCCTTGTTGGTTGATGTTGTCTTCTTGCCACCATCTTTTTTGATGACATAGATAGGACGACCTTTGTTTTCCTTAGAACCTTTGTAAGGTCCGTAAACTTTTTTCATTCATCATCCTGTGTGTTGAGGGTTACTTTGAAGAGTGTCCAAACAGCAAACGCTCCTAAACATATAATACCCACAACATTGCGCGTGTCGCCAGGTGGAAGGACTATCCAAGCGATAGCCAAACCCACTAGGGTGAAGGCTTCGCCAGCCCAAGCATCAAGATGTTTCCAGATGAATTTAAACATTACTTTATTCTCCTTGTAGCAGTGGAAAGTTGTGTTACAATTACAGCACCAAGAACTACCTGTTGGGCTTGCTCTCGTTCTTCAGGTGTAAACTCGGTACCAAGATTGGTAGCAAATTCTGCAGCAGCAGTAAATTGTTCACCTACAAATTCGGCGGTGGCAAGTACTTGCTCACCACCAGGAACGGATTCAAATGCAGCAGTTATGGTTTCAGATATTTGTTGGAATGTTTCTTGCAAGTTCTCTAATGAAAGTTCTGGAAGAAATGAAAGCAAGTCTAGAATTTCATCGATGGAAGAAGGACTTGGAATCTCTTCATACGCTTCTTCCAAAGAAGGTAAGTCGTTCTCCAAAGAAGAAGGGAAATCGTTAAATGACGAATCAACAACTTCTTCTAAAGTATCTTGAACATCTGGAGTTGGAAGTTCGCTCGGCAGTAAAAACTCTGGAGAAGGTACAGGGTCTGGCTCGCTTGGCTCTTGAGTTGGAACAACTGGAACCTCTGGAGATTCTGATGGCTGCGGAGTATCAGACGGTGACGGAGAAGGAAAAGAAGGCTCAGGCGTTGGCTCAGGAGTTGGCGAAGATGAAGTCTGAGTTGGGGTTGGACTAGGTGTCAGAGTTTCAGTTGGCGAAGGGCTTGGCTCTGGTGTCACTTCTGTCACTGTCGGTGATGGGCTTGGTATACTTACTGTTAAATTAGTAGACAACAGGTAAGTACCAGTTGGATACGCATTGCAGCACATATAGGCAAAGGATGTTGCACGAATGAAATATTCACCAGCAGTTAAAGGCATATTAATAATAGATGCCAAGACGTTAGTTGGAGAATAATTGCTATCATCATCTGCACGAAGTTTATTTAAGCCTTGCCA
>Ga0049080_10000722_pt1 | contig 11124 bp, 17 predicted proteins | sample GreLakmeER15MSRF_FD_66716 | JGI IMG/M metagenome (GOLD analysis project Ga0049080, IMG submission 66716) | Freshwater lentic microbial communities from great Laurentian Lakes, MI, USA - Great Lakes metaG ER15MSRF | ecosystem: Environmental > Aquatic > Freshwater > Lake | place: Great Lakes... | reverse complement strand
TTATCAGAACAAGTTGACCCAGATTCAGTAGCGATTGGTACACCAACTGCTGTAACCGTAACTCTTAACGAATACGGTAACGCAGTTCTAACCACACGCAAACTGCAATTGATGTCACTTGCTGAAGTTGACCCAGCAATTGCAAACATTGTTGCGTTCAATATGGCAGATTCTATCGATGAAATCGTTCAAACCGAACTTCGCGGTGGAACAAACGTAATCTACGCAAGCAACGCATCAGGCACACGCGCAACAGCAACAACTAACGTTACTGGCGCTCACACTTTGAAAGCAGCAGACATTCGTCTTGCTATTGCAAAGTTACGTGCAGGTAAAGCAGTTGCTCGTAAAGGTTCTCTATACTGGTGTGCAATACATCCAGAAGTTTCACACGACTTACGTGCAGAAACAGGTTCAGGTGCTTGGAGATTACCTCACGAATACCAATCAAATGCTGAAATTTGGGCAGGAGAAATTGGAACATTCGAAGGTGCCTACTTCATCGAATCACCACGCTTGTACAACTCCACCGATGGTGGTTCAAGTGCACGCGTGTTCCGTACATTACTTGCTGGTCAACAAGCACTTGCAGAAGCAGTTGCTGAAGAACCACACGTAGTTATTGGAAACGTTACTGACAAATTGATGCGCTTGCGCCCAATTGGTTGGTACGGAGTATTAGGATTCAAGCGTTATCGCGAAGAAGCCTTATACAGAATTGAATCTTCATCCAGCATTAACGCTGCATAAGTTAGATTCACTTAACGGTAGCCCCCACGTCAAGTGGGGGTTACTCTTATCAAAGGATTTTAAATTGCCAAAGTTTTTTCCACCTACAGTTGCTGAAGGACCAGCAGGCTGGGGTCTATTTTATCGTTATAAATTAGACCGAGGAATCAGTGTGTTAAAAATTGGTAATACATATTATAAAATTAGAGTTCCATCAACTGACCAAATAGATTCTTCTACTGAATATTATGCAGGGGGACACGAACACGATGTTACGTCAGACCAAAAGACTGCGCTCATTGCTGCTAATATCGGCATTACTGAAAGTAACTTTGAAGGATGATAAACAACATTCTTATAATGGGTGCAACTGCAAGCGCAATTGTTTCTGTATTATTTGTGATTGCTCCAACAGTTCGAAAGACTCGTTCTATGATGGAATGGTTGGAAAAGTTTCGCCGCGATTGGGAAGGCGAGCCTGGTGGTCCAGGTAGGGATGCTGTTCCTGGTGTTATGGAAAGATTGAATAGACTTGACGGTGAGTTAAGTAATAATGGTGGTTCTTCTATGAAGGACGCTATTGAAAGAATTGAAAAGAGTTTAGGGACTAAATGAGTTTACATAGAAAACAGAAACATCCAGAGTATGTTGAAGGGTGTTTTGGTTGTAAGGCTTCAACACTTGATTTGAACCCTGGTGAAGCATCAAGTAGGATGGATATGTCCGCTAAGAAATGGGATAATGAACTTGCGTTATATCGCACGGCTAGGTCGCAGGGTATTCAACCTGATACGACTAAGACTAAAGATATACGTAGGGCAATAGATGTATCAAACAAAACAGGAATAGCATACGGAGCATAATATGATGTACGGTAAAAAAATGCCTAAAGGTAAGAAGATGATGGATATGAAGAAGATGGATTCAAAGAAAAAATCAATGGTTAAAATGAAGAAAACAGGAAAGAAGAAATAATATGTGTACAACTTGTGGATGTAACTATCCTAATCTAGAACACGCTATGGCTAATGCCAAAGGCAATAACCCAATGGGTATGCCAATAGCACCAGTGCCATCAAGCATTCAAAAAGCAGAACCAAAGAAACCAAAAGGAAAATAATAATGCCAACAAGAGTATCAAAAAGACAGGCTGCAAAAGGACCTGTTAAAGTTAAGTCAAGCACAATCGGTGCTATCAAGAAAACTGGTATGACAAAAGCACTAGGAAACATCACACCAGCACAACGTAAAAACGCTGCATATATGACAGGTTTAAAACGTATGTACGGTGCTGCAAGAGTTAATAAGGCTCTTGCTCCTAAAAATATGTCTGTTCCAGTTGGTGGAGTTATGGGAACCAAAAGAGCGCAAGTTATGGCTGGTCCTGTACGTTCAACAATGAAGAAAACTACTGCTAAAAAAGTTGTTTCTAAGTCAAAGTTATTAAAAGACCAATTAGCAGCAAGAGCACCAAAAAGCAAAATGTTCAGTAACTTAGGTTCAGGAGTTTCTGTTCCAAGAAATTACAAGAAAAAATAACAATGGCTAAGTCACCTGCTTGGACACGCAAAGAAGGAAAGAATCCCAAAGGCGGATTAAACGCCAAAGGTCGTGCTTCATACAATAAAGCAACTGGTGGGAATCTTAAACCTCCTGTCAAAGCAGGTCAAGCCAAAAAATCACCTAAGTCTGCAGCAAGACGTAAATCTTTCTGTGGTCGTATGTGTGGTATGAAATCTAAACTTACTTCTTCTAAAACGGCACGTAACGCTAATTCACGTATAAACAAATCACTTAGAGCCTGGGACTGTAACTGCAGATGAAAAAGAAAGCATTTTGGGATAAGAAGAACCCTAAGAAAACTTCTAAGAAATTAACTCCAACACAAATTAAAAGTGCTAAGGCTCGTGCCAAGGCTGCTGGTAGAAAGTATCCGAATCTAGTAGATAATGCTGCTGTTTCAAGAAAAGGAAAATAATGGCTGGTAGATATAATATGGTCTGTGACCAGGGTTCTACTTTTAGTTTAACTTTTACAATTAAGACTGATGGTACTGCCTGGAATTTAGTTGGCAACTATACAGCCAAAATGCAAGTTCGTTCATTTTTAGATTCATCTACTGTTATTGTTGAATTGTCTACAGCAAATAGTCGTGTTGCTTTTTCTGCAGGTGGTGTTGTTACTTTAACTATTCCTGCAACTGTTACTGATGATTTAGCCACTGGTCGTCATACTTATGATTTAGAATTTACTACAATTGCTACAAGTGTAGTTCAAAGAGTTTTAGAGGGAAAGTTTGTTATTAGAGGCGAGGTAACTAGATAATGGCAACTGAAATATTAATTCAGGAAGCCTCTCCAACTGTTATTGATATCACTGACCCTAATAATATTCTTGTTGAAGTTGATGGTACTCAGGGACCTATTGGTTCTCAAGGTGTTACTGGACCAACTGGTCCATCTGGTAGTCAAGGTATTCAGGGTATTCAGGGTTCTCAAGGCACTACTGGTCCTACAGGTCCTACAGGTAACACTGGTGATACTGGTCCAGCGATTACTGGTGCTACAGGTCCCACTGGTGCTGACTCTACTGTTACTGGACCTACAGGTCCTATTGGCTTAACTGGTCCTACTGGACCTACAGGAAACACTGGAGCAACAGGTTCCACTGGAAGTACTGGACCTACAGGAGCCACAGGCTCTATAGGCGCAACTGGTTCTACTGGTGCTACTGGTATACAAGGTATCCAAGGTGAAATAGGCGTTACAGGTTCACAAGGAGTGCAGGGCATCCAAGGGGTGCAAGGTATTCAAGGTGTTACTGGTTCTACTGGTTCTCAAGGTATTCAAGGCATAACTGGTCCGACAGGAATTACAGGTAGCACAGGTGCTACAGGAGTTACTGGCGTAACTGGTGTTACAGGTCCTACAGGAGATACTGGTCCTACAGGTAGCCAAGGCACACAAGGTATACAGGGAATAACTGGAGCAACAGGTCCTCAAGGTGTTCAAGGTATACAAGGTATCCAAGGTATACAAGGAATCACTGGACCCATTGGTTCAACAGGTTCTACTGGAAGCACTGGCTCTACAGGTTCTACTGGAAGTACAGGAAGTACTGGAGTAACAGGCGCTGATAGCACTGTTGCTGGTCCTACAGGACCTACAGGTGTAACTGGACCTACTGGTGTAACTGGAGCCGATAGTACAGTTATAGGACCAACTGGTCCTACTGGGGCAACTGGTTCCACTGGTTCTACAGGTGCAGCATCTACAATAACTGGACCGACTGGTGCTACTGGTTCAACAGGACCACAAGGTTCTTTTGGTGGAGCAACATTTGAATACAATTATACAACTGGTACATCTAATGTTAACCCAGGTGATGGTAACTTTGCTTTTAATAATTTAACTTTCTCTTCTGCAACTCAATTTTATATTGACCACGAAGACATTAACCTTGTTGATGTTTCATCTTTCCTTGATACTATTGATGATTCTACTTCACAAATTAAAGGTACTTTTAAACTTACAGAAAAAGCAGATGTTAATACTTATGCTTATTTTAGTATCATTGGTACTCATACACATTATGCAAACTATTTTAATATTCCAATTGCTTATGTTTCTGGTAATGGAACATTTGCTAATGGTGACGATACTTATATAACTTTTGCTCGTACTGGTGATGCTGGAGACCAAGGTCCAATAGGTCCTACAGGTAGTACTGGCGTTACTGGTCCAACTGGAAGCACAGGAGTTACAGGAAACACTGGTTCTACTGGACCTACTGGAAATACTGGAGATACTGGCTTACAGGGACCAACAGGTCCAACAGGCGTTACAGGCAGTACAGGTTCAACTGGAGCCACAGGAAACACAGGACTACAAGGACCCACAGGCTCAACTGGAAGTACTGGTGCAACTGGTGCCACAGGGGCTACAGGATTAAGTATAACTGGAGCAACTGGAGAACAAGGACCAACTGGTCCACAGGGCGTACAAGGTATTCAAGGCACACAGGGCACACAGGGCATACAAGGCACAACAGGACCTACTGGTGACACTGGACCAAGTGGACCAATAGGAATCACTGGAACTACTGGTGTAACAGGTCCTACTGGCTCTACTGGTGTCACAGGTGCGGATTCAACTGTTCCTGGACCTTCTGGTCCCACAGGTGCACAAGGACCTACAGGTCCTACTGGTGAGCAAGGGGTACAGGGCATCCAAGGTATTCAGGGTATTCAGGGTGTAACAGGTACTAATGGTACTAACGGTGCAACTGGACCAACTGGAAATACAGGCTTACAAGGACCCACAGGTCCAACAGGTGTTACTGGAGTAACTGGAACTGTACAAGGTCAAGATATTTTTGGTGTAGGATTTATGTTAGCAGGAATGTAATTTAATATTAGGGATGATATGAAAATTGCTGTATACGCAATTGCTTTAAATGAAGAAAAGCACGTTATGCGTTGGTTGGAAGCAACCAAAGATGCTGATGTAAGACTGGTTGCTGATACTGGTTCTACAGACCAAACTGTTCGACTATTACAAGGGGCACCAAATGTTATCGTTCATCAAATCAGTGTTCAACCGTTCAGGTTTGACGATGCGCGTAACGCTGCTCTTGCTTTGCTACCTACTGATGTTGATATGTGTCTTTCCCTTGATTTGGATGAGATACCGCAAGATGGATTCTTTGATGTTGTAAGACAGAATTGGACTCCTGATGTTAACCGTATTTGGGTTACTTGGGAAACAGGTTTTAAATGGCAGAACAATAATCGTTTTCATTCAAGACACGGTTATCGTTGGTCTAAACCTTGCCACGAGGTCACAGAATACTATGGTGACTTTTTTGGTGGAAAAGAAAAAAATATTACACTTCCTATAATTGTTGCACACAGACCTGATGATTCTAAATCTAGGTCACAATATCTTCCTATGTTGCAGATGGCTGTTGCTGAAACACCACAAGATGCACGTATGTGGGCTTATCTTTGTAGAGAATATTTCTTTCATCAAAAGTGGAAAGAAACTATTGAGTCTGCCGAGGAAATGCTTAAAGCAGGTGGTTGGTATATAGAACGTGCAGCGTCTTGTAGGGCTGCAGCGCAAGCGTTTATGCATCTTAATAATAAAGAGATGGCAAGGGACTGGTTTGTTAAAGGTGTCAAAGAAGCATCTGACCAACTTGAGGCTTGGTACTCTTTAGCGCAATTTAATTATGAAATACAAAACTGGCAAGGTTGTTGGGACTCAGCAATCAAAGTTAATAGTTTGATTAAAGAATCACATTATCTTGTTAATCAAGATGTTTGGAATTGGAAATGTTTTGATTTGTTATCCATCGCAGGATGGCATCTTGGTAAGAAAAAAGAAGCAATGGAATATGCAGTGAAAGCAATACAAGGAAACCCCACAGAACAAAGATTAATAGATAACTTGGAATGGATGCAAAACAATAATGCCAACGTTTAAAGAAATGGTTGACGAAGTAGCGTTAAACCTTCAAGGTTTTACTTTACGTCAAGACAGGTCAACACACTTAACTGCTAATGTGACCTCAACTGCTACAAGTATGACTTTAGCATCAGCAGACAATGTTGCTAAAGGTATTATCCAAATTGATGATGAACTTATTTGGGTTGACTCATACAATAAAACTACAGGTGTTATAACTATTCCACCTTACGGTAGAGGTTACTTAGGAACAACTAAGTCTTCCCACACTTCTGGTACACAAGTTATTGTTAAACCAACTTACCCTAGAGGTACTATTAAGAAAGCAATTAACGATACTGTTCGTGCTGTTGGTGATACTATTTTTGGTACAGGAACATACACTTTTAGTTACAACCCTTCCCAAATAACTTACTCTTTACCTAACGATGTTGAAAGAGTTTTGGCTGTTTCACATCAATCAATTGGTCCAACCGAAGAATGGTACCCTGTTAGGTCTTGGCGTATAGACCCTATGGCTAATACAACAGAATTTAATTCTAATATTTCTTTATCAATTTATGACATCATTGTTCCTGGTAGAACAGTGCAAGTGTTTTACACAACCAATCCTGATACTTTTGAAATAGACCAAGACGATTACGAAGATGTTACTGGTCTTCCATTGTCTTGTAAAGATGTTATTATTTACGGTGCAGCCTACCGTATGGCATCTATGATTGACCCAGGTCGTTTAACTTTGACTGCTCCTGAAGCAGATATTCAATCTAATAAAATTCCTCTTAACGCTGGTACAAATGCTGCAAGATATTTGCTTGCTTTATATACACAGAGACTTGATGAAGAATCTAGGAAATTAAGGGACCGCTATCCAATCCGTGTCCACTACACAAGATAAGGAAATAAACTAAATGCCAGCAAGGAATTATACTTCAACATTAGACATTAAAACACTTGCTCTTGCTATGAACTCAGGTGTTACCACAATGCAGTTGAATAACCTTACAGGTGTTCCTGCTTATCCTTTTACTTTAGTAATAGAACCAGATACTGCTAATGAAGAAATTGTTACTGTTCTTTCTTTAAGTGCTGGAACAACTATTAATATTACTAGAGCACAAGATGGAACCAGTGCTGTTTCACACGCTATTGGTTCCCAAGTTAAACATATGATTACTGCACGCGATTTACAAGAACCACAAAACCATATTTATGGTTCTGCTGGGGTTCACGGTGTTACTGGTTCAGTTGTGGGTACAAGTGATACTCAAACTCTTACTAATAAAACTATTGATTTTAGTTCAAACACAATATTAAATGTTACAAACAGTAACGACATAAGCCCATTATTAATGTTAATGGGAGGATAAGGAAAACAAATGGCAACAACATATAAAGTACTAGGGCAGGTAAACCCTGCTGCAACAACAGCAACAACTCTTTACACAGTTCCTGCAGCAACACAAGCCATTGTGTCAACAATTGTGATTGCTAATTTAACAACTTCTGCTGCATTATTTCGCATTGCTATTCGTATTGCAGGCGCAACTTTGGCTAACCAACAGTATGTTGCTTATGATGTAAGTTGCGGTGCTTCTGATTCAACAGCGTTAACTTTAGGTATCACTATAGGTGCGGCTGATATTATCACTGTTTACTCTACCACTGGTAACGCTTTAACATTTACTGCTTTCGGTTCAGAAATTTCTTAATGATTGCAAGATTAAGTTTATCTTCTATAGCAAATGCATTTAGTAAAAGTAGGTCTTTTCTTTGTGGAAACCAAGGCAATGTTAACAATTTTTTAGCACTAGCACATTCAACTAGTCCTTATATAACTGTTTACCCTTGGTTTACCAATACAGGCTTTGGTACTAAATATACTGACCCCACAACCTTACCGTTTTCTAGTGGACAAGCAATTGCTTTTAATCCTGCTACTAATGGTGCTGTTGCTGTTTCAAATGCTGGTAGTCAAGGTTTTGCAATTTATCCTTGGACACCTTATGTTGGTGGTTTTGGTACTAAATATTCTAGTACTCCAACACAGCGTTCAACAGATGTTGCTTTTGCTCCTAATGGTGGTGCTGTTGCAATATCACAACAATCATCACCTTATATTATTGCTTATCCTTGGAGTGATTCAACAGGTGTAGGTACTGCTTACACCACCCCAGGTGGAACTTTATCTGCTGCAAACGCAATTGCTTTTAATCCTGCTGGAACTGCCATTGCATTGGGCACACAATCATCACCGCGTATTCACGCTTATGCTTGGAGTGGTTCAGGTTTTGGTAGCAAGTACTCTAATCCTGCAACACTACCTACAGGTTCTGTTATTGATATTGCTTACAATTCTACAGGAACCGCTATTGCATTAGCACATTCAACTACACCTTTTATTACCGTTTACCCTTGGAATGACAGTACAGGTTTTGGTACTAAGTACTCTAATCCTGCAACACTACCTGCTGGTAATGGAACTTCGGTTGCTTTTAATTCTGCTAATACTTACCTTATACATACAAATAATACGGCTAGTCCTCCTGCATATATTTATCCTTGGAATGACAGCACAGGTTTTGGTACAGCAGTTGCAATACCTACAGGTTCTGGTACGCTTTTTAACACAGCAAGAAGTAGTGCTGCCGCTTTCAGTCCTAATGGAAATGATGTAATAGTAGGCGCTAGTACAACACCTTTTATTGCAGCATATCCTTGGACTGGTAGTTTTGGCACAAGATATGCAGACCCAACAACATTACCAGGTTCGGCAGTACTTTATGCAAAATTTGGTAAACTCTAATAACAAAATGGTATAATTAAAATAGCATCAAAAAGTTAACAACAAACAAAGGAAAATAATGTCACAAGAAACAGTACAACCAACAGCAATAGAATCTCGTCAAGCAGAAGTAGATTCTTACACAATAAATGTTGTAAATTATCAAAACATTTTAGCAACAATTAACGGTGAATGGGACACAGATTTGATTCACTTAAAAGATTTAGAACCACAAGAAGCAGCACGCCAATGTCCAATGGACCGTTTGGAAAGACTTGGCGAATTACAGTTGTGCAACCAAGTGCAAAATTTGTTAAGAACAGAAATTGTTGAACGGACTAAAGCACAACTTATTTTAAACTCTTTACAAAACTCTTAATTAGTTAGGTAGTGCATTATGGCTGTTACTAAATTAACTACCTCTGGTGTTAACAATGTTGTTAAAAGTGATTCTATGCTTGTTGGTAATAGAGTAATAACAACTAAAAAAGTTGCATTTGGTTTATCATCCAGTCCTTATGTAAGTGTTTATGATTGGTTTGGACCTTATGGCAAACTTGGTACTAGGTATGTTACTGCAACAACTGTGCCAACGAGTATTGTGCTAGGTGTAGATTTTAATCCTGCTGGAACTGCTATTGCATTATCAATGTTTTCACCAAGTCCATATATGATTGCTTACCCTTGGAATGACAGTACAGGCTTTGGTACTAAATATGCTGACCCAGGTTCATTGTTAACAAGTTTTACAAGACCAAAATTTAGTCCTAGTGGTAACGATGTTGCGGTAGCCTCAAGTGCAACTCCTTGGATGCAAATATATCCTTTTTCAACAAGTACAGGTTTTGGTACTAAATACACTAATCCTGGTACATTACCTACTGGTCAGGGTCAATTTCCAGCGTGGAATCCTGCTGGAAATACTATTGCACTTTCACATTGGATAACTCCTTTTGTGTCTGTTTACCCTTTTACTAGCGGCACAGGTTTTGGTACTAAGTACGCTGACCCTGCAACACTACCTGGTGGTGATACTAATGGTGCTGTTTTTAATCCTGCAGGAACCGTCCTTGCATTGTCTGGATTAAGTACTTCTCCTTATATTCACGCTTATGCGTGGAGTTCTGGCTTTGGTACTAAATACGCTAACCCTGCTTCTTTACCTGATACTGGTATTCGTGATATAAGATTTAGTCCTAATGGAAATGTTATTGTAGTATCAAGCGAATCTACTAGCCCTTTTATTTGGGCTTACGCTTGGAGTAACAGCACAGGTTTTGGTAGTAAGTATGCTGACCCTGCAACCTTACCTACTAGTGGTCTTACCCTTGCTTGGAGTACTGATGGAAAGGCTCTTGCTATGGGAGCAGGTACATCTGATTTGAACCAAAATCTTTATATTTATGCTTGGGATGACAGTACAGGGTTTGGATTTAGACAAATTAACAGTTTTAATACTGGTGTTTATAGTATAGTTTTTAAATAACACAATCCTAAAACAGATAAAGGAAAACAATTGACAATCAATGATATTACTGAAGAACTGGCAATAGATTTATCTGTATCCACAGACACACAAATCTACGAACTAGACTCAGTATCATACGATATAGCAATAAATGACAAACCATTCTTTATTGCCTCAACAGATGAGCAACCATATCGTAGAGAATCAGCACCATCTAGACGTGAACAGATAGACCAGACTACAGAACCAGGTGAACAATCATTTACAGGTTGGTGGTTTAGAAGTCAATCATCACTTCACCTTGGTGGTGGTGCTAAATACTTTGAACCAAGTCAAGACGAAACTTTGCGTTACAGATTTGAAGATTCTGAAGGTGTTGATGTTTGGACTAGAGGACAGGTTAGTTTATTAAAAGATGTTGATACTTCTCACGTAACTACCTCTGCTAGTCTTAAACTTCGTTCTATTCGTGAATCATCAAGAGATGAAGCACTTCTTTTAGATGGTCACGATGTTGATAAAGTCTTTGCCAGAATAACTGTCTCTATTAATAACAAGGCTTTGACTTCTAACGTTGCTACTTTAACTACCACAGCAGCACACGGTTTAGCAGTTGGTATGCAAATTGTTATTACTGGTGTTGATGCCACATTCAATGGTGAATACCGTGTTAA
>Ga0049080_10000721_pt1 | contig 11125 bp, 10 predicted proteins | sample GreLakmeER15MSRF_FD_66716 | JGI IMG/M metagenome (GOLD analysis project Ga0049080, IMG submission 66716) | Freshwater lentic microbial communities from great Laurentian Lakes, MI, USA - Great Lakes metaG ER15MSRF | ecosystem: Environmental > Aquatic > Freshwater > Lake | place: Great Lakes... | reverse complement strand
CTCGATGCCGAAGCAGTACCAACCGCAAGAGTGTTTCCGCTTTTCGTAAGACCGTTACCCGCCGTAATCTGGCCAGCGCCCGAGAACTGCGCCCAAGTAACCGCTGTTACGCCAAGAGTACCGCCTGCATCAATTGTACAAACGTAACCGTTGTTGCCGCCGGCTGAACCTTCTTCGACAAAGATAAAAGCCGATACCAATTCGTCCCAAGTATCAGCGTCCGTTGACCGGGACCAAGCTGCATTCGACGCAACGTAGATACCGTTTTCAGAAGCTGTGCCTTGGTCTTTTACCAGTACCCGATTACCGGCCACTACCGCCACGGTATCAATTGTTTGAGCGCCAAACAAAGTAATACTCGCCGTGGTCGCTGCTCTTGCCGACGCCTTAGCGTCAAGCCCCTGAGCTACCGTGTCAACGTATCCTTTATTTGCTGCGTCTGAGTCACCTACTGGAGCAGCCAAACCTGTAATCGTACCGGCTGACCCGCTGTTCATATCCAACGTGCCGTTGATGGTCACGTTAGTAAACGTCGATGTGCCGCTTGCAGCCGTGACATTACCGGTCAAAGTTGCAGTAAGGGTGCCGGACACGCCGACGTTTGTAAACGATGACGTGCCACTGGAAGCTGTGACGTTACCAGTTAAGCTGCCCGTAATTCCGCCAGAGGCGCTTAACGTAGTAAACGCGCCGGCAGCTTGCACGCTCCCGCCAATCGTTGTACCGTTAATCGTGCCGCCAGTAATAACTACCGTTGACCCAAGATTTACGGTACCTGTTGCCGTGATGTTAGTAAATGTACCAGCCGCAGCGGACGTCCCACCAATTACGGTACTGTTTACGGTGCTGCTAGTAACGGCCAAACCTTGTAATGCTGACGAGCTAATAAGTGCAGTGCCGGCTGAGTTAACCATCGCCACTTTGTAACCGTTGCCGGTTAACGTAGGCAACAAATTAAAACCGGTAGTAATTAACTCTAGTTCAGAGCGCATATTCGCCGAAGACCCCGGCGAGTTTGGCGTTGGGTAAGTCGAATGATTGTAATAACTGTTTGGCATTATCGAAGTCCTCGACGCATAGTGTAGTGAACAATAATGGTGTTCACAGTAAATGGCTCAATGATTGCTGACACCGAAGAGATTCGAATGGCCATGTTCTCAGCCGTGCCTTGCACTTCTATTTCAGACGGGGAGATGTCAGAACCATCCCACACAAAATTGTCCCAATTCATACTGTCCCAATAACTGGACCGTAAATCATTCGTGTATTGGCTATCAACCGGCTGACTCAAGTAAACAGATCGGTAAGCTAGGTCATAGCCAAAGGCGATCTCTGCATATGAATCGCCTGTCATCTCGACGCTTGCTTTACGGAACCGTTTTAGAATTCGTGGCGATTTAACGCTGTTGTAAACCAAGTTAATGTTGGCAGGAATTACCTCACCATCAAAACTTGTACCGGCATCAAGTCGATAAACAAAGCCGTTTGTTGATCCAAAGAAAGAAGTAGCCGTGCCGTCAGGCGCCTCACCTTCAACTGAGCACATAACCGGATTTTCATACTGCATCGGCATGGAACCAAGCAGTTTGCCGTTTAGGATCGTTAGGTAGAGCGCAGTGCCGTCTGAAAAGAAAACACGGTACTGGCCCTTCTCACGGTCAACTAAACTCGCTGTGGCTTGATTACGGTGCTGCTGGACGAACGGCCGAATGTTCATCGTCAAAGACGCTGGCACGAAGTTACCGAAGTTTAGAGACGTACCCAAGCTCATAACTCCTCGATCATCGAGGACATAAGCTTGGTCCATGTTCTGCGCCGTGTGCTCAATCGCGCCGGTGCCGCTGTTAAATGTTGACAGCGAGAAATTAGCCGAGCTCGTGCCGTACAGCACTGACGTATCGTTACGCGTGTAAACCGCCAAGGCGCCAGACGCCTGATCGCCGGGTAGTACTAACAGATTTGTGATTGGCGCGTTCATCACGATCTCGCCGGCGCCAAGCAATGGGGTCCATTGGTACGGCAATCCAAGAGCGGAGAACTGCAAAGACGCATCAAAGCATAAAAACAGATGTTGCTTGTGGAACGCAAGGTGCCTCGGCGTATCCACTACCATGCCGGTGTTGATTGGCACAAACACCGTACCGTCAAACTCAAATGCGCGGTTCACCGCGTCGGTGCCATATAACCTGTAGTTTGACGTACCGCCGCCAAAGTTAGCAACGACTGATTCAACGTGGCCGTTCGGCAAGAGCGTAATGTTGCTGCTATTCCCAGCAATGGTTGCGACGTTGACATTTACTGAATTCTTAACAAACTCAGATTGAAAAGTTCCGGTTTGCGTTGCAAAAATAAAGCGGCCGGCCGCTGTGCCCGCAGCAAAACTACCTGATTCAAGAACAACGCGGCTAACAGTGGCTATTGCACCCGAGGTAACCCCCGTAATTACCATGCCGTCAACAAGAGTGCTGCCAAAGGCGCCCCCTGTCATGTCGGTCGTACTGCCGGTAAGTGTTGTGTACGTCGCTGCAACCACATACCCGTTTGCGCCAGTGCCGCCTGTGACCGCTGTAATAGTGACCGTCGTGCCAACTGCGATTGCGGTGTAATCGGGCCCCGAGGGGTGCGCGTTAATGTTGGCCGCCAGTGCCGTTGCCGTTGCAGCCAAACTAACGGTGTAATTCACGACCCCGCTAATAATTGAAACCCCGTTAACGGTCAGCGTGTCAATTGATCCCGCAGCCCCGGTTGCCAAGGTAATGGTGCCGGTAGCCGACACCAGTCCGCCGCCAGCGGTAAAAGAAAGTTCTTTGCCTAAATTAACAGCAGCCCAGCCAGAGCTGGTTGATTTGTGTATCACGGCAGCCGTGGCGCCGACATTGTTCCGCCATGCGTAGACGTCACCCTTGTAGTAAGCAACGCCCCACACCGTACCGCTGCCCGGCACTGCGCTAATCGAAGTACGGTACTCGTCAGCTGCAAGACCTTTATAGGTCGCGTCGAGTAAACCATCGGCCGCAACACCTTCAACAACATTAATTGTGCCGACCGGCACCGCGCTAACCGTAATCCCTTCGGATGCTGCAAAGAAGAGAGTCTCACGAGTGATAATAATCCGAGAGCCTGCAACTGCAATTACTTTACCCGTAGCGCCCGTCGATTGGCCAACAATCGTATTGCCTACAGCGACAGTGCCTGTCAATGTGCATTCAAGTACGTTATAAGCCGCGTCCGATGGATTAGCGTGACCGTCAAAACGCTCGTACCCTGCAATCCTTGAATACCCGCCAGTGATTGAGCATTCGAAGTTAGCGGATCGACGCAGTACGCCGGGAGGTAAAGAAAGCGTAGGTGTGACTTGGTCCAGTCCACCTGAAAGCCTGATCAGGTCATACGAAACTGGAGGAGTAGCTAAAGGCATGCTTATGCTAACGGTGGACCGCTAATTAAGGTCGGCAGCTGATCAATGTCAATCCGATTCATCAGCCGTTTAAATTCCAATTCGCCGCGTTGGTAGACCTCTGACGCGGCTTCAAAACCTGCGTAGTACATCATCGCCCTGTACACAATCGCCATATGGAACCGGTCCTGAAAACCGATTGCAGGCGTGTCAGTGTCCGCCACAAACTCAACCGGCTTGACGTAATACTCACCGCTGATCACATAAGGCTGATCGGGGATAGAGCCAAAGCCGAGGTCTTTGTCTGGCGGGGTAATGGAGACAACCACAGGCCGTGCGTACGTTGTTCGCATGTTTGCGTACTGGTACAAATTACGGAAGGTGTTGTACTCCATGTAATTCATTAACTGCTCGTCTTTAAACGACTGGCCAACCGATGAGCAACGGAAGCTGTCACGTTTCCAGTTCGCAAAAGTAGCAGCCACGCCGACCTCAGTCGGCGTGTAGATTTGCTGCTGCGTAACCGTATTAAATTGCAACGGTTCACGCATCCACTGCCAGTCTTCCTTCGCTGTCTGGATATCCGTCCACGCACTGTTGACCCAACTAGCGATACGTGACGATTCGCCGGTTAGGCCTACCACGGTAGTCAAGGGCGTGTTTGCCCCCGAGACACCGCACTCGATACGTGTTCGGTTAACCAGTTGAAGGTAGTTCATGGTTATGCAGGCTCAGCAAGGACGTTTTGCAGCCAAGCGCGGCCGCGTGGGTTTTTGTCGTCAACCAATTCAAACGGGTAGGCAAGACCGTGTCTAGCTACCATCTCGATTTGATCAGGCGCAGCCGGGTTAGGCGTGCGCTGATTGTATTTGGTTTCTTTCATACGCGCCAGAATCTCAAGATACTTGCGACGGATTAAAGTCGGCTGACCGCGAACGACCGGCTGATTGGTGCCATTGCAATTCAGAATAACGTGTGGGGACTGATTCTCATCCGTGGACGAATGGACCGTAACGGTGACCAATTCATTCATGAATGCTTCGCTTGATGCGAGCTCACGAAAGTCAACAACCTGCGAAACCGGGTCAACGGTAGGTGAATCATCCAGAATTTCGATACCTTGTACTACGTCTTTTTTTGCCATTATTGTTCTCCGTTTTATAAAAAGATTGCTCGCCAAAAGAACAGGCCACCCGAAGGTGGCCTGTTAAAATCCTCAGAGGGAGGATGGCAACTTTACTGCGCGGAGCCCGGCATGAGAGCGACGTCGAGGTACGCCGCCGTGTTACCCGTGCCAAGCAACGTGGTGCCCGGTGTGAAGATGGCCGAGGTCGTGGTGACCTTGGCCAGACCAATCACAGTAGCGCCAAGTGCCGAAGCAGGTGGCACTGGGCATGGATCGCCGGAGTTAACGATTGGGCCTTGGGTAACGTACACGTTACCGCTGCCGTCAAGGAAAACGCCGAACAGGCAAGCTTGGCCAATGGCCAGTGCGGTGCCCGACAAAGTGATAGCTGCAACAGCGGTCTTCGATTTGAAGATACCGTTGTACAGATAAGTCACCGTGTTAACGGTCTTCAATTGCGATGCGGTGGTGCCAGCAGCGAGGCCGCCAGCGGTTAGGGCCATATAGCCACTATTTGCTTGTTCAATGTTATAGGACATGTTGGTGCTCCTTAATTTAGGAAGTTGTATTCAAAGTGACTGCCGCTGCCGTCGTAGGAACGGTGGCTGCGTTGTAGTCAGTGCGCAACTGGTTATAGCTAGTTTTCAATGCGGTCAAGTCGGTCAGGATCGAAGCCAAGAGCTGTGCAAGTTCTTGTCTATCGATACCGTCGGCTAACCGATTTACGCGGGAATTAATGCTTTCAGCCATGATGTGTTCCTTTTAGGTGATGCCGGGGCCGTAGCCCCAGCTATTCTTTAGAGGGCGGTCACACCGGCTTCGATGCGGGCCATGAAGGCGTCGTTCAGACGCACAGTCGCGAACCAAGTCGAAGCACCAACGTAGCCGAACTGGCCCAGTGGATTGGCGTGGTTAGTCTGGGAAGCTTTCAGGACGACGGGCTTGATAGCCGACATGCCTTTCAGTGCAACTTGACCCCAAGCGTCTTCACCGATAATGATGAACGGGTACACGTCAACAGCTGCAGCGCCGACAGACAGCATGCCGTTCAGCGTAGCGGAGCCGGCGCCAGCGAACGAACGCAGGAGTGGCGAGCTGATGAAACGGAAGTCTTCGCAGGCACCGATTTCGCGGTCATGGATAGGCTTAAATGAACCATACTCTTCAACGCGGGTGAAGCCCGGCAGGTTACGAATGTCAGACACTGCGTCGGTGTGAACAAACACAACGTATGCAGGCTGGACAGCACGGGTGCCGAAGTTTACGCCCGGTGCGAGACGCGAAGTCACGCGACGTGAACGGTTCGATTCCAGCGTACGAGCCGACTTACGAATCGAGTTCAGGCTGATTGCGGTGTTCACAGCGGAACGGCTGGAGCCGTTTGCGTAGATAACCGTCGAGCCAGCTTTCAGGACGCCGTAGCGAACCATCTCCATCACCTCAGCCAGAGTCTCGCCGGTCAGCTTGACCATCTCGCCGGGGATGTCATCCTCGTACAGTTGCTCAACTTTGCTCGAGTACTTAAACAGGATACCGTATTGCTGCAGTTGAACCGACACGTCTTGGAACGAGATCGTGTTGCTGTTAGGCGTAACGCCTTCAGCCAGCACGAAGTTCGAAGCGACGATGTCAGGAGTACCAACGTAGCGGTTAGAGCCTTCGATCACGGTGCCGACGGTGCTTGCACCGAATGGCAGCGTACGACGAAACACCAAGGTGTCGGTCGAGTTCTGTGGCATTTCGCGCTGGGTACCGAAGTCGCCCAGAACGGTGATTGGTTGTGCATGCTCGAGCATGCCTTGTGCTGCACGGATTAAGTTACGTGAGGCAACTGTGCCGTAATTTTGAATAGACATTGTTGTTTCCTTTTAAGATTAAGTTAAAACCCGCGCTGCGCTTTAGTCTTTTCGCGCTTTGCGGCTTCGTAGTTCCATAACTCATCCGGCGACATATCGTCCAAGGTTTTGGGCGGTCTTGTCTGGCCGGGTCGAGCGGTCGCTGCAACTGCCAGTCGTGCTCCACGCTCTTGTTTAATGTCTGAGGCAGAACGCTCTTTAGTTTTGCTATACATATCCAGCATCCTAATTGCGTCCTTGGCGGCCGAGCTATCGGCTAAAGCGCGAACATCAGGGTTTTGCACGCTGAACCATTGGGCAAACTCGGTTGTGTTAACCGTGTCTTTCCAGTCCTCGTACTTCCCTTCGATCCTCGCCTCTTCAAGAAGACGTCCCATCTCAGCTTTGGTTTGTGCGACCTGCTGATGCACAAAAGCGGCAACTGCTTCTGGGTCGAGACCCGGTTGCTGTTGCACGCCGCCCAATTTAGATGCGACGTATTCCTCCATCGCCCCAGCCCACTCAGGAAAATCTTCCTTGAGCGCGTCCCACTTCTCTGGGTTTTTAGCGGCAGTAACGATCTGTCCCTGCGACGGCGCCTCTTGTGCTGCCACTTGACGCGCTGCGTAAAACTCACGTTGCACTGCTGCTACACGACCCTCTGCTGACTTTATATGCTGCTGCAGTAGAGTATTGGCTTCGGCCAGCTGATCAATTTGAGCCAACTTCGCTCTCACTACATCAGACAACCCCGCCAGTGGATCGGCTTCTGGCTCAGGTGCAGCCGCTATCTCTTCTTCAATGAAATCTTGATGCAGTTCTTCAACTGGATCAATGGCAAAATTCTCGAGTGCGGATGCGTTTGCATCGGCGTCGAGCTTTGAAGCCTCTTCATTCCAAAGTTGTTGCGCTTGCCCTTCTGTCAGTTGTGTTTCTTCCACGTTGCTCTCCGGTAATTACTGCCTTACACGACCAAGCGGGACTATTCATCCGGCCCGGCCACCACACCCCGAGTTGCCGCGTTTGGCAAGTCGAGAAATTTCTTGATCATGCGAATCTCACCTCTTAATGATGCCGTCTCTATATCGGAGAGTCCGACAGCGTCATTCTTTTCGCGGGCCTTAGTTAGCTCGGCCTCAGCCCAGCGTTTGAGTTGAAACCAAGTTGCCGAAGTGAAATCATTCATGATACAAAAAAGCCAGCATTAAGCTGGCTTTGAATAAATTTTGGGCGCAAGTCCCCCACGCAAATTTTAATACCAGTTGTGCGATTTACGCAACACTTTTTATTTGTACTAATTTGCATGATTATGTACGGTTAACCTATTTCAAATGGATTAGCTACGCCGGCGGGTAGCTGTGCGCCGGTCGGCATGTTAAACATTTGCTGACGTGCGCCTGAGATGAAGCCACCCGGATTGGTGTTGCCAGTCTGGCCGGATGGGACAACAAACCCTTGGGAGTCGCCCGCTGTTGCTGTGCCGGCGCCGGGGATGAACGGCTTGGTGGTAGTGTAGTTCGTTACCCCGGCTGAGATAGCCGCAGCCGCTGAGCTGTACATCGTGCCGTCAGGACCGTAGACAACGCCGCTAGTACCGCCGTCGCCCGTGTCAATTAGGCCACCGGTTGTAACTATGCCGCTATCACCGTACGTCTCGCTTTGCTTAGCTGACAGGGTGTCGTAAGCCGCCTGTAAGGCGTTTAGTTGCGACTGCATTGACTTGTATTCGGATGAGTCGGTCCATGAAGTGCCGCCGCTGTTAATGAAGCCACCGCCACCGCCACCGCCACCGCCACCGCCACCGCCACCGCCACCGCCACCGCCGTCAGTAGTAGTGCCCGCTGCCTTAGCCGCTTTCTCAGGCTGAGCCGCGTTAATAAACTCCGACACTTCGGCGGGGCTGATATCAGCGCCAAACTTCTTTGTCCAATAGTCGGCGCCTTCGGTATCACTGGCGCGGCCTAAAACATTTTTGTACAGCTTCTCAATAGTCGCAGGCGTGTTAGCCGCATTCTTTGTGGGGCCAGTGGTCCCGGCAACGTCATTTTGCGCTACGGTTAACTGGTTTGCTGCTGTTTGTTTCGCCGCCTGCTTCTCGCCAAAAGTAAGCGGCTTAGCAGCTGTTACTATCGGATTAATTCCGCCATCCACCGTCACAGGCGCCGCTGCCGTTGTAGCAGCTGTAGTGCCTGCCGCCTTAGCGGCTGCCACTTCAGTTTGCGACTGGATAGGCGTGGCGCTGGTCACGCCAGCAACCGTACGAGCCTTGGCGGCGTCCGGCAATGCCGCGTTAGCTGTCTGTGAATACCAAGGTATCGCCTTGCCTTGAGGGTCTGTGTAGTCGGCTGCGTTGAATGCCATGATCGTTTCCTTTAAATGCCTGATCCGGTTGACAGCTTGAGCTGTTGCTCAGCTGCAAATAGTTCCTTCTTACCGCGCTCTTTGATTGCCGTATCTGCCAACTGGGCCTTGATCTTCTCAAGTGAAATGTTCTGCGTGTTGGACAGCTTCAGCATCTCGATCTCGCGGGTCAGCTGCATCTCAGCCATACGCATCTCAGCGTCTTTCTGAGCAATTGTTTGACGTACTTGCAGCTCCTGCAAGTCGCCTGCATTCTGAGCCTGTACCTTAGCCATCTCAGTCTCAGCACGTACCTTGGCCACCTCGAGTGCTGGATTAGGCGGTGGGCCTTGAGTAGCTGCCTGCTTTTCAGCTTCATTGATGCGGTCGATCTCTTCCTCTGACTTAAACACCTCAGCCGGGTCGACGTGCTGCGCCTGCAATGCTTTCTCAAATAACTTCTGCGTGTCGAGATACTTACCGTAGATCGGATTAGCACCAGCGGCCAATAGGTTCAAGAACGATTGGTTCTGGATATCGCGCACCATAAGAGCCGATGAGCCACGGGCGTCAATGGTGAAGTCGCCTTTGATCTCTTCGTCCTCGTTGTACATCATGTTGTAGTCGTAGTAGCGGCGGATATGCGGCTCGGTAACCATGTCATCAAACTGCTTGACCAGTCTACGTAGCACCACGCTTGCGCTGTTCATCAGCATTTGCATGCCACCGACAGTGTCTGGCGCTGCGCCCTTCTCGCCTTGCATGATTGTCGGCACACCGGTCTCAGCGTCAGCCAGCTCGGTAGCCATCTTGATGATGCCTGCCAGCTCGCCTTGATGGCTATTAAACTCAAACGTCGCAAAGGCTTTCCTCACGTCGTCCATGTCATCCGTTGCGTACCATATCTTACGAGCCGACAACTCCCATCGCTTATCGGCTGGCTGGATGACGGACGGCTTAACCACGATCTGCGGACCGGAGGTAACGCCTGAGTTGTCCATCATCTGACGCCATGCGGCATTGAGCACTTTCTGCTGTGAGCGCATAAGGTACGGAATGCCGTAACCCCAGACCGATCCGGCAACCTTCTCCCAAACGTAAAAGTCGTAAGGCAGTTGGCCGTCGTCCAATGGATTCAGAAATGCCTTGACCACGACGCTGTTGATCATCACCACGCATGCGCTGATTGTACGAAGCTCATCATGCTCACCGACATCAACGTCAGCTGCTTCGAGGTCCTCGTGCTCAACCTCACCCCAGTAAGTCCACATCTCGTAAACGTCGCGGGCCATGTCGCGCTGGTCTTCGTCTTTCAACTCTTCCATCGTCGCCGACTTCTTCGGGCCCTCTTCAAGCACCTTGCGCAATTGCGACTTCATGAAACCCGGCTGCTTGGCTAGATCGCGAACTTGCTTAGACGTAAGTTGCTCACGCTCATACAAGCCACGGCCGTTATGCACGCTCTCACCGCAGCCCGGGTCAGGCCACACATTACGCGGGTCGATACGGAAGGTAGCAGGTGACAGCTCGTCGACGATCTCGACTTGGTGCACAGTCTGGCCGGTGGCATCGGTGTAAGGCTGCCATGCTTTGCGGGTGCGATTAGTAACGATTGGACCCTTGATAACGCCGGTGCCAAGCACTGCAGCGTCGTGAATCATCTTACGCAATTCGCCGTTGTAGCCACACTCGACCAACTGATCGTCGATCTCGGTCTGCATGGCCAGTGCTTTCTTGTTTGCCTTGTCCATGATCTGGCGGGCAAGGTCTTTCATCCGCATCGGCTGGCCGGCTGGATTCATTGGCGGCGGCATGCCGGTTGCTCCGGTCTGCTCCATCGCCATAGCACCGAGACCCTGCTGCGGCATTGGTGGTGCTGGCGGCATGCCGGGTTGCGGCATCTGTGGCGGCATGCCGGGTTGCATCTGTGGTTGCATCTGTGGTTGCATAGCAGCTTGCTCACCGGCTAGGCTTTCATCCTGCGACATTCCTACCAGCTTCGGATTAGGTGTCGGTTGGATACCCCAGTTGCGGTCATCCGTTGGTAGCAAAATGTCAGCGATCCGGGCCTCAGCGGCGTTCGTCTTCTGACGCGTCATGCCGATGAAGACGGTAGACCGATGCGGCTTAGCGCCTTGTGTCGTAACAGGGTAACCCTGCTCAACTGACGTCATCATCTGCGACGCTGCGCGGTTGACGTTGTCCTTGGCGTTGTACTGATCCTCGTCCTCGAGCCATCGCTTGTCAACGCCATAGGCGTAGCGCGTACGAATCCACTCGTCACGCTGAGCGGCCATCGTATGGCCAAAAGCTTGCAACCGCTCTCGGGTTTTCTCGGCTTCGTCTTCCGGGGAAATCTCTTCGATCTCTACGTCGATTTCTACTGGATCAGTTGGATCGATCATTTTTTACCTTTGTGCAGTTTAA
>Ga0049080_10000718_pt1 | contig 11152 bp, 17 predicted proteins | sample GreLakmeER15MSRF_FD_66716 | JGI IMG/M metagenome (GOLD analysis project Ga0049080, IMG submission 66716) | Freshwater lentic microbial communities from great Laurentian Lakes, MI, USA - Great Lakes metaG ER15MSRF | ecosystem: Environmental > Aquatic > Freshwater > Lake | place: Great Lakes... | reverse complement strand
GTCCTGCATTCCGCGAGATCGGCTGGCTCTTCTTCATCTGGATCGGCTACTTCCATAGGATGTTCGCTGTCACACTGGCTCCGTCGCTCATCCCTGCGCTGTGGATCAAGGTCTTGAGGCTCAACTCAAAATCGGGGTCAGTCATCGCCGCCTTGCTGCGCTTGTCGAGCTGGATCGAGATGATGGCCTCGTGATCGCTCTGATCCTCGATGACCCATGCCGCTTTTGTGGTGCAGGCGAGGGTGATGATGTCCGCCAGCTTCCCGAGTGCCTTGCGGTCCCACTTCGGGTTCGGCTTGAATGGGCTCTTGGGAGGCGTCCGCTCGCTCTTCGGGAGGCTGACGAGCTTCACGGGTTCCGGCTTTCCCTGCGCCAGACCCGCGTACCACATGACTGTTTCGAGCGCGTAGAAGGTCGCCCCGCCCTTGCCGATGAGCCTGCCCTGATCCCGCTCGTCGAGGTTCATGATGACCCATGTGCTGCCTGCCTCGCTGTAGCGGATTGTGTGGTCTTTGGACCTCTTGCAGATCGCTCCTACGATGGCGCGGAGGAGGATCTCGGAATGGGATTCTACGGTGGGCATGGGTGTGATGGGACTCGGAGTTAAGCTGACTCAGAAATGGGAGTCAACACAATTCCTTCAAGTTCCAAATTCATCACCAGCTCGCGGTACGTCGCCGAGACCTCATCCATCTTCGCTTGGGGCTCCCGGCGTCCCGTGAGGGCGATGGCCCGGAATTCCCGCTTCCACTTCATGTAGAGGCGCTGGCACTCCGGATCGGTCGGGAGGAGATCGTAGATCTTCTTGTTCATGGCCTCGTAGGTGCCCATGAGGGTGTCTTGGCCTTCGATCATTTATGCGACTCCGGTTCGTTGGATTTACTGTTAGCCTCGCTGCCCGCCATTTCTGCTTCGAGAGCGGCGGCGCATTCGCGGAGCGCGTTCGCTCGCTCGGCCATTTCCGAGTCGGTATGGTATTGGCCGTCCATAGAGTTTTCGAGGCGAGCAGCCTCTACCCGCCACCGGGCACAAAGGCTAGCAAGCGCGCTGCTGCGAACAAAAGCCTCGCCGTCCGACATTTCGGCGCGCACAAACTCCGCCATGAACATCGACTCTTCGGGCGTCATGTTTCTGGCTTTTGTCGCAGAGCTTGGGTCGTTCGACTCCTTCACAAAGATGCCGTCCACCATGCGGCCCTTGCGGTCTTTTATTTCATCCCACGCCGCGTCGAGGCATTCCGTGAGGGTGAGGCCCCACATCTGGGCCTGCATGACGAGTGTGACGATGATGTCTCCGATGGCGTCGCGTACGTCAGGCTTTGCCTCCTCCTCTTGGTATTCGGCGATTCCGAATTCGACCCTGCTGATGGCGTCGTAAAGCTCTCGGACTTCCTCCTCTGTTTTCTCCTGCTGTCCGAGCTTCGTGGCCTCTCCGGTGGGTCCGATGAGGTTGCGGGCAATGCCCCAGTTGATGATGTCTTGTTCTCTGTGGATCATGGTGTGTTGGTTTCTTGGGTTTGGGTTAGCTGCATTTGTCTTCTTCTTGTGCTCTGTCCTCGAAGCGAGTGAACTCCTTGAGGAAGGTTAGGTTGACTGGGCCCGTGGGGCCGTTGCGGTTCTTGGCGATGTTCAGCACGGCTTTCCCGGCGGCCTCATGTCGCTCTTCGTCGGTCTCGGCGTAATACTCCTCCCGGTGCAGGAGGGCCACCACGTCGGCGTCTGATTCGATTGCGCCACTTTCCCTCAGATCGCTCAGCCGAGGCACGCCGCGGGCGTTTCCGGTGCGGGAATCGGCATTCCGGTTGAGTGAGGCGACGATCAAGATCGGGATGTCGAGTTCCTTGGCGAGCGCCTTGATGCCGGAGCTGATTTCTGCCACTTCCTGCTGGCGGTTGTCCCCTTTGTAGTTTTTGGAGCCTTTGAGATGCTGAAGGAAGTCGATCATGCAGAATCCGATGTTGTGGGTCTTCTTCCAGCGGCGAAGTACGGCCCCGAGGTAGGCTGGGCTGATGTTCGGCTTGTCGCAGAAGTGGATCGGGGCCTGCCGGAAGGTGGAGAGCGCCATCGTGATCGCTGGGTAGTCCCGCTCGGCCAGAAACCCGTTGCGAGCCTTCACCCAGTCCACCCGAGCGCGACCGAGTACTGCCCGGTCGATGAGTTGGGCGGTGCTCATCTCCAGCGAGAAGACTGCGGTGGGGATTTCGAGGTCGATGGCGACGTGCTCGACGATGTTCATAGCGAGGGCGCTTTTCCCCATCGACGGACGAGCGGCGAGCACGAACATCTCCTGTTTCTTCATGCCGAAGAGCATCCGGTCGAGTGCTCGGAACCCGGTGGAGACACCGTCCATCTCGCCCTTGCGATCGAGCTGCCTCTGAATCCGTGCGGCGCACTCTAGGATGAGCTGTGTGGTTGGGACGTGCTTCTCTGCGAAGCGGTCTCGGGATATTTCGCAGATTCGCTTCTCTACCTCTCCGAGTAGGGCGGCCGGGTCTTCGGGTTCATCGTAGCTGCGCGCCGAAAACTCGTTGCAGGTCTTGATGATCTCTCGGAGGGTGAACTTTTCCAACAGGATGCCGAGGTAGTGCTTCGCGTTCGCCGCGGTGGGCAGGAAGGTAAAGAGTTCGCTCAGCGCGGCAGGGCCTCCGACCTGATCGAGCTTGTGTCGGTTCCGGAGATGCTGCGCGATGGTGATGAAGTTGCACGGCTCCATCTCGGTCCAGATTCGGAAGATAGCGTTGTAGATTTCAGCGTGGGCTGGCACGTAGAAGATGTCGGCGGTGACGTTGGATTCCTGAAGCATCCCAAAGATCTCGTCTGGGGCGATCAGGATGCTGCTCAGTAGCCCCTTCTCTGCGTCTGCGGCCTGCGGCATCTCGCGGTGGAAGTCTTGTGGGAACATGCTCATGCTTTGGATTTCATCCAGTTGTGGAAGTCGCGCTTCACGAAGTCGCAGCCAGCAGGGATGGATTCCCAGCGCGGGTATTGGGCGGCGTACTGTTGGCCCTCAGGGGAGGCGAGGAAGTCTGGGTATCCGGCGGGTGACTGCGGGGTCTTACTGCCGTTCATCGGGTGCGCGAAGTCTTTGGGCTCGAACAGCCCGGTCCACTTCCCGTTCTTCACGGTCTGGTCGATGGAGGCGATGGACTTCTGGCATCCCCATTGGCGAAGGTCTTTGGAGAGCAGTAGGATTGCTCTGCTGGTGAGAGGTGCCTTGACCTTCTTCCGGTGCTCGACGAATCCCTCCCATGCTTCCTTGAATTCAGGAGTGTCGAATTGAGGAGTGAGGTGGTCGAGGATGGTTGCTGGCTTCTTCGATGGTTCCTTCTCCAATACCAAGAGTTCCTTTGTGGTCTCTGTAGTAATCTCTGCACTATTAGACGACTGCTGATTATCCTGATTCGCCATCGCTTGCTTTCCGCATTCCCCATTGCTGGAATTCAGCAGTGCCCCCACTACCTCTTGGAACTTCTCTGGATTCACTCGAAACCACAGCCGGTGAGTGAGGCGCTCGTAGTTCTCCTCCCAGAATCCGAGTGACCTGAGAATCTTCCGCGCCCCCTCTTGCTCGGCCCTGTTCATGCCTGTCTCCTTCTTCCATTCCTCCTGTGATTTGTAGAACCACTTCTCAGGGTCGGCTGTGATGTCCGACCAGAAGATCGCCTGACCGAGCATGATGGCTGAGGTGACGGACCCCGTGACATCCACGAGCTTCCTGTGATACGAAATCGGCCTGCTGAACAGAGCGAGAAACTGAGAAGGAGCGAGGTCTCCGAATTGCTGATGCCTGAGGGACTCAGGGCTTCTATAGATGGTTTTCATTCGGGCAAGAAAAGGCCCGCCCCGGATTCACGGTGGAACTCCTGCACGGAGACGTGAGTTGCCCGAGGCGGGCTGAAAAGGTTGTTGTGCATGTGATTTTGGAGCCGGTTCCACGCGGCAGTGATGGGTATAGGCGGGCTACTCGGGGGAGTCAAGAAACTTTCACATCCTCTCCCGATAGTGCCCCTCAATCCGGTCCACCCAGCACCCGGCCATGTGGACGCGGGCGTGGAGATCTCCGGAACCGGCCGCGAAGTCCAGCGTACTGCCCGCGGCGTCGATCTTGGTGGCGACGATCTGGACGTTGCCGAAGTGCTCCGCGAGCTGGTTTGCGTGGCGCTGGAGCATCTCGTAGGACGCCTTGGCCTCGCGGGCTTGGCTGGCCCGCTTGGACTCTCTGGTGGCCTTCCTGATGCGGTTGGTGATGTGTCTGGCGGCGTCTCGTGGGATCATGGTGCGCTTTTTGGGTTTGGGCATGTGGGAGTCGGGGATGTCAGTCATTGCGGTGTGGCGAGGGCTGCGTTCATGCGTGGCGCCAAGTTTCCGATTTCCTTCCAGTTCTCATCGTGGATTGCACGCGCCAAAAGTACGAGCAATTCCTTCAATTCGCGATTGTTGGCGCGGACTGCGTTGTGTTTGGCGGCAAGCCGGGTAATGTCCTGCACGGCCGCGATCTGCGCGTCGGATTTTTTCGCGCGTTCGTCCGCCAGTTCCGAAAGCAGCCTGTCCCGCTCGGCGCGGGCTGCGTTGCGCTGGATCTCCAGCGCGCGGGCGAAGGCTGGCCAGTCGCTCGGCGGCGACGCAGTTGCCGAGGAATCCTCGGTAGCTGCGGCGAGCTTGGCGGTTGTTTCAGGTGCGGGTGTGTCGGTCATCGTGGGAGTTTCCTGAGTTCAGACCTTTTGAACCACCTCTCACGCCCGCCGATGGGAGCGTGCTGGTCGAGCTGGATCTTCGGGTTCTTGCGGTTGATGAAGCGGCGGACGGGGATCATCGGCTCCTGCCCGCGGATGCGGAGGTCGAGGCTTTCGACCACGGTTCCCTTGAGGCGGCGGTTGCTTGTGGAGCTTTTGAAGGAGACGCGATCTCCGGGTTGGAGTTTGGTGCTCATTTTTTGATGAGCCGGTAGCTCCAGCTCCTTGTTTCTGGCTTGCGCTGCTTTTCAACGCTGAATCCCCGCTTGCGCAGCTCTCGCATCCGGCGCAGGCCCTCGCTGCCTTTGGCGGCTTGGATAATTTCCTCCCTGTCGTGCCACTGGCCGTCCCGCATCAAGTCCATCACCTCGCGGACACCAGCCCTCAGTTCGGCGGCGTCCTTCTGGGTCATGTCATTGAACCGGATTCGCTTTGCGTAGCTGAACAGGTCGTCGTCGCTCACTGCGCGTCCTCCTTATCCGGGTCAGCGGCTTCCTGTGAGGCTGCTGGCGGGGTTTGTTCGTCGGGATCGGGGTCTGATGGCGGATCGGCCTTCTCAGTGAGCTTGAGGGCGTCCTCGACGGTTGTGGCGTCTCCGTGCTGGATGGCTTTCCATGCGCGCTCGGTCCACTCGTTATCCACCCGAGGGCCGCTCGCCCCAAGGTGGCTCACGATCGCCGCGGCCTCGCTGAAGGTCATGACCGGCAGGCTCAGGGCTGCCTTGGCTCCCTTGGTGAAGGCTTCGTAGTAGGTGTCCACGGTTGGGTGAAGGACTGGATTCTTGGCCCATGTCTCACAGGACTTGGCGCATTTGTCGTTGAGGATCTGGCGAGCCTCGGTGTTGAGGTTTTTGAATTTCATGGTTTGTAATTGGATGAGCCGGGGGTTTTTTCTTGATCGAAGTTGAGGCACACAACGTAGTCTTTCTCGTAGGCCAGAAAGTCCACGAACGTCGCTTGTCCGGGGCGGCAAGTAGCGGCAACCCGCTCGCACTTGTTCGCCAGATCGCGAAGCTCTGTCGAGGACATCGTGATGATGATTTTCAGCGGTTCCTTGTAGGATGTCATTTGTCTCCTTTCGTGTTGCGGTTGATGAAGGATTTGATGTCGGGTTTGGGCGGGCGGGTGTTGCGCTCGATTTTCTGGAGTGTGTTGAATATGAACGCTAAGTGGATCGAGAAGACCCCGAACATGGCTGCGAGTATTTGGATCTCGCTCATTTGGAGTCGTGGGCTTGCCGGATCATCTCTGCCTCCAGCTTCAGGGCTGAGTCATCCGAGCTCAGGAAGGGCAGACTGCGCTTCTTGTAGAGGATGGCGATCTCCGGCTGGCTGAACTCCTTGAGGGTCTTGTGAAAGGCCGTAGAGGTGGTGAGATGGACACGGTAGTCAGCCCACTTTGATAATTCAGTCACCAGTGGGTCATTTGACCCACTCGCGGGTTTCTTCTCTGTTGGCTCGGGAGCGTCGGGCTTCTCGGGCACCCTTCTGGTCTCCTTTTTCGGGGGCTCGACCTGATCGACCTTGGCTTCGACGGTCTTCACGGGGTCGGTGGCGTGGGTCATTGGAACTTCGTCGGGTGGCTCGAATTTCACGATCGGTCGGATGTTCTCCTTCGGAGTGCCTTGCGCGATTGCGGCGTCCGCGATCTCCTTGTTGATCTTCTTCAGGTCAACCGGCTTCTGCTTATCCCATGCCTCCTGAATGACGATCCGCATGTCGGCCGCGAGCCCCTGATACCGCTTGCGCTCGCTCTCTGTGGTGGCCGCCATCGCGTTTTCCTCGTGCTGCTTGAGGATGAGCTGCATGGCCTCCAGATCGTGCGACTGCGGGGCTTCAGGGCGGTTCTTCATCGCCCTCTCGGTCCACTCAGCGTCGTCGTCCACGGACGGAATGCACATCATGGACTGAAGGGCGTACCTGCGGCAGTAGGTGATGGCGCTCCCGAGGGCCTGAAGGTCGTTGGCCTTCGTGGGTGTCACGGCCATCGTGGAGGCGATGTATTCTCCGCTGGAGTGCAGCAGGATGGTCTCCAGATACGCGCCATTGGTGTCAGCGCCGACCAGTTGCAGGATGCTCAGTCCGTTGGATGAGAGCGGCTCCTTGCAGACGGCGAGCACGTCCCCAAGGGTGGCGTACTTCGACTTGAAGAATGGATTGGCTGCACCTTTGACTGCTGCACCGATGTTCTCGTGGGCCTTCGCGAGCGCGGTGGCGAGCTTGGGTCCGAAGCGTGGTTCTGGTGATAGGATTGATTGATTTTGTTCGTTCATGGATTTGTATTTCAGAATGGAATATCAGAATCGGACACATCAAGGTCCGGGTCGGCTGGCGGGCGGGGTGGTGCTGCTGGTTTTCTTGCTGCTTCCTTTTGCGCCGGAGCAGCGCCGGGGTCTTCCTTGGATTTGATGGACATGGAGAGGAACTTCTCTCCGTCCTTCTTCGTCTTGATCCAGCCTGAGAGCCAGACCTCGAAGTTGTGACTGCAATGAGGGCAGTGGATGAGTCCATCGCCCTTGCGGTCGGGGTGGGTTTCTTTTTCTTTCCTGTCGTTGACCCAAAGGGTGCCTGAGTTTGGTTTTTGTTCGTATGCCATAAATTATCGTGCTGCTCGGGTTGCGAAGACAGGCCGCTCCGTGACAGTGACACCCGGAAGCTCCCTGCCTGCCTTGTGGAAGGCTTTGATCATGGAGATGTCGGCGGTGAGCTTCACGCAAGCGGGCTCCTTGGCGTAGAGGGCTTTGATGTCGTGGACGGTGACTTCCAGTTCGGTGCGGAGGGAGGCTCCGGTCGGCTTGGATTCAGCCTGCTGTTGGGCGGCGATGCTGCGCTCTGTGGCGATGCGACGCTCTTCCGCTTCGGCGGCTTCGGCTTTCTCGGCGGCTTCCATCTGCTCCTCCATCTGCTTTGCCTTCTGAGCGTCGGTCAGCTCGCGACCCTTGGCTGCCGCAGCCTCAGCCTTCCTGCGGGCCTCTTCTACCAGACGGGCGGCCTCGCGCTCCGCTGCCAGCTTCTCGCGGGCAAGGCGGGCCTCCTCGGCTGCGCGCTGCTGCTCTGCGATGCGAGCGAGGCGCTGCTTCTCGGCCTCGTAGGCTCCGGCGAGGTTGTTGAGGCGGCGGAGTTCGGTTTCGAGTTCAGTGACGTGGGCCTTGGCTGCGGCGTCGATGGCGCGACCTGCGGTGAGGAAGGGCTCCTTGATGGCGACGCGCTCTTTCTCGACGGCGGCGAGGTGGGTCTTGATGGTGCCTGCGATCTGAATCGCAGAATCCCTTCCGATGTCCGACGCGACGACCGTGACCTCGGACGAGGCGGACAGAAGGTATTGCTTGAGCTTCTCTCCCTCCGGGTTGATGGCGATCTGCGGGGTCGCTCCGATCGCGGGGACTGTGATGAGTTGAGTCATGGTCAGTTGAGGTATTTGGCGATGTGGGTGGGCTCAATGTTGAGGTGCATACAGACATCCGCGAGCTGCTTGATGATGTCTTGGACGACGTGACTCGCATCGGCTGACTGGTTCAGCTTCGCCGTCTTCACCGGGAACAAGCAGGCGCGCACGTCGATGCCGACGGCTTCGCACAGGTTCTTGAACGTGGACTTGGGGATGCTGCGCTCGGCTGCCATCTCCGTGATGGTCCTGACTCGAAGTTGGGCCTCGATCTCCGATTTGGCTGCCGCGAACGCTGTCGCCAGTTTAGCGAAGGCGACTTGCGTGATGGTGTTTTTCTTCATGGGTTTGATGGGTGTGGGTTTGAGGTTTTCTGACTTTGCTTACGCGCCACAATGAAGGGGCGATTTTTCGTAACGAAGGGAGAATTACGCGAGGCGGATTCGGATGTCCAGAAAAAAGATCGAGAATCTTTTTTACTCAGATCGCGTGGTGCTGCTCTGTCTGATTCGGGAGAGCGAGAAGCCCAAGCTGTAGCGCTCGAATGGTCACATGGGATTCGCAATCTGCCAGATGGTTCGATTGATGAAGCTCGTGATACCGCCACTCAACCTTCCCGGTCCTCTTGTTCTTCTCTTGACGCTTCACGCGGGAGTTGAGGTGCCGCGCGTAGTCCGGGTGGGCATTCACCGTGCAGTGCCAGATGGCTGGCTCCGCATACCGAAGCGACGCCACCATATCCAACGCCTCCTGCTTCGAGAAAAGCACGAACACGGCCCTCTTGAACGTCCTGTTGGCCCATGAGGTTCCAAGCATCGGATCGCGGAACTGCGGGACGGAGTAAGGACGCAGAACCCTCTGCCCATCGACGACGTGCTGGAAGCGTTTCGTGTCCGATCCCCACACGCCACGCCATCCGTTCTTGATGATGTCTCGGGCGACCTGATTCGGTCGGTGCGCCATGTCCAGCGTGACGTTCTCCCCCTCGATGTTGTACTCCCGCTGGAGGTCCACCATCTCCTCGATCGTCTGGCAGAACCCGGCAAAGAGAAGCCACGACTGTCCATGCGGGAACTGCGGAGATGGGCGCTGAAACCTGCGGATGAGCACCCAGTATCCAAGCTCCTGACAGTCCGCAGCCATGAGCGGCACGGAGTCCTCCGGGATGTCGTGGGGGCGGAAGATCTCCAGCTTGACCTCCTTGAAGTCGTACGCCTGCGCCTCGTCCCACGGCTCCGCCAGCCAGCCGTTGACGAAGTTCTGAAGGTCTGATCTGAGCCCCTTGCTGATGATCCACTTCGCGGCGATCGAAGCGAATGAGGTTTCGTTCCCGAGGATCGAGTAGAGGGAGGAGAGCTGGTAGCCGTAGCGGCCGGTCTCTGCGCGCTCGTTCTGCGGCTTCCATCCGTAGTCCTTGTTTTGGGCCGCCTCGACGAGCATGTCTTGCCGCTCAAAGCTGTGAATCTTCCCTCCGCAGCACTGGCACTTAAAAAAGGCGTTTGCTCGGATCTTCCTGAAGTCCCACTGGCCATCGGTCTTCGCCTCGTCTTCGTGCTCCTGCCACCACCGAAGTCCGCAGTCCCCGTGCTTCTCGGACTTCACTCGGAACTTCAGCAGGATGGGCTGCTCGCACCTTGGGCACGGCACCCAGAATTGCCGCTGGTCGGTCTTGAGGTACTCGACGTGGATCATCCGGTCGATGAGCGTGGGGCTGCTCGCCTTCACCGAGATCGGGAAGTGCATGGTCTTCTGCCGCTCCTCGACGAGCTGGATGGTTCCGGCGTCGAAGCCGAGCTGGTCGTAGTATTTGTCGCACTCGTCCATCTGGATGAACCCTCGGGGACGGGATGCGAGGTTCGCTGGGCTACCTGCGCCCACGAAGTTCAACACCATCGAGAGGTAGTGCTGGGAGGTGAAGCCCCAGAGGTGCTTGTCGATCGCTCCCTTGGTGGTCCTTGGTGCCAGATCGAGGACCGGCTTGCATTGTCGGACGAACGGCATAAACCGCTCCTTGTTGAAGTCTCGGGCCTGATCTGCGTTGGCCATGACCCACATGGCGTCCTCGGGTTCCCGCGCGATGCGGTAGAGCATCCCGGCCGAGAGGATGGTGGTCTTCCCGAGCTGCGTGGCAAACTCCAGCACCAGATGCCGAGTGTTCTTGCTGCCGTAGCGTTCAAGGATCTCTCGGGCGTAGGGCATGTAACCCAAGTTCATCTTTCCAGTGATCGCGCCAGTCGGAAGCTCGACGTTGCTTTCCACCCAGTCACAGACCGACTCGGTTTTGACCGGAGCCCACGGAGCGCCGATCGCGCGGAATGACTCCCCCTCGTTCGCGCTATTGGGCAGCAGTGATGGCATTGTGGAATGCGGATTTGATTTCGTCCACGGCTCTCTGGAGGATCGTGACGGCCTTCAGGGGCTCTTGCTCGTTGCACTGGGGGCCGCATTCGGACGCGAGCTTGTTCAGGCGGCGAAGCGCTGGCTCCAGCGATCGTCGAACCTTCTCGGTGATGGCGCTCTTCTCCACCAGCAAGCAACGCCTCTCCATTTCCTCGCGGTACGCCTTCTCGGTTTTCAGGCGGGCTTCCAGAGCCTTGCTGTGCTCGGACATGCGGGCGGACCTCGTGGGCAACTTCCCGACCCTTGCCAGCTCGTACTCCTCAAAGGCTCCATCCGAAACCGCGATGGCGTTATTGAGCGCGTCCAGCAGCGAGTCGCCGGTCTTCGATGGAGTCCTGACGGCCTTCGGCCTGCCGCGCCCCGGCTTCTCGGGCTCGTCTTTCCTGCCGTTCGTGGCGACGCGCTTCTTCTCTCGGCTCTCGTGCCACCTTTCGGCGGCCTTCATGGTGCTCGTAGGCATCCCGACCTTCGTCAGCTCCGCAACGCGAGATTTCGATATTCCAAGATGTGCTGCAATTTCGCGGACGGACGGCATGGGCGTGGGATGTGGCAAAAGCGCGGTGTCAAGGTGTCCGGTGTCCGGCCAATTATTCCCGGACAATGCACAAATGAGGCAAACACTCATTCTGAGGTGACC
>Ga0049080_10000716_pt1 | contig 11164 bp, 7 predicted proteins | sample GreLakmeER15MSRF_FD_66716 | JGI IMG/M metagenome (GOLD analysis project Ga0049080, IMG submission 66716) | Freshwater lentic microbial communities from great Laurentian Lakes, MI, USA - Great Lakes metaG ER15MSRF | ecosystem: Environmental > Aquatic > Freshwater > Lake | place: Great Lakes... | reverse complement strand
GGGTTTATTTCGGGTAAAGATAGTACCGAAGAAAAAACTTCTGTTGAAAAATACAAAAAAGAATACGCCGATTATTGGAAAGAAATTCTCGGATTGGAAGGTGATTTTACATTGAAGGAAGAAACTGAGATAGATAATGAACAATAGTGAAAACATTATTAATTGATGGAGATAATTTATTCAATCTCGGATTCTTTGGTGTCAGAGACTTCTTTGTTGACGGAACACACATCGGTGGATTATACCATTTCATCGACGCCATTCGTAAACAATTGGACGAACACGATTACGACAAGGTATTTGTGGTTTGGGATGACGAACATAACTCAAGTAGGCGACGAGAAATATACCCTTACTATAAGTTAAATCGTAGAGAAAGACTGAATGAGTTCCAAAGAGAATCATTCAATATTCAAAAAAACAAAGTCCAAAATTATCTAGAGGAGTTTTTTATAAGACAACTTAAAGTTCCTTACAATGAGGGTGATGATTTAATTTCCTACTATTGTCTACACGCAGAAAAAGAAACAATTACCATTTTTTCTTCAGATAAAGATTTACTTCAACTTTTAAATTCACGAATTAGTGTTTATTCTCCACTTCACAAAAAATATTTTTACGAAGGTGATAAAATAAAACTTGATGAAATAGAAGTTCCTCACGTTAACTTACTACTTGCTAAAATTTTATTAGGTGACAAATCTGATAATGTTTTTGGAATATTAAACTTCGGTGAAAAAACTTTGGTTAAATTTTTTCCAGAGGTATTGGAACATCCAACAACACTTGAACATATTCTAAGTAAAACAAAAGAAATATATCAAACTAAAAAATTGAAGGGGTTAGAAAATCTGATGAGTGGTAGATGTAAGAATTCGGAAGAGGGACTAGAGTTTTTCAATAAAAGAAGAATGATTATGGATTTACACAACCCTATGATAACTGAAAACGCAAAAGAGTTGGTTCTAGAAAACATTCGAGATAATATAGACCCTGAAGGAAGAAGTTACAAAAATGTTATTCGAATGATGACACAAGATGGGTTTTTTAAGTATCTCCCTAAAACAGATGAAGGGTTTGTTGAGTTCCTTCGTCCGTTTATGAAGTTAACAAGAAAAGAAAAAAGAAAATTCAACAGAGAAGAAAAAAGTTAAAAAAATTTGAAAAACCCAAAAAAACCCTTATATTTTAATAAATTCAATAAATTATGAAAGAACAAGATTTAACTAAGTTAGAATTCCTTATCACATTGAATAACAATATTGTTATTCAAAGATATTTCAATGTGAAAAATTACAATCCCGTGGCTGAGAGATCACTCGATGTTTATGAATACATGAAATATTTTGTCGAAGAATTTCTTATGGAACAGAAAATGAGGACCACAGTTTATATGATGGATCTCGTGGATGAGATTATGGAGGATCCTACAATATTGGAGACCTCTATGACCGATGGACCTGAAATTTTTCACTTCAAAATAATGAAAGAAAATATGACAATTTGTCATAGATCACTAGATGCAAAAATTTTTCCACCTAAAATAAGATACACCGTAGACATACGTCAGCAAGTAAAAAGTGTACTTAAGGACCTTACTGACATTTTTGCAGCGAAAGATTTTGAGACAAATTACCTTGACTATAGTCTAGTTTGATTGTATTTATCAATACACAAAAGAAAAAATTATGTCGAGAAACTTTGAATATTTAGGAGAAACTTTCCAATTACAACTTATCAATCAACTTATTGTTGAGAAGGATTTCTCACACACTATCCTCGACGTGTTAGAATCAACACACTTCGAAAACAAGTATTTCAAAACACTTGTTCAACTGATAAAAGAGTATTACATCAAGTATGAATGCTCACCTTCCTTTGAAACACTTTATCAAATTGTTAAAAGTGAATTTCCACAAGAACTGATGTTGAAGATATTGAATGATACAATATCAAAAATTCAAAAAGCCCCCATCGATGGTCTTGCCTTTGTACAAGAAAAAGCCCTGAAGTTCTGTAAACAACAAGAATTACAGAAAGCCATTACCAAATCGCAAAAGATATTGGATAGTGGGGAGTTCGAAAACTACGACAAGTTAGAGGAATTGATTAAATCAGCTCTTCAGATTGGAGAAAACAACAAAAACATTGTAGATGTTTTCGATGATCTCGAGGACCTTCTTAAAGAAGATTTCAGACACCCAATTCCTATGGGTATACCTGGTATCGACAACCTATTAAAAGGTGGACTAGCAAAGGGAGAAATAGGTGTAATACTCGCTCCGACAGGGGTTGGTAAATCGACCATTCTTACTAAGATCGCAAACACAGCGTTCAACTTAGGATTCAACGTACTTCAAATATTTTTTGAGGACAACTTGAAAGTAATCCAAAGAAAACACTTCACACTTTGGACTGGAATCTCTCCCGATGACTTACCAAATCATAAAGAAGATGTAATTGCTAAAGCTGAAGAAATCCAAAACACTTCTCAAAATAATTTATACCTTAAAAAACTAGCATCAGATACATATACTATGACTCAAATCAAAAGTATGGTAAGAAAAATGATAGCGGACGGTAATCCAATTGATATGATTGTTTTGGATTATATTGATTGTGTCGTACCTGATAAAAACTTGGGAGATGAATGGAAAAGTGAAGGTTCTGTGATGAGGGGATATGAGGCGATGTGTCATGAAATTGGTGTTGCAGGTTGGACTGCAACCCAAGGAAATAGGAGTAGTATATCCTCTGAGATCGTAACTACCGATCAAATGGGTGGATCTATTAAGAAAGCACAAGTTGGTCACGTAATTATTACAGTTGCTAAGACCTTACAACAAAAAGAAGCGGGTCTTGCGACAATGGCCGTTACGAAGTCTAGAATAGGTAAGGATGGAGTAGTATTTGAAAATTGTAAATTTGATAATGAAATGCTCATTATTGATACAGAAAATTCTGTGACTTTCTTAGGATTCGAAGAGAACAAAGAAGAAAGAAAAAGAGACAGAATTAAAGAACTTATGGAACAAAGACAACAAAGATTGTCAGAAAAAACAAACAACTAATTTAAATTTAATAACTATGGAAAAGATTTTACAAGAAAATCCGAATCGTTTTGTCCTATTCCCAATCCAACATGAAGATTTGTGGAAACTCTACAAACAAGCCCAATCTTGTTTTTGGACAGCTGAAGAAATTGATCTACAACAAGACCTAACTGATTGGGAAAAATTAAATGAGGGTGAAAAATATTTTGTCAAGAATGTATTGGCGTTTTTTGCGGCCTCGGACGGAATCGTAAATGAAAACCTTGCTGAAAACTTCGTAAAAGAAGTTCAGTATACCGAAGCAAAGTTTTTTTACGGGTTTCAAATCATGATGGAAAACGTTCACTCAGAAACTTATTCTCTGTTGATTGACACCTATATCAAAGATAAAGAAGAACAAAATATATTGTTCAATGCAATAGAAACTATTCCTGCCGTTAAGAAGAAAGCGGACTGGGCACTTAAATGGATTGGATCGTCCTCCTTTACGGAAAGGTTAATTGCCTTTGCGGCAGTAGAGGGTATATTCTTTTCTGGTTCATTTTGTTCAATCTTTTGGCTTAAAAGACGTGGATTAATGCCTGGGTTGAGTTTTTCCAATGAATTAATATCTCGGGATGAGGGACTACATACCAATTTTGCGGTTCATTTGTATCGTCATCACATCCAAGACCAACTATCAAAAGAGAGAGTTTTAGAAATTCTAACCTCAGCACTTACGATTGAAAAAGAGTTTATTACCGAATCACTTCCAGTAGATTTAATCGGAATGAACTCTAAACTAATGTGTCAGTACTTGGAGTATGTTACTGATAGACTGTTAGTTGATTTGGGTATTGGTAAAGTTTATAATTCAGAAAACCCATTTGATTTTATGCAAAATATTGCATTAGAAAACAAAACAAACTTTTTTGAAAAACGAGTATCTGATTATTCTAAACGAGGGGTGGGGGATGTAATTGAAACCAAAGAAATAAATTTTGAAGAAGATTTTTAAAAATAAAAAGTAATGGAAGTTGTAAAAAGAGACGGAACAAGAGAATATGTGAAATTTGAAAAAATTTCATCAAGAATCAAAAAGCAAACATATGGTTTGAATGAAGATTATGTTGATTACTTTGAAGTATCAAAAAAAGTAATTGCTGGTTTATATGACGGAGTGACAACGGAGGAACTAGATCGATTGGCTGCGGAAACATCAGCATCACTAGTAACTAATCATCCTGATTATTCTACCTTGGCGGCACGTATTGCGATTACGTCGTTGTATAAAAGAGTTGATAAAAGGTTCACGGCTACAGCAGATAAGTTATATCATTACATCAATCCTAAAACAGGAGAGAAAGCGGGTATGATTTCAGATGAAGTGTACAAAGTAATTGTTCAACACGGAAAAGAATTGGATGCGATGGTTGTCCATGATCGTGATTTTAATTTTGATTACTTTGGTTTCAAAACCTTAGAAAAAAGTTATCTACTTAAAATGTTTGGTGAGGTTGCAGAAACCCCCCAACATTTATACATGAGGGTTGCTGTAGGTATTTGGTTTGATAATTTGGAAATGGTACAAAAAACCTATGATATGTTATCACAAGGGTTATTTACCCATGCAACACCTACGTTATTTAATGCCGGAACCAAACGACCACAATTGAGTTCTTGTTTCTTGTTAGATATTGATGATGATTCAATTCCTGGAATTTACAAGACATTATCAGATTGTGCGGTGATATCTCAAAATGCTGGAGGTATAGGTGTAAATATTCACAAAATAAGAGCTAAAGGTGCTTATATTAAAGGAACCAATGGATCTTCAAATGGTATTATTCCTATGTTGAAGGTGTTTAATGAAACTGCCCGGTATGTTGATCAAGGCGGCGGGCGTAGAAAAGGTTCTATTGCGGTATATCTTGAACCTTGGCATGCTGATGTATTTGACTTTTTAGACCTTAGAAAAAACCATGGTAAGGAAGAAATGAGAGCTCGTGATTTGTTTTTAGCTATGTGGACACCAAACCTATTTATGGAAAGAGTTGAGAGTGATGGACTATGGTCTTTATTTTCACCTGATGAAGTACCTGGTTTGATTGACGCATATGATACACCTGATTCGAAAGCTTTCACTGAGCTTTATACAAAATACGAACGGGAAGGTAGAGCCATCAAAACGATCAAAGCTCGTGAACTTTGGGAAAAGATTTTGGATTCACAAATCGAGACTGGTACTCCATATATGTTGTACAAAGATGCAGTCAATTACAAAACTAACCAAAAAAATTTGGGTACAATTAAATCGTCAAACCTCTGCACAGAGGTCTGTCAATATACAGACAAAAACGAGATTGCGGTTTGTAATTTAGCGTCAGTAGCACTTCCTAAATTTGTGGACATTCCATCAGGAAAAGTACGTGAGAAAAACAAAAAGTTGCGGACTTACAACTTCCAAAAGTTATATGAAGTTGTTTATCAAATGACAGTTAACTTGAATCAAGTAATCGATATAAATTATTATCCTACAATAGAAACAAGAACTTCAAATTTCAAACATAGACCCATAGGTTTAGGAGTGCAGGGTTTAGCGGATACCTTTGCAATGTTATCTCTACCTTTTGAAAGTCCTGATGCTCAAAAATTGAATAGTGAAATATTTGAAACAATTTATTTTGCGGCGTTGTCAGCATCAAAAGATTTGGCAATGAAACATGGTCCATATGAAACATACGAAGGATCACCAGCATCATTTGGAAAGTTACAGTTTGATTTGTGGGATGTCAGTATGGAGAATCTTTCTGGTTTATGGGATTGGAGTACGTTAAAGTCTCAAATTGAAAAACATGGACTTAGAAATTCCTTACTTGTAGCTCCGATGCCTACTGCGAGTACCGCACAAATTCTTGGTAATAACGAATGTTTTGAGCCTTTTACAACTAACTTATACAAAAGAAATGTATTAAGTGGTGAATTTGTAATCATCAATAAACATTTGGTTGAGGATTTGGTTAACCTTGGACTTTGGAACGATAGAATTCGATTGAAACTATTTGACGGAAATGGGTCAGTCCAAAAGATAGATGAAATACCATCTGAGATCAGAGAAGTTTACAAAACTGTTTGGGAAATGAAGGGTAAAACTATTTTGGATATGGCTCGAGACAGAGCAATTTTTATTGACCAATCACAATCTCTAAACATTTTTATGCAAGATGTAACACAATCTAAGTTATCTTCGGCACATATGTACGGATGGAAATTAGGATTGAAAACAGGAATGTATTATTTGAGAACTAAGGCTAAAGCTGCGGCGATCAAAGGATTGGGTGTTGATATGTCAGCGTTGAATACTCTAGAAACACAAGAAAGTTTCAAACCCAAACCACTCGAAAACAATAATTTGACATTGACAGAAGATATGATAAACAAAGTTTGTTCTTTAGATGATCCAAATTGTTTGACATGTAGTTCATAGAACTACATCACAAAATTCAAGGTGGTATATTTATACATATGGCTCAAGGAAAGACATATGGAATAAGTTTTCCATTCGTGGATAGTATGGAAGGTAAGTATTTGGAGTTAACTGAATATGTTGCTGAAGAAATCCGAACGAATCTTATTCATCTTTTACTCACAAGAAAAGGTAGTAGATATTTTCTACCGAATTTTGGGACTAGATTGTATGAATACATTTTTCAACCAATGGACGGACCCACCTTTTCTGAAATTGAATCTGAGATACGAGACTCTGTACAACAATTTTTACCCAACTTACAAATCACAAATATAGTCATACAGGCAGCTTCTGATGAAGCTGCTGGTATGACAGTGACAACTGCGGGAAATGTGGTTAATCCTGAGTTATCAATACCAAATCAAAATGTCTCAGAATATACAGCTAAAGTTAGAATTGATTACGCAATTTCTAACGATGTCTTTAATTCTAAAGATTTTGTAATTATTAATATCTAATATGGCTGAAAGAAAAATATCATACACTGCGAGAGATTTTGTAACTATAAGACAGGAACTCATCAATTATACAAGGACATATTATCCTGAGTTAATTGACAACTTTAACGACGCTGCCGTATTTTCGGTATTTCTAGATCTTAACGCTGCGGTTGCGGACAATCTTCACTATAATATAGACAGAAGTATTCAGGAGACCGTACTTCAATTTGCACAACAAAGATCATCAATTTACAATATAGCAAGGACATATGGGTTGAAAATTCCAGGTCAAAGACCTTCAGTTGCGTTGGTTGATTTTTCGATAACGGTACCTGCGTTTGGGGACAAAGAAGATGAACGGTACTTAGGTATTCTAAGAAGGGGAAGTCAAGTAATTGGCGCAGGTCAAATATTTGAAACGGTATATGACGTTAATTTTGCATCACCTTTCAATGTTGATGGGATTCCCAATAGGTTGAAAATACCTAATTTCGATGTAAATAATAACCTAATTAATTACACAATAACCAAAAGAGAAACTGTAGTTAATGGGATTACAAAGGTCTTCAAAAGAACCATTCTTCCAAATGATGTGACACCCTTCTTTAGTTTTTTCTTACCTGAAAAAAATGTCTTAGGGATTACATCGATGATACAAAAGCCTGGAACTGCGTATTCGAATATTCCATCGGATCAAGAATTTTTAGGCGCTCAAGGTAGATGGTATGAAGTCCCAGCGTTGGCTGAGAGCCGTATATTTGTTGAGGACCCATCAAAACCATCCGATGATCCTGCAATCAAAGTAGGTGTATACATTGAAACTCAAAACAGGTTTATCACAGAATACACACCCGAAGGTTTTTATAAAATTACTTTTGGTGGAGGTACTAACACTGCGGATGACCAACTTAGAGAATTTACCGCTTTAGATGTACCACTCAAGGTACAACGATATCAAAATAACTCACTAGCGTTGGGGGCTATACCACAAGCTAATTCGACGTTATTTATTCAATATAGAATCGGTGGTGGACTTGGTACAAATTTGGGGGTCAATGTAATTAATCAAATTGGATCTGTAAATTTCTTTGTAAATGGCCCATCTGAGACAATCAATACCCAAGTAGTTAATTCTTTGGTTTGTAACAACCCAACTGCGGCTATAGGAGGTGCAGGATACCCATCGACTGAGGAGATTAGAAATTACGTAACATACAATTTTAGTGCTCAAAATAGAGCGGTAACAATCCAGGATTATGAAGCTGTTTTAAGAAATATGCCGCCACAATTTGGTGCACCTGCAAAAGTTTCAATAACTGAAAATAATAATAAGATAAATGTTAATGTTTTGTCATATGACCAAAATGGTAGATTGATTCCTGAGGTATCTCAAACTTTGAAAAATAACATTGCTGAATATCTTTCAAACTACAGAATGATAAATGATTATGTCACAATCGGTAGCGCTCAGGTTATAGATATCGCAATAGATACTTCAGTGGTCTTAGATGCGTCACAAAATCAGGGAGTTGTTATAACTAATATAATTGACAAAATCACTTCATTTTTCAGTCCAGCTATCAGAGGTATGGGACAAAATATAGTACTATCTGAACTTTATAGAATTATACAAAACGAAAATGGAGTATTGAGTGTAAACGACATTTCAGTTTTTGGAAGAGTTGGTGGACAATATTCGTCCGCACAAACATCAATGCCGTATTCAGATTCTGAAACTAAAAAAATATCTTTGGTTGATAATACAATTTTCGCAGAACCAAATCAAATTTATCAAATCAGATTCCCAAATAGAGATATTACTGTAAGAACCAAAAACTACCAGTCAATTATTTTGACGTAAGAATTCACTTATCGATTCGTAGAATTACATTTTGAAAAATAGTAGTATTACTATTTATCAAAAAAAGACATTTTTATGTCCAATAGTTACAGAATCAGAACCCAGGTTGGGGTAGACAAACAAATCAATATTCAATTGGATCAAGACTTTGACCAATTAGAAATTTTATCATTGAAAATAAGACAACAAGACGTTTATCCGAGAATTTGTGCTGACTATGGAGTTGTTGCTGGAAGAGTTATTGTAAATAATGGATTTGGTATTCCAAATGTTAAGATAAGTATATTTGTACCGTTAGATTCAATAGACCAAAATAATGAGATAATCTCTAATCTATATCCTTACATTGATGTTACCGATAAGAATGATGAAGGTTATCGTTACAATTTGTTACCATATGAAAAACAACATGGTGGTCACACACCAACAGGTACTTTCCCTTCCAAGCGAGACATTGTAACAAATCCCGCATTGATCGAAATTTATGAAAAATATTATAAATATACGGTTAAAACAAATGGAAGTGGTGATTTTATGATTATGGGTGTTCCTTTAGGGGAATGGAAATTAGTTATGGATTGTGATTTATCGGATATTGGACAATTTTCTTTATCACCACAGGATTTAATCGATATTGGACTTGCAACACCCGAACAAATTGATGGAAATAAATTCCCATCATCTAATAATCTCATTGAACTACCACAAATAGTCAATCAAATACAAACAATAGAGGTATTACCTTTTTGGGGAGATCCTGAATCTTGTCAAATTAGAATAACTAGACAAGATTTTGACTTAACAGAATCAGGAGTCAAGATCACACCATCGGCTCTTTTTATGGGGTCATTGTTTTCCAATGTAGATGAACAAAGCTTAAGTAAAAGATGTATACCTAAAAATGGGATTGGAAAACTTTGTAATCTCACTTCTAGTCCTGGAGAAATTATTGCTATACGACAAACTCTATTTAACGATGAAAATGGATATCCAATTCTAGAACAAGCTGAGTTACCTTCAGGAGGTAAAGTGATAGATGTTGATGGTGTATTTTTGTTGAATGTTCCGATGAATATGGATTATGTAACAACAAATGAATTTGGAGAACAAATTATTAGTTTAGACCCATCTGTTGGTATTCCAACATCAGGAAAATATCGTTTTAAAATTAAATATGAACAACCTCCAACTTTTGAAAAAAGAGAAATACGAAGAGGTTATTATTTGGTACCAAATATAAAAGAGTATGGATGGTCCGCATCACAAACAGATCCCGCTTATGATCCCAACACTAATTCAAATAGTTATAAAAAGTTTCAAAGTTCATACTATTTTGGTTTGGACTGGTCTGGTTATACTAATGGATTTAGTTTAGTAAATAACGAGTTCATTGATAGAATGTCAGAAATGGTCAATTGTCAAGACACATTCTATCAACTCAAATATAAAAAAGTTTATACGACCGCAGCATTGATTGATAATTTCAAAAGTGGTGTATTTGTAAACAGATTTGTAGCAATCAAAGATATAACTGATGAAACTTGTGAAAGTGAAATTAATAAGTTCCCAGCCACAGATGCTAATTATAAATTTGATTTTATTTATTTTATTGCCAATATTTTATTGACGGTCTTAAATCCAATATTACTTGTCCTTATTGTTCAACTACATGTACTTTCATTATTACTAACATTCATAAGAGAATTTTTTATAGCTGTAGTTTTACCAGTTGTCAATCTAGTTTATAAATTGTGTAGTTGGGCTAGAAAGTTAGGTTTTAGAATCAAGTGTAAAGAACCACCATCACCATCTGAAATCAGAACGAGATTTCCTGATTTGAAAAAAATCAAATTACCGATGTTAACGTATCCAGATTGTCAAGCTTGTGATTGTTCAAGTGATGATATATTGGGTAGTGGTGGATTTTATGATACAAGTTGTAATGCAGATTTAAGTGTTTCCGAATATTGGACACAACCGTATAATATTGGACCTAATTCAGATACAATAGAATTAGAAAAAATTCAGTATATGTTTTCTGGATGGGCTTATGACGACGGGGAAGAACCTAGAGGATATCCATGGCAACAAAGGATACCAAGAGCGGAATTTAACGCTAGAGTTTCTGAAAGTTGGTATTATTATGTAAATATGTTACCTCCATGGGAAATCATTAATATGTTTTCATTGAAGGGAAACTACTTTGAAAACCCCGTTCCAGGTCAAACAGGGGGAGGTATTAGCCGAATAGGTGTTACTTTCAACCCAGATTTTAATGTCGGGAAACAACACTATGACAACG
>Ga0049080_10000715_pt1 | contig 11185 bp, 14 predicted proteins | sample GreLakmeER15MSRF_FD_66716 | JGI IMG/M metagenome (GOLD analysis project Ga0049080, IMG submission 66716) | Freshwater lentic microbial communities from great Laurentian Lakes, MI, USA - Great Lakes metaG ER15MSRF | ecosystem: Environmental > Aquatic > Freshwater > Lake | place: Great Lakes... | reverse complement strand
TTTAAGCTCAGTTTCATCCATACTTATAACTACATATATATGGATGATCTACAAAACGAATAAAAAATTATTTTAATTGTAATTGTTAAAAACTAAACATACCTCTTACACCAGTTTTGCCTTTTCGTTCAACAACCTTCTCTACTATCTTTTCAACCTCTACTGGCTTCTCTATTATTTTTTCCACTATCTTTTCCACTTCCACTGGTTTTTCCACAATTTTTTCCACTATCTTTTCAACCTCTACTGGCTTCTCTACAATCTTCTCTACTATTTTTTCAACAACAGACGGAGTTGGGGATATGGTTTTATCACCAGAGTCAACAGTATTTTTTTCTTGTTTCTTGTACAGTTCGTAATTTTTGTCGTCCTCTGTGTAAGTTTTATTACTGCTTATATTGTATGCCAATAACAATATAACTGCAAGTGGATCAAATACTGTAATAAGCACTACTATGAACCATTTAACTACTGTTTGAATTGTAGTGTTGAATTGATCCGCAACAAATTTAAATGTGGTAATATCCTTCTTTTGACTATTATCTACTTTTAATTTGTAAATGTTATCATCTATAGAACTTACTTTGGTACTATAAGTTTTAATCTTTTCATTTTCCCCCTCCAATTGTTTGTTTAAATCCCCAATCTGATCATTAATCTGATTTTGAATATTTTGCAATTGTATTGGATTTCTCGCAATTAATACATTTGTAAGTACTTCGTTCAATCTGACCTCTTGACTACTTCTCAAACTATAAAGTTTTTCAATTGTCTTTTTAGTAGACTCCATCTTACTAAGTTCTTCTTTTTTCTGAGACTCAAGTGTGATAATCTTATTCATAGATAACTCGGTCTCCAATGAAGATTTTTGAAACGCAGCTGTTAAAAATCCAAATACACCTAGAGATGTAATTGCCATCAAAGCAAATACAGCAATTATCATATAGGTTCTCATTAATATATTGGCTTTATTCCAATATCTGAATAACCACGATGTTGTTACAAGTTTACCTAGTTCCAATGAACCAGCCATAATCATTGCAGCAATAGTTGCTCCTGAAAATAACAATCCAATACCATATACACTAAAATAGGCAGCACACCCTGCGATTAAAAGTGACGTTGCCATTACCAAATGATGAAATTTTATCATATCTATAAATATATAAAAATAAAAAACCCCGTTAATTTAATAACGGGGTTAATATAACCTTGATTGAATATTAATCAATCTTTACTTTTTTCGTGACAGGAATCGTTGGTTTCACCTTTAATAATGTAACCTTTAACAATCCATTTTCAAACTTTGCGGTGGGATTCGCTCTATCAATTTGATCTCCTAAAGTAAAACTACGTTTGAAACTACTGTGCTTTAGTTCTCTACGAATGTATTTTCCTGTAGACTCCTTATCATCCACGTTTTTGATCTTTTGACCACTGATAGTAAGTACGTTTTCTTGTACATCTACAGATACTTCGTCTTTAGACAAACCTGGAATTTCAGCTAAAATTTCCACACGGTCATTATAATCAATAACATCTACGCGGGGATAACTTTGTTTTTCAAAAAAACCAACACCTAATTCTTTGTTTAATTCTGGGAAGTGCGCCGCAAATACTTCATCAAATACGCGGTCAAATGGTGTTAAAAATTCATCACGATCAATGTGTCGCAATGCAAACGGACTATATTTTACTACTGACATATATTTACCTTTCTTTTTAATAATTCTATTGAACTTATTAACCTAATAGCCTCATTCGAGCACTATAGTGAATAACACATCCGTGTCATTCAACAATATATATAACCAAATTTTGAAAAATGTATATATTTTTTATCCTACAGACGAAACTCCACCTGTTTGACACAAATTAATATAGTTTTCGATGGACACAATATTATTGTTTCTTCTCAAGAACAATATGTAAAAGCTTGCACTACCCAATATTGAATTTGTTGTTACAACTGTATAAGTACCTGAAAATTGTCCCGATGCACCAGTGGTACACGCATAGTCTTGACCTCCGGCTGGATCTAATGTCCACGAAATGTTAATAGTATATCCGTCTTGAGTTATAGTTGAAGGTAATGTACAGCCTGAATTTGGTAAAGCATTAACAACCGCTTTAGCAAAAGTTTTATCTGCAGATGTACCTGTTTTGTAGGCAATTGTTACTACGGTTCTGGTTTTTATCAGTGTCCAACTCTCCAACATACTTGGATTATAACTAATACACCCAAGATTACTTGTTACAGGTGTAACCACTGGAGGTACTACCGGAGAAACCACACAAGAATTCTTATCAAAGTTAGCTACAATTTCACAATTTTGAGATTGAGGTGAATATCCCAATGGCAAAGTCAAACTCACAGAACCCTTTGCATTAAAAGTTTTTGGTTGAAGTGTGTTTTGATAATTAGCAAGTCCAAAGCCAATGCTAATTTTACGTATTCCATTCGCTGGTATAGAAAACATTCCTGATGGACTAACATCAACAGTGTTAATCAATGCGTTTAATGATGTTCCATCTAAATTGGTCCAAGTAGGACTAATGGTTGCCAACATTTCCGCATTATTGTTATTTGTTATTATGAAACTACCGCTGTGTTTTACTTGTGTAGTTGCGGTTGGGTTACAAACTGGTTGAGTATAACCATCTCCACAGTCCAAGTAACCACATCTTGGTCCTGTAAATGATATATTTGTTGGAAAATTTCCAACAGTTGCTGGTGGAGACGTACAAGAGGATGCATTTGAATCTTGTGTACCCAAAATATAAAGTGTTATTTGACCAAATGTAGATGTGTTTTCAAATGCATATTCATAATTAACATTTGTTCCACCCAAACTAGTTGCTGTAACCAAACCTGTATAAAAATATCCAAGTGATCCATCAGGTGTATTTGATTTTTGCAAAATCAATCCGTCAAATGTCAAAGTTCTATTGTATCCTAAGTTATCTCTGTAAGATATAATAGGCAAAAGTTGTCCACTCGATTTGTATGTTGTTATATTGGGATTTTGTAACAAACTATTTAAGTTATTTAATATGTTTGATAAATCAGTTATTTTGGTGTTTGTATATCCATTTGCAGTTTTATCACCGTTGATTTTTTGAAACAGCAGTGAACTTGCAGTAGGTAAATCTGCAGCGGTTATTGTGTATGTATAAGTTGTATTATCCGTTACGGCACTGGCACAAGTGCCTATAAACATACTGGACGTAAATGCATTCGATAAACAATCTTTTGATACCAATTTATAAGCTTTGGCATCTACCAAATTATAAAACAATTCGATGTTATCTCCTGATTTAGCATAAGAAAAAACTTTATTCCATCCAGAATCAACAATTGGAGTAGTAACATCAGATTTAGAATACAATGTGTATTGATAAACTTTATCTTGTATGTTGTTGGTTAAAAAGTTGTTGTTTTGTATAACGCTTGGTGAATAAATTTTAACAGTTGCTACTCCTGTAGACGCAGCTACTTTAAAAGAACTGCTTATATAAGATGCACCATAAAACTCACTAAATTTTATTGGTCTTCTATTGTCTTTGTTTATAAACCCAACTCCCAAAGCTTTTGTGATATTAATCGTACTTGAATCGGTGGTGGAATTACCAATTCTATTTTCCATCTGGTAATAACTCTGTGATATAGAAAAATTACTTGATCCTGGATTATAAAAATTACTTAATAAACTATTGATAGATAAATTTTCACTATTGTTGGTTTCACTTTTAAAACTAAGCGGACCAAATCTATTTAATATATTGACAGGCATATATCCTATATATATTAAGATTTAATCTTATTTTTTAGTTCTTGAACTTCTTTGTTGAGTTCTTGAATAGATTTCAACAACAGTGCTATCAATGGATTATATTTTACAACTTTGTATCCCTCAAGATTTTCCATTACCAAATCAGGATACAATTCTTCAATTTGTTGAGCAATAACTCCGAAATCTTGTTTGCCATTAGACTTCCAATTGAATTCAATTGCATTGATTTGTTCCACTTTTTTCAGTGCATTTTCAATTGGTCTAATATTATCTTTAAGTCTGATATCAGATGTAGCAAATGTAGAAAGTGCAACTATATCACCTCTAACATCCAACTGTCCGCTTCCACTAACACGTAATAATTTGGTTTGTGAACTACCAGATGTAATCAAAAATACATTTGAATTTGGATTGTATCCAGATGGCCATCCAGTAGACCCACTTAAATGCAAATGTAATTGAGCATTTACGTTGTCGGAACTCACTATGTTTCCAACACTTAATAATCTTTGTCTGATTCCCAAAACTCCCCAACCAGATTTTCCTGATTGCCAAGTTACATCTTTGCCTGGTAAAGCTGATGTATTTACGTGAGATCCAGAATAATAAAATGCAAAATTAGCAGATGTTCTTAAATAATTGTTTGAGGTTTGTAATCCTATACCATATATGGATTGACCCGATGAAGAATTTTGAATCAAATGTTCACCTACAGCGGAAAATTGTAATGGGTTGTTTACAGTAACTCTACCTGAACCCATACTTCCCAAATTATTAATACTACTATTTCTCACCAGATAATTAGTAGATCCTATAGCAGTGCCTGCTGTCCAGTATGTAAATTGATTTGCAGTACCAGTGCCTGTTATGTTTCCTCCTGAATTCAAAGCATAAGAAGCGGTTTTAGCGCAACTAGCCGTACCATAAAATGCAACTTTTCTATTTGCGTTGTAATGATTTGATGCACTAATGTAACCCTTGATGCTAGCAGAAACACTTCCTGAGAAACGTCCTCTTGAAACACCACTAAAACTACCAGTTAATTTAGAGTTTTTACTAATCAATGAACCATATAAACTTCCACTGAAACTTCCACTAGCACTTGCTTTCTTAGTCAATATATAACCATAAAAACTACCGCTCAATGATCCTGAAGTATTGGATTTTCCTATTGTTAGTCCGTTAAAACTGCCAGTAAAACTACCTGTATTGGTACCGTTGAAGTTTCCACTAAAACTACCGGAGTGATCACCTTGAAAACTACCAGTAAAACTTCCTGTAAAAGTACCACTTAATGTTTTTGCAGATCCAGAAAAACTTCCGGTATAAGATCCTGTTACAGATGATAAAAATGTTACAACGTCCCCAAATGTGCTTTTTCTGGAGTATAAATCGTTGGAAGAACCAGATTCAATTGTTAAAATTAAATCTTTAGACGTTAACGTACTGTATCGTACCAGATCGCTAACTTTTACTTGTTGTATTAAATTACAGGTAGTTGACATAATTACTTCCAGGCGTAAATTTTAAGATACCATTTGGTTGTATCGATATTATATTGACTTATTACACTGGTGCTACTGTTATAGTCGTAAACAGTAATGCTGGTATAAGTTGGGACAATTAGTAACACAGTACTAGAACTTGAAACGATACTGCAAATTGGTTTTGTTTGGTTATTGAAAAAAGATGTTACGTCAACTTCTTGGTTAATAACAAATCTTCCATCATTACTATTACATTTTAAAACTACTCGGACCAAAGAAGGTACAGCAGAAAATCCGTGGGAAAATGAAAGAACATTTCCAGATGAATAATATGATATGCTATTACTATCAGTTGTGGTATTAAATAAAGAAGTGGTATATCCAGATATACCATCTGAGTTAGCATAATCTTTTAAATCAGATAAAGTGGATTTTCTAGAATATTTTGAACCACCTGTATTTTCAATAACCATCAGTTGATCTGCATCTTTGATACTAGAATAAGTTGCTAGATCGCTGACCTTTATTAGTTGTACATTTAAACTGTTACACGGAGTTGACATATTTTATAAATATAAAGTATTAAGAGTAAGAAGCTCCTATTCGATTAATAAGAATTTCACTGCCCATCAATACAATTGAATACAAGTCTCTAGACCCATTTGATGGATTTGATGCCGAACCACCTGGCCACTTTAAAGAATTAGGTGTACCGGTGCTCCACGTAAATGAAGTGCCACCGCTATTGTTATAAAAATACAAATAACACACCTTCTTTTGAGTCAGATTTACATTAAAAGTTTGAGATGCTGTAGCCGTTACATAGATCATATCATAATCATCAAAACTCAAATTGGTAGTTGCAGCTGCAACAGTAGCACTTACAGTTGTATAATCTTTTTGGTAATTACCCTTGAAAGATCCTGTGATAATAGCCGCATCTGTCTTGGAAATAATTGAGCCATTGTCAACTTTAATATTTCCATAAGAATACATTTTACTACCACTGATAGATCCATAAGCACGCATATCACCGCTACTGGATACATAAAATGTATTGGCAAAACTACTTGATCCATATTGTACTAATATAGCGGTTTGTTTGTTTTCTACTCCAACTGGAGCACCTCCCACAAATTTACCAGCTAATACCGATCCAGCAACGTTTGCGGCTTGATTGCTACCACTAAACATTCTGATTTGCAACTTAGCACGTAGATACTTATTTATAGAACCACTTGGCTCTGCTGGAGGAGTTACACCTATACCAACTGAACCATCTCTAGCAGCTGAATCCGTGTTAATATATGGCCAGAAGTAAAAACCATTACGTATTTGTTTCAATGCGGCCATTGTACCAGATGAATCCGAAGTTCTTGATGTAATGGTACTATTTTTAAGATGATATGATCCTGTGGTAATACTCAATGTTAAACTACCACTGGTAACAGATGATATAAACCATTGATCTTGATTTGGATATCCAGTTGATCTGTTTTTATTTTGCAATACAAAACCAGCTGAACTTAATGTACCGGATCCTCTATTTACTACAAAAAGATTTGACTGCGCATATTTAGCAGAAGCTGATATATAAAAATTAATTTGTCCAAACTCATTTTTATAAAACAATGGAGATGTTGTTAATCTATTGTTGTCAAAGTATGGTACAGCACTTGAACTATTTAAAGATCCTTTTAATAAATAAGAGGATGTCAATGAAGTAGTAGATGAATCAGCTGTTATGGCGTTCAAAGCATTATCAACTGTACCAAGTACAGTTGAAGCTCTTAATGCGTATGAAGCACTTGTAGTTCTTGTAGAATAACTACTGCTTATAGCTTTACTTGAAGTAAGTGCGTAACTGCTTGAGAAAGAGGAATACTTTCCACTTCCATTGTAAGAATAACTAGCGGTACCATTTGTTCTTAGATTGGACCAATTCAAATATGAAGCTGTGTCAGCAGTAGTTGACATACACATACTTGATGTTTGTGCGTAGCTACTGGATAGAGAAGACAATTCGCCAACTCCATTGTAAGAGTAACTAGATGTACCTACGAATGATGGTGATTCAATATAAACACTAGAGTATATACTAGCAGCAGAAATATTATTGAATGTACTGATACCTGAATTAGCTGTTACATTGCCTGTTAGCTTTCCTTTTAAACTACCAGTCATTGAAATATTGCCACTACCAGAAAATACTCCTGAGAATCCATTTTGAGAATAGATTTTTGAACCAGATATAATTGAAGGTGTAGTTGTTCCAATTGGAGAATTGTCTATATTTACACTACCAATAGCCCCACCGTTTACAGCGACTAGATCTATTTCAGCATATGAAGCGTATAAATCATTATTTACGTCTACATTGTTAAATGAACTTTTACCTGTGCCAACTGTTACATTACCCAATAAACGACCTTTTAAACTGCCTGATATACCAATACTAGCTGTGATTTGTTCAATCTTAAAAGGTGTGTTTTCAAGATTCAATCCATTTGGATAATCTAAAATTGTTATTTGACTACTTAAAGCATTTCCAGTAAAGCTAATATTACCACCGCCTCCAGTTGCCTGATTAACATCTATTGTTTTTGCATAGATTCCCAAAAACGTTGGCGCTGATGGATTGTACCCAATAGTAAGATAATCGCTTACTATGGCTCGTTTAAATAGGTTTGGTACCTTTTGACTTATGACAGAATAGTTGTCGCTTTCAAAGCTTCTAAAAGAACCTGTGTATGTATTATTTGGTCCTACAAAATTCAAGTTGTTGAATGTTGTTAGAAGATTCGCTGTTTTTTGCACAAAACTACTAACAGTAGACTTTTTTGTAGAGTTGCTACTTACATTTTGTATGATTAAATAATCATTATTACCGATAGTACCAGCTGTTAGTGTTGGTAATTCGGGAACAGTTCTACCTTGATTGGATACTATCGCCATAATATATTAATAATTATTAATCACCCAACATTTTTTAGTTTTTTTAATATAAATTTTACTAAACCGCTTCTAACAATGTCATCTTCGTCAAATTTAAATACATAAATTCCGTTATTTCTACTTTCCTCATCATCAAAGATGTTCATCATTGGTACAAATCCGCTTTTACCATTGATATCACTTTGATCAGGATCGCCACATATAAACAACTTACTAAATTCTCCAACACGGGTAATCAATGTGGTCAATTCTTTCTTACTCATATTCTGAGCCTCATCTGCTACAATACATTTAGCATTCCAACTTAAACCACGTAAGAAATTTATTGGGAAACCGTGAATGCGTTCTTCTTTTTTTAACTTATCAATATCGTGTTTTGGCAATAATTCTTCTAATTTATCTATTAATGGTTGAATATAAGGACTCATCTTTTCATCCATTTCACCTGGTAAAAATCCCAATTTACTATCACTACTTTCTACGATACTTCTGACATATACGATTTCACTTACTCTTTTTTGGTTTATTAAATTTAAACCGGCTAACACAGATGTATATGTTTTTGAAGTTCCAGCTGGACCTGAAATGAAGACTAGTTTAGTTGTTTTATTTTGTAGTAAATTTAATAATTCAATTTGTTTTGGCGTAAGAGTTCGGTCATCAATTTTTATTGTTTCTCTAATTTTTTCGTTTTGATGAACCTTTGGGCTTGTGTCTTTTTTCTTGCTCATTTTTGTTGGTTAGTTGTTGTTTAATGTTTAAAACACGACCACAATGTTCATATTTCTCAGACGAAATATAATATTCGTAAATATTATTTAGATTGTCTTCAAATGAATTGCGGTCTAATACTACTATGAAATCAGAATCTTTAAAGTTAAAGACCTCTATCGCATTCAAATTGTTATCTACCGCATAACATATTGACGAAACAATTTGTTCCATCAATTTAATTTTATTAGATTTAATTAAACTCTCCATCTGATCATAATCAGAAGGCAAAGTTAATGAAGAGTACTTATCTGTCATCATATATAAGTATATAATAAAAAATAAAGACGTTACCGAAGTAACGTCTTTTCATAACCAATTTATTTAACCTTTTACTTTTTCTTCTTCTTTTTCACAGGTTTGTCACTATCGTTTTCAACTGTTTCTGTTTGTGTTACGGTTGAATTTAACTGTTGTAACCTTCTATTAGAAGCGTTTTTCCAAGAACGAATTGTTTCGTGAGAAGCATCTGTGTAAGTTTTGCCAAGTTGCAACAAATCCAACACTTCTTTCTCAGAACCAGCTGCTACAATTCTTTGTTTTAAACCAAATGTAGTACCACTCATTATTTACCTTTCGTTTCTACAATTTCAATTTTGGATCCATCTGGCCATCGTTTAATAATTGATGACCAATGTTCATACTCTGTTCTAGCTTCATCCTTAGAAGTATATTCCAAATCAGAAACTCTTCTACCGTCTCGTAGAATTACATACTTGATATTGTTATCTGTCAAACTATCGTTTTTCGCTGTCATACTAATTTATAATTTAATATTTAATATTTAAATGTGGTAATATAACTACAGATTCTAAGATTACCAGCCTTAGAACATAACGTAATAATACATACAAAACACATATACGTCAAGATTGTTTTAAAATATAAATTGAATTATAATTATCCAAAAATCAATAAACCAGATATGTATCTAAAAATATTATGAGTGAAGTTACTAAATTTACAGAACAAGAAATGCAAGAAATCGCAATCGTTCAATCCAAATATCAACAAAAAATATTTGAACTTGGTCAATTGCAATTAGAAGAAATTGAATTGGAACAAACAAAAACAGAATTAACTGAACGTAGATCAGCTATTCTAACAGAGTGGAAAGATATTCAAAAACTAGAAGAAAACTTACTAAATAGTCTGGCTACAAAATATGGAGACGGTAGTCTTAATTTAAAAGATGGCACATTTAAGCCAGCTCCAAAAGAACAATAATAAAAAAGCCGGTCTTAATTGACCGGCTTTTTGTTTTACTTAGTTGGATCACCTATAGACGCATCTTCGACAATCGCTTTAATTTCATTTTCGATTTCTTTCATGCGTTCTTTGTAGCCAGCAGCTACATCTTTAAAATCTTTCTTTACATGCAAAAGATTTTCGGTTAGTTGATATACTTTCTTTTCGGCTTCGGCCTTTGTTAGTTTAATATTACTCATAACTGTTTTAAGTCTATAATTTTGGTTACTGCTTCTATCGGTATATAACTAGTAACATAATTGCCTGGATCTACATTTTTTAAATCGGGTAACTTACTTTTATCTATTACTACTACTATACCCTCACCTTTGTCTCTGTAATTGACCAACGCAAACCTAGCTGCCAATTTAAAATCACTCGCTAGATAACTACCCACAATGTTTCGGGTATTTCCTTTACCCTTTGAAGTAACTTTACCAGTATTCTTCAAAATATTATACTCTTTCTCAGACATCCCTCTATAAAGTTTAGTACTATCCGTAGGAATTTTATCTAACTCATCGGCGATATCTTGTAATTTTCCAGTTGGTTCCCATACTAGATAATCATATATGCTAGATTCGTATAATAAACTATATCTTTTCATTGCTGTATAAATATACTTATAGTTAATGGAAGAGATTAATTTTCACCAAGTTAGTATAAACAATCACGATATAACAGTTTGGGCTGATAGATTTATTGTTTTAAGACACCCAGAAAAATGTGATTTATATGAAGACGAAACTTGTAGAGAGAAAATGTTGAATTATCTACAAAAAGAAGGATATATAGATCCAGAAAAATGCAACTGTTTAGTATTTGATAGTTACATTGACTTTGAACCGCAATAAAAAACCCCAAGCATAACTTGGGGTTTTAAAATGGTGGACACGGCGAGAGTCGAACTCGCGTCTTTAACAGATAACT
>Ga0049080_10000708_pt1 | contig 11226 bp, 9 predicted proteins | sample GreLakmeER15MSRF_FD_66716 | JGI IMG/M metagenome (GOLD analysis project Ga0049080, IMG submission 66716) | Freshwater lentic microbial communities from great Laurentian Lakes, MI, USA - Great Lakes metaG ER15MSRF | ecosystem: Environmental > Aquatic > Freshwater > Lake | place: Great Lakes... | reverse complement strand
TTCGCGACAATTACGCTAAAATGTCGGACTTGAATGAGCTTACTCGCAACTGTTACAATGACCCATCTTTAGACGGCAGAACAAAAGAGGGCCGTTTGGTGCGTAAATTTTTAATTGATAATAAATTTCAGTACAGTACAACAAAGAAAATCAAAAGCGATGAAATCGGCCTAAGCAGCGCTCAGAAAGAATTTATATTGCTTCAAACACAGTCTGGAGTATCTTCTTTTAGAATTGCAGAAATGGTATTTAGCGATAGAGAGGTTAAAAAACTTGGCCTAGAGCAGAGAACTGTATTGGATTATATTCGATCCGTTAATCCAGACTTTGTTATTGGAAGTGAGAATGCTTCTCTTACAGAATACTCTCCGCCAAAAGCTTTTGGCAGAATTCTCAAGAAGATTAATGACGCTACTGGTTTAAAGCTGGAAGAAGATAAAGTCTCTCGACAGTATCGCATGTGCGTAGATAAGCTAGGAATTAATCTTGCTAATTCGCGTTTTGTAGCGATTATTAATAATTATATTTCTAGCAAAGATCGTTATTTGTTTGAGGAGGAGTTTGTTCGTTTAACTTGGGATAAGCCAGACTTATCCGCAGATGAACTGAATCTTTACATGAACGTTTGTAAAGAAATCATTAACCTAGAAGTTATTGGCAAACATTTAAATAAATTGAATGACCAGTTTGACGATATTGACGACCAGCAAGATATGACTGTTCGTTTGGCTGAAATTATTAAGGCTAAATCTGGAGAGTATCATCAGTGCGAGGGGCGAATTGAAAACTTGACCAAAAAGCTTCAAGGTGATCGTGCAGAAAGAATGAAAAGCAAGTTTAAAGACAATGCTTCAATTATTTCTTTAGTTCAGCTATTTCAAGACGAGGAAGAACGTAAGAATATGGTGAATATCGCGGAGATGCAAAAACAAATCGTTTCAGACGAGGCTAATCGTTTGGAAAGTATGGGAGAATGGAAGGCGCGTGTACTTGGAGTCGCAAAAGAAGATGTTATTTAAATGTTTAGAATGTGGTGCTGAGTTTGACTCAGAGAGAAGTCTTCATGCTCATATTAAGAAGCATGATATGTTTCTTCATGATTACTATACAAAGCACTATGCTCGTAGGGATCTGCTAACAGGAGATCTACTGCCTTTCAAAAACAAAGATCAGTATTTTAATACTTATTTTTTAAATAGAGAGAATCAAAAAACTTTCTTTGCTACTAAGCACAGTAGAGATTGGGAGTGTTCTCTTGTTTTAATGAACATGCTAGAGTATAAAATCAAAGATGGCATTGCTCCTAGTGAGGTTGATTTACAGAGTTATAACTTGCCAACTATTTCTACATATAAAAGATTTTTTAATAGTTATGTAGAGGCTTGTAAAAATGTTAATGCCTCTCCAAAATTTTCTGCTCATCTCCCAAAGGATTTCTCTAATAAAATTGATGCGAAAATCTTTATTGATACTAGAGAGCAGCAACCTTTAGATTTTAATCGCAGCGAATCACTTAAATTAGACTTGGGAGACTATGCTATAGAAAACCAATACTTTAGCTATACGTTCGTCGATAGAAAGAGTGAGGGTGATTTCAAGTCTACACTCAGCCAAGACAACCTTGAGCGGTTTAAACGCGAAATACAGCGTGCGCGTGAGCAAAGCTCTTTCATCTTTGTTGTTGTAGAGAGCGATATGGATCAAATCGAAAAAAACAACACTAGAGCTTCTCATAAATGCAACCTCTCTTATATTTACCATAATATGAGAGCCGTGCAAAATGAATTTAAGGACTGTTGCCAGTTTGTATTTTCTGGAAGTAGGGAAAATAGCCAAAAGCTTATTCCTAGAATCTTATTTCATGGTAGAAAATTATGGAATGTAGATTTACAATTTTATATTAACCAAGGAGTACTAAATGGCGTGGATTGAAGGAAATCAAAAGCGGAGAAAACATTTCAAGAACATTAACAATGAGATTCTTGCAATGGAAGGTTATCTTGAAGAGAAAGATGCCAAGATACTATTCTATAAATTTTTAAAAGAGAATCCATCTTTTACTTGCGAGTTACTAACTGGAGTTAAGCTATTCCCGTTTCAGCACATGGCTATTAAGTCTATGATGCTTACTGATTATTTCTTAGGTATCTGGAGTCGTGGTCAAAGTAAGTCTTTCACTACAGGGGTATTCGCCGCTCTGGACGCTGTACTTCACCAAGGCGTTCATATTGGTATTATCTCTAAGTCTTTTCGACAAAGCCGAATGATCTTCAATAAAATCGAAGACATTATGAAGACTCCTAAAGCTTCTATGTTTGCAGAGGCTGTAACAAGAGTTTCTAAATCAAATGATCAGTGGGTAATGGAGATTGGGCGAAGCAAGATTACAGCACTTCCTTTAGGTGACGGTGAGAAGCTTCGTGGTTTCCGTTTTCAACGAATGATTATTGACGAGTTCCTGCTTATGCCTGAGCGAATCTATAACGAAGTTATTGTCCCCTTCCTTTCTGTCGTGGAGAACCCTACAGAGCGGCAAGAGATTTATAATTTAGAAAGTCAATTGATTGATAAGGGAGAAATGAAAGAAGAAGATAGAAAACAATGGCCAAACAATAAAATCATTGGGTTGTCTTCTGCATCTTACAAGTTTGAATATTTATATAAATTATATCAACGTTACGAGAGCTTAATTTTAAATCCTGAAAAGTCAGATGTTGCTCATCGTGTTATTATGCACTTAAGCTATGACTGTGCGCCTACTCAACTATACGATCAGTCATTAATTCAGCAAGCAAAATCAACAATGAGTCAATCTCAGTTTGATAGAGAGTTTGGATCTTTATTTACTGATGATTCTAGTGGATATTTTAAGGTTAGTAAAATGGCAGCTTGCACAGTGATTGATGGAGAGGGTCAAGCGGTTGAAGTCGCAGGAGAACCTAGTGATGAATACTTGTTATCTTTTGACCCCTCTTGGTCTGAGAGTGAGAGTTCGGATGATTTTGCTATGCATGTCTTTAAACTAAACAAAGACACTAGAAAAGCTACTCTTGTACATAGCTATGCCATGCCTGGCACTGCATTGAAAGAACATATTTTTTACTTTCTTTATCTTTTGACCCATTTCAATATCGTATGCGTTATTGGAGATTACAATGGTGGTGTGCAATTTTTAAACGCTGCTAATGAGAGTGAAATGTTTAAAGAAGCTGGAATTAAAATCAATTTATTTGATGCTGACTTTGACAATGTTCAAGATTATCAAACAGCATTAAGAGATGCGCGAAATCAATACAATTTAGAAGAAAAGAAAATCTGTTACTTGCGTAAACCAACTTCTACTTGGATTCGTTCAGCGAATGAAATGCTACAATCTTCTATTGATCATAAAAGTATTTGGTTTGCATCTTCTGCAATTAATGATGATTATCAGCGTCAGCGTTCTAAGAGAATTCCTATTGATAAAATTAAATTCTCTCGTTTTATTGATGCAGATGAGAAAAATGCTGCTGCTAAAATGATTGATTTTATTGAGCATCAAAAAGATATGATTGATCTTACTAAAGCCCAGTGTGCTTTAATTCAAATCTCTAGTACGGCTCAAGGTACACAATCGTTTGATTTACCAGCAAATCTTCGCCGCCAATCTGGTCCAGATAAGGCTAGACGAGATTCTTATTCAGCGCTAGTCTTAGGTAACTGGATGATACAAACATACTTTGATATTATGAATCAAAATCAAGAAGAGACTATGACTACATTTGAGCCAATGTTCTTTTAAAGTACTTTAAAGTAACTTTAAAGTTGGATTTTAAAATTTGTTGTGTAATATAATCAAATGGCAAGATCATACAATAAAAAGTCCGATTATTGGACGAAATTCGAACGTCAATCTCAACCAAATGTTGTGATTCAAAATCAAGCTCAGTCTTTGTCTCAGCCTAATTTCGATCCTGCTCTTACTGGAGAACCTTTTTATACATCAGACGCTTCTTCCATGATGTTTGCCAAAGCTTCTCGCGATGGATTGAGCAGATCAGAGTCTACAGGGTCTAGAGTGAATCGCGCTGCTTTAGCGCCTACATTTGATCGTTACAGTAGCATCCGCGCAGGTATGCTCCCGTATAGTTTTGCTAATGATGGAGTCTATGTAAGAGAAGCTATTGAGCTTTGTCAAAAAGCTTACGCTAATGTTCCTGTTTTTCGTAATGCTGTAGATTTAATGTCTGAATTCTCTAATGGAGATATTTATCTTGAGGGTGGAACAGAAAAATCAAAAGACTTCTTCTACCGCTGGATGCGTAAGATTAAAATGTGGAATTTAAAAGATCAATTCTTTCGCGAATACTATCGAGGAGGTAATATTTTTATTTATCGCACAGATGGTAAATTTGATTTAGAAGATTTTAAAAAGCTTTCTACAATGTATGCAGCAGAGGGAGATATTGGACAGAACACTATTCCAATTAAGTATATTTTACTTAATCCTTTTGATATTGTAGCTAAAAGAGCTACCACCTTTAGTGCAGTCGCTTACGAAAAAGTCCTTTCTGAGTATGATCTAGAAAGATTACGTCATCCACAAAATGAAGATGATAAAGATTTGTTTAATTCTTTTTCGCCTGAAGTTCAGAAACAGATTGGAAACGGAAGTTTTGCTAAAAACGGTTTAAAAATTCTTATTGACCCTGCTCGCCTTCATTTTGCCTTTTATAAAAAACAAGATTATGAACCTTTCGCTATCCCTTTTGGCTTCCCTGTCCTTGAAGACATCAATGCTAAACTTGAACTCAAAAAAATGGACCAAGCCATTACGAGAACAGTTGAGAACGTCATTTTACTTATCACAATGGGCGCTCCCCCAGACAAGGGAGGAATCAATCATCACAATCTCAAAGCCATGCAAGACTTGTTCAGAAACGAGTCTGTTGGAAGAGTCCTCATCTCAGACTACACAACAAAAGCTGACTTTATTATTCCAGACCTTAACAAAGTTCTTGGACCAGCAAAGTATGAAACATTAAACAAGGATATTGAGCAAGGTTTGCAAAATATTTTCTTTGGTGATGATAAATATGGCAATATCGCGACAAAGATTGATATGTTTGTTGATCGTTTAAAAGAAAGCCGTTTAGCTTTCATTAATGAATTCTTGCAACCAGAAATTAAGCGCATTTCTAAAGCTCTTGGTTTCCGCTCTTATCCAGAAGCTAGATTCAAAGAGATCGACTTTAAAGATAACACTCAGCTTTTGCGTGTTACCACTCGTCTTATGGAATTGGGTGTTATTACCCCGCAGCAAGGTCTTACTGTATTCAATACTGGCAGATTCCCTCAAGCAGACGAAATCTCTCCCGCTCAACAGGGTTTTGTTGATGATCGTGAAAAAGGATTTTATAATCCGCTGGTTGGTGGAGTGCCAGTTGTCCCACCGCCTGAGCCTCCACAAGCAAAAGTTAACAGTAAAAATGTTAAGAATCAACCTGTTCAAAACAAAACTCCTAAAAGCGCTGGTCGCCCACAAGGAGCGATCACTGAAGCTCATTATTCCCGCAAAAGCATTCAAGATATTGTTTATAAAATCGAGGCTTTAGAATCTTCTGTTAAAGCAAGCTCGAAACAAACCCTTGGTTTGAAAAAGTTATCTAAACAGCAAAACGGAGCTTTAGAAGAACTCTGTAAAAAGATTATTTGCGCTTATGAAATAGATAATTGGGAAACAAAAGCTCTAGAATGTGTAAGAGACTTTGATCAAATCGAATCCTTAGAACTTCTCAGTGAAGTTTTAGAAATTTCCGATGCTCACGAATTAGACTCTTATTCCGCCGCAATCCTTTATCACAGTAAAAAATCATGAAACCAGAAGACGTACCTACTCCACTAAAAAAGACAGTTGAATATAAAAACGGAGTAGCAGAAGTTTCTCTGTCATCTGTTATCATGGAAGATCATGAAGATTATGTGTATCGGCATTTTATGAGCGCTTGCATTATGGACCCGATGGCTTTGACTGACACTAGGAATTTAGATATGCCAAGTTCTATGGGAAAATGTAAAGCCGCTTATGGAAACATGAGAAATTCTTTACTAGAAAAAGCTGAAGGCGGTGGATTAACTCCAGCACAACTCAAACTACCAGTTGCTTTGCAAAAAGCTATCTTGCGTAAAATGGATAAAGATAGTGATTCAGAGGATCATGAAAATAAAGAGAGCGGTACCATGGAAGATATTGAAGAAAGCGATTCCGCTCAAAAATCTCAGAATAAGATGCAGTATCGCGATAAAGTTAAAACTCAGGGTAATAGTTTAAAGATCGTCTCTCCAGAAACAATCAAGAAAGCTGAAGATGAGGAGAAAAATGAAACTCCTGAAGAGGAACGGGCTGAAACTAAAAAAGCTTGGAGAAATACCGTAGACCTATAATGGACTTTAAATATAAAACATCTTTTAATACATTTTTGCGCCAATGTTCTATTGGCGAAAACTCATTTATTTCGACAGCATCTTTAGATAATCTTAAAGATCTTTTGCCTAGTAATCAAATTGATTTAAGCAAAAACATTGATCTTATGGGGGTAGCTTTTGACGCTGCTGTTGTGAATCAATTTAACAAAAACGATGATGGTATTGATTCTGAGACTGCTGTTAGAATTGCTCCATACTTCATGCATAAGCCTACTAATATTGAGCACAATAAACAAAAGATCGTTGGTCACATTGTCTCTGCTGGATTTAGCTCTATGGGCGAAAACATCCCAATGAGCAAAGAACAAGTTCTTGATACCAATGGTCTTGTGAATTTATCTTTAGGATCTGTCATTTATAAACTTATTGATCCTAAATTTACTGATCTTGTTTATAGCTCAACTAATAAAGAAGACGGTTTGTTTAACACTGTTTCCGCTAGCTGGGAGCTAGGTTTCACAGAATATGTTTTAGCTCTTGGAAGCACTGATTTAAAGGATGCGGAAATCATTTCTAATCCTAAACACATGGAAGAATTTAAAAGTAGATTACGCGCTTATGGCGGTAATGGTAGAACAGAAGATGGCTCTAAAATTTATCGCCTTGTCAAAGGCAATGTTTATCCATTAGGAATCGGTTTTACATCTACTCCAGCCGCTAATGTCAGAGGGTTATTACTCGATGATACTGAGGTTGAAGACAACGTTTCATTCAAAGACAAACGCGACAGGAAATTATTTGCGATAAATAATGAAAAAATAATTTCACAAATTAACTTAAACAATGTAAACATAAAAAAATCTATGGATTTAGAACAATTTCTCACAGAATTAAAGTCTTCTCTACATGAGAAGAAATTCTCCGAAGAAGCAATCGCTGGTATGACAAGCACTTTTGCCGAAGCAATTCGCCAAAAGGACGAAGAATATCGCTCTGCTAAAACGGAGAAAGACGCTTCTGAAACTAAGGCTAAGGAGCTTCTTGCTTCTGTCGAAGGTCTTCAGAAAGAACTTTCAGATACTAAAGTTAAACTTCAGGAAATTGAAGCAAATCAAGAAGCTGAAAAGGCTCTTGCGCGTTTCAACGTCCGCATGGAAGCTGTTGATAGCTCTTATTCTCTTGAAGATGAGGATCGCAAGATTCTTGCTTCTGAGCTTAAAACCTTAGACGTTTCCGATGAAGCTTTCGCATCTTATCAAGAAAAGCTCGCTGTTATTTGGAAACATAAAAACAAAGAACACGCCGCTCGTCTTGCTGAAGAAGCAGAGGCTCGCATCAATGCAGAAGTTGAAAAGCGTTTGGTAGAGTTGAATAAGTCAACCGCTTCAGTGAAGACTGATGAGGAATTGGCTGAAGAAGCTCTCGAAAACGCCAAGGCATCTGAAAAAGAAACAGTGCCAAACAACAACGGAGCTTCTACTGAAGGCAAGTCCTTTAAAGAGAAATTCGCCGCTGCTTTCTCCCGCGAAAATATCACAATTTCCTAACCATTTCAATCAAATAAAATATGTCAAACCGACTACTCCCATTCCGTCAATATGATGATAACGATGTTATCAACATGTACGCACTTGTAGACGCAGCTATCAACGACAACGTCACTGGCGTTGGTTCAGGTGATGCTGGCGTTTTCGTTAAAGTTTCCGCTGGTAACTTTGACCTCGATCCTGTAAGTTATGCTTCCAACAGCTATCTCGGTAAAACCGATTATCCTTTTGTTGGTGGCAATAGCTATCCTTCCGTTAACTTGAAAATTACTCCTGCCGCTTCTGGCGACTTGACTAACGTTCTTGGCCTTACTCTTCGCCAGACTGCAAAGTTTGACGAAAACGGTGAAAAGCTTCTTTACTATCGCCAAAAGGCTGAAGAACTTATGTGCGTACTTCCTGGACAAGCTGTTCCAGTAGCTACTCGCGGCATCTTCTCTCTTGGCGCTCAAGCTTTCGGTGGTACTACCGCTGTTCTTAACAACCTTGTTGTTGGTAGCGGTTTCAAACTCTCCGCTACACAAGGTCAAATCACTGGCTGTTTACATACTGATGCTGGCAAAATCGGCACTGTTATCGGCACTGGTTCCCGCACCTCACAATCAACCACAGATGCATTCGCTGGCAACTTTGTTGTCGTCGGACTCCGCATGTAATCTTAACAAAAGGAGAACAAAAAATTTAATATGAAAATCTCTCTCAAAAGAACCCCAGAACAGGTCGAATTGATCAAGGCTATGGCTTCACGCAACCGTCAGGTCGCTTACGAAGCTCAGGTTGCCCTTGCTGAATTCATTGGCCCAGTTCTCGCTGAAGTCATCAACAATGCCCCTACGCTCAGTAATCTCTTTACTCAGCTTCAGTTCAACGCCGATGATAATCCATCCATCCCTCTTGACCTGTACTATGATATTTCCGATGAGGACTATATCACCGTATACAGCCAGAGCGCTGCTGGCGGTCTTCCACAGAATCAAGTCCTTCCGACTGTTTCTGAAATGAAGATTGCTACCTACACCCTTGATTCTGCACTTAGCTTTGATCGTCGCTATGCTGCTAAGAGCCGCATGGACGTAGTGAGCAAAACCTTCACTCGTATGGCTCAGGAAATCCTTCTCAAGCAGGAGCGCACTAGCGCTAACCTGTTGATGGGTGCTCTTGGTAACGCTACTACTAATGGTTTGACTCACGTTATTGACCCAACTGTTGCGGGTTCATTCTTGCTTAATGACTTTAATAACCTTATCACCCGTGCTCGCCGCATTAACACATCCTTCTCCAAAGGTACTCCTGAAGGCGCTGTTGGTAACGGCATCACTGATTTGATCATCTCGCCAGAAATCGAAGCCTCGCTTCGCTCTATGGCTTATAATCCAATCAACAGCAAAGGCGCTGGCGGTTTTAATTTAGCCTCAAACGATGCCCGTGGAAACGGTATTGCTGCTCCTGATGAAATGCGTATGGCTATCTATAATAGCGCTGGTCTTCCAGAATTCTATGGTGTTTCCTTGATGGTTATTAACGAATTTGGTGAAAACCAAAAGTATAATACTATTTTTGATACTCTTTATACTGGAAGCTTTGATCCTGCTACTCAGGAAATCGCAGTTGGTATTGATCGCACTCGTGAATCCCTTATCCGCGCTACTGCAATCGACGCTGACAGCGGTTCTGAATTCAGCCTCATTGCTGATGACCAGTACAGCATCCGTCAGAACAAGATTGGCTACTTCGGCTCGCTTGAAGAAGGTCGTATGGTTCTTGATAATCGCGCCCTCCTTGGTGTGATCGTCTAATAGACACAAATAACTTGGGGGTTGCCCGAAAGGGCAACCCCTTTTTTGTTTATTTTTCTAACTTTAAATGTATAATAATATATGGACCTTAAAAATGAATTAAACAGTATCGAGCACATTAATGGTAAAGAGTTCAAAGATAAGATTTTGGAATTAGAAAAAATTCTTGGAGTGCAAGAAGTTAATCCATTCAAAACCACAGAATTATCAATTTTTGAAGATCGTTTGGCTGATATGAATTACGCGGAAATGCAAAGCCTTGCAATGAGGGTTGGAGTTAGCCCTTATATTCAACGACCAAATCTCAAAAAAGCTTTGATCAAAGAGTTTAGAAATTATAACTTAAATTCTAGAGGCAAACTTCTTCCTCTAACAACCAACTCTATTCAATTGGATAAAAACAATCCACAACATCAAAAGACCCTTAAAATTTTAGGAGATTTTTAATGAGCGTATATTCTGATTTAGCACATGAAATTTTTTCTGTAGAATTTGATTCTAATACTGACGTAGCTTCCTACACACAGATTAGCGGATGGTTTTCGACTAATTTAGGAATGCTTAATAACTTGATTTATAGTAATTTTACTAATCCTGATCCTAATCTTGGAGACGAGGAGAAGTCTATTTATAAAGAGCTTTATTTAAGTAGTTATTATTCAAAGCAAGCTCGAAACACTTTGCGTGGAATTATTGCAACAACTAATAATGGAGACAATATTCTTTCTGTTTCTGATGGAGATAATAGCATCTCTTTTATTAACAGAAATGAAGTAAGCAAAGTATACAGAGGGCTTGCAACAGACTCTCAGGCGCGTTTAAAGGATCTTGTAGCCACCTACAATAGCTACAAGGCTGAACCTCGTCAACTAGGCGGTATTGAGGCTGGATTCCCTAGCGGAAGCGGAACTTACTATGCTTATCCTTTTGGGTATTATCCTGGCGGTTACTTGTAAGAGTTAACGTATAAATAAAAAACCCGCCCCTTTCGGAGCGGGTTTTTTGTATTCTATTAGTATTAGAAAGCGCGATCAGAAGATCCAGAGAAGAAGATACCGTGAATCGTATCATTAGGGCCACCAATCTGAGTTGAGAAACTAAGATCAACACTCTTGTTTGAACCAATGTCTGAACTGAAACCTTGGCTATCAAAACGAGCAGCTTTAAAGGTGTATCTAACAGCAGGAGTCGTGGTTCCAGGAGCGTTAACTGTAAGGGTAATATCTCTTTCAGCACCGTCATCAATCATGTCTGCCAAGTTACGAGCTTGCTGCTCATTAACGAGAGCATTCACAGTCATAGTAGAAACGATTGGGAAATCAACAACGCGAGCGAAAGCGAAACGGCTTCCGAGACGTTCAATAGGAGTACGGCTCATTGGCAAACTAAGGCTAACGCTTTGAATATTGATTGAATCTGCACCATTGCTAACTACGTTAACCGAAGGTGTTGCGCCAGTACCAGTGAATCCGCCGAAA
>Ga0049080_10000706_pt1 | contig 11246 bp, 19 predicted proteins | sample GreLakmeER15MSRF_FD_66716 | JGI IMG/M metagenome (GOLD analysis project Ga0049080, IMG submission 66716) | Freshwater lentic microbial communities from great Laurentian Lakes, MI, USA - Great Lakes metaG ER15MSRF | ecosystem: Environmental > Aquatic > Freshwater > Lake | place: Great Lakes... | reverse complement strand
ATTCTATAGTTCCAAATTACTTTACCACTCATATTGTTCCTTTCAGATTATTTGCTAACCATTCAATTACATTTACGGTAACTGCATTTCCTAGTTGCTTATATCTTGTAGTATCTGCTTGTCCATCAGTCCAATTATCAGGAAATCCCTGTAGTCTCTCACATTCCAAAGGTGTTAATCTTCGAATTGTTAGATTATAAGCAACTGCTTGACCATTTGCAAGATCTAATGTGTGAGAAACTTCTTCTGCAACACCATGACCATTTGCTCCTGTTTGTGCTGTACGAACTGCCATCACCATAGCAGCATGGACTGCATTAGAAGCAGCAAGAGTGTGGCACGGATCGCCCGGTACTCTTGTTTGTTTATTGATAGGTGCTGTAATCTGGAATAAATCATAAGGTATTGGCTCCAATACTGCGGACATTCTACGCTTATCCGGTTCTGCTTGTTGACGAAATAAACTTGAAGATGTTAAGGTGTCTGAGAGTTGTCCACCATCCCACCACTTTGTCTCTTCAGGGTTTCCTCCAATATTAGAGGTAAGTTCTTTCCTCTTGTCTTTGCTCTTCGTAGAATCCCCTGACATGCTTTCGGAGAGAGCCAATACTTGCTCGGCACCCCCGATTCGAGAACTTGCGACAATAAAGATGCGCTTGCGTCGTTGGGGCACTCCGAAGAATTGACTGTCAAGAATTCTCCATGCGATTTCCTGACAATCCCACCCTTGGTCCATTTCAGCGAGGAGGACTGCGAAATCCCTTCCTTTATTGCTCGACAGCAATCCGGGGACATTTTCGAGTATAACGAACTGGGGGTTGATTCCCCGTACAAGTCGCATTGCTTCATAGAATAATCCTGACCTTTCTCCTGCAAGACCTTTACGCTTACCTGCGACGGAAAGATCCTGACATGGAAATCCACCACAGATTATATCAACCTTTTCAAGTTCTTCAACCTTTACTTGCTTGATATCAGAATAAATTTTAGCATTTGGAAAATGCTTTTGAAGAACTTTTCTGCAATGTGGATCAATCTCGACTGACCAAGCAAGTTCAAATCCTGCTCGTTCAAAACCGAGATCAAAACCACCGATACCAGCAAATAGAGATCCTACTTTCATAAGTGACCCCACCGGGACTCGAACCCGGATGACCGCCTTGAAAGGGCGGGAATTTAGCCAGTTAATCTATGGGGCCAAAACACCTGCTTCAACCTTGCGACAATAATCATACATTGCAACGGATGAAGCACAACCAACATTCAAACTTCTAACAGATCCATACTGAGTAATATACAAAATATCATCACACCTGTCAAGAAGTTCTTGTGGAATTCCAACTTGTTCTTGACCAAAAACCATAAGGACATGCTCATTAGTTGGCCAAGTATAATCTTCAATTGGACGAGCATTTCGAACATTATCGATACCAACGATACGAAGTGTACCGTGTTGACGAATCATGTTCTCAATTTTCAATCCGAGTTGTTGCTCATCCCTACAATGAACAAAACGATTATAATTATGAGTACCAACGGTGCCGCGCCTATCATATTGCTTGCTTCCATATAGAATGATCTCCTTTGCAAGAAAGGCATTCGCATTTCTGATCACCGTTGCAATGTTAAAATCATTGTACAAATTACTGCAAAGCACAGTAAAATTATGCCTACGCTTATCTAGGTCCGCAAGAATTGCTTCGTGCTTCCAATAATGGTAATGATCAATGATGTTTCGCGTTTCACTCATAGTAGGATACCAGAGACTCGAACTCTGCGGTAGGTCGTTATAAGCGACCCTGCTCCACCCGAAGCGTGTATCCCATGTCAGTAATATACCTTAGTTTTCTTCTGAGTCAAGAGTATCTTGAGAAGTTTTCACAACAATTCTTGACTTCTTATTGTTAACATGACCATTATCATTCTTCATAAAATAATTAGACTTCTGACGATCTTGATCATGTCCAAGTCTAAAATTTACAGTATCAATATTCATATTTTGTAATTTTTCAAATGAAATATGATTATCAAAACAATAATTTAAAATTTCCTGTGCAGTCTTAAGTGCTTCGGATTCTGAACCGGGAATTGCAATATCAATAAAAAGTCTAAACATTAGTACTCCATTCTCACGACACCATCATCAGTCGTGTAATAAATTTCATGAAAAACTTCTCTACACCAAGGAGCACAATGCTCACATGGTTTTGACATTCGTAGTTTCCCAAACTTATTATACCTAACATTTACAAGAGTCAACTTCTTACTACGGAAATTGTATGGAATTTTACGGAATGCATCAAGTTCAGAATGCATTTCATTAAACTGATATCCATATTCTTTTGCAAGAGGATGCGTCTTAAAAACATTTCTACCAACAGAAACAACACGATTCTTATGCAACACAAAAGAAACATGCTTCTTTTGACGATTCATCCTTAAGCAAATTGGATATGCTTCAGAAATTAATTCATCCAAAACAGACATAATCAAATTTCTCCGACATCAGTATTGGTTATTTCAATCTTTTTATTTTTATAGTAATTTTTTATTTTTTTATCTTCTTCTTTAAAATAAGAAGAAAGATAATCACTATCTGAATTTTTCTTTCTAAGATGCTGAATTTCATTAAAAGCCATTTGCAATGTGGTAGAAATGAGTCTTTCATTTTCATCAGGACTCATACTTAACATTTCAATATCAACTTTAAGTCTTTCCAAGATATCCATATTTTCCATAATAAACTCCTTAAACGCGCTCGGCAAGATTCGAACCTGCGACCTGATGCTTAGAAGGCATCTGCTCTATCCAACTGAGCTACGAGCGCAACGCTTTTACTCAACCAATGACAACTTTGGTGTTGCTACGGTCTTATCTGGAATGATCAAACCACTTCCAAAACTTTCATTATAATTATTTGCCAACTCTGGTTGTGGTGTCAGTACAAATGTAATTCTATCTTTATGAATCTGAACACCTGTTTGATCTACCGTAGTATACGGCAACCAAGGTGCTAATGCAAGTTCTCCCTTACCAACTGGAACAATAATTGCTGGATTTTTAATTGAATATACATTTTCAATTAGTTCGATCTTTGCGATTATTTGTTCTCCGCTTACCATTCCGATTAGTTGTACATTGCTCATTTTTTAATTTACCTTTCTTTTTTCTAAAAATATCATCCCAATTTTTTGAATATTGTTCCCAATCTACGGGTCTATATGTATCACCTTTACCTGCTGAATGTTTACCGCCCATCTTCTTCCTCTTTTAAATCATAATAATAACTATCATCTTCACCTTCAATTACCCATCTATCACTTGTTCCTTCACATCTAAAATTTTTATGATCAACTTTATAATCAGGATTTTGTGGAAATGGTTTTGTAACAAAAGACATATGTTTCCAATATATTCTATTATTTGGTTGTAAAGTGTAACAACCATTATCTAATTCAAACATATGTAAACATTTGTATTGTGTTGGTTCATCACTATATGAATTATCATACCAATCAAATGTCATCATGTAATTGCCCCAAAGTTCTTTTTTATCTTTTAAAATTATTTTTGCTCTTGCACCTTTTAAATAATCATAAACAATATTTGTGCAATTTATAGAAAAACAATCCCATAATTGTAAATAATCTAATTGAATATTGGGAGCATTTTCTTTGTGGCATAACATATGAATTGGAACTCTACTTCTAACCAAACCATCATCAGTCATTACATGAAAAAGTAATGCTCTATCTGGATTAGATTGTGCTCCAAATACAGTAACCTTTACAAATTCACCAACATGATCTTTGTGTTGGTACATCTGTTCTTTTCTCATGTAACAATAAAAATGTGGAATATTTATATTTAACATAAAGCCATATATCGGATTCGAACCGATGACCTGTGCTTTACAAAAGCACTGCACTGCCACTGTGCTAATATGGCAAACTCTTGAAACTGGACTCGAACCAGTGACCCGTGAGTTAACAGCTCACTGCTCTACCAACTGAGCTATTCAAGAATAATTCCTTTGCCTAGATTCGAACTAGGAAAAAGAGAACCAAAATCTCCTGTGATACCGTTTCACCACAAAGGAATCAAATGCTTTCTTTATCACCCGAGAAAGTAATTTCGTGTAAATCTGAACCACTACTAAACATCAAATTGTTTTGAACATATGCAGACATCATAGCAAAACTTGTACAATTCATGTATTCATTTCCATGAATGACCTTGAATTCTCCAACCTTCTTAAGAACATCACACTTATTTATGATGAGTTCAGTGCAACCAGATAAGATGATAGACTTCTTCAACTTATCAAGATTCAACCAATTTACCAATCGTTTACGACCCGTAGTAGAACCAAATTCTTGACCCTCCTCAATAATTCGATTCAGTACAGGATCATTCCATAAAGTTTCAGGGAAGAGTGGATCTGTACCACTCTTTGTGTCATATGCTTTTGCAACACCAATTAGTCTACGGATTTTCTTTGGAGAGAAACCAAGAGAACATGCAGAGTATGGCATTGTTGAACTACTAGTAACGAATGGATAATCACCATGATCAATATCAAGCCATACACTTTGTGCTCCTTCGCAAAGAATCCTACCAGACAGTTCTCCATCCCACAACCACTCTGAAATGAAATATTCCTTTGCTCTCCTGCCTCTACGCAACATCTTGTCCGAATAGCAAGGAGCAATTCCTTGAGAAGTTGTTCCTAAGTGACCAAGATTCTTCTTGTCCCACTCAATGTGTTCTTCAGTAATAATATGTGCGTTTGGATGAATCTTGATAAGAGAAGTATCAAATCCTGCTGCACGAAGTCCACGAATCTCTTCAAAAAATTTATCAGTGTTGATTACACATCCCGGTCCAATTACGCACTTCTTACCTGCAAAGATACCGGATGGAATAATATGAGTTTTGAATTTTTGTCCATTTACATAAACAGTGTGACCAGCATTTGGTCCACCGTTCCAACGACAAACATAATCATATTTTGGAGCAAGAGCATTGGAAATCTTTCCCTTGCCTTCATCGCCCCATGCTAAACCATAGATCACATCTACATAATCAATCATTATTATTCTCCATCAAAGTGCCCCCTGTAGGAATTGAACCTACGACCTATTGATTAAAAGTCAACTGCTCTACCAACTGAGCTAAGAGGGCATAAAAACGGTTTTGGTTGTATCCAGTAACTACTACTGTCGTACAGACATTCGTTACTTTCGTATCAGGAACCGTAAACCAACCAGTCAAACGGTTTTGTTAGTCGAGGTACTACAGAAGGTTTGCCGTAAACCATTTCTGCTCGCTCGGATATGTTATCCCACATACCGACAAGGTTTTTTTAATAATATATCATAAACAATAAAAGTAATTTTTAATGTAACCACATAATATTATTATCAAAGTGCTTCATAGTATGTTTCCTTGTTCTTTTCTCTGACTCGTATAGTATACTACTTTTATCGGATTCCGCAAGAAAAAAAGTAAAGATTTATAAGATTTTTTTTGGGGGTCAAATGCAAATATTCAAATTTCAATTTTCTTGAAATATATTATTCAACTGACGATTAACACGGATGAAGGTAGTACACTTTGACAGATCCTTAAGTCTTGCTGCACCAACATATGTGCAAGCAGAACGGACACCACCAAGAATCTGTTTCATAATATTTGCAACTGGTCCAGTCTTTTTAACAAATACCTTCTTACCCTCTGCTGCACGATAAGTAGCAACACCACCGGAATGCTTTTCCATTGCTGTAGCAGATGACATACCATAGAACTCTTTACCATTCTCTGTTTCTTGTCCTGCAGACTCATCAGTTCCTGCAAACATACCACCAATCATAATAAAGTCTGCACCTGCACCAAATGCCTTTGCAACATCACCAGGACAAGTACAACCACCATCTGATAGTACATAACCACCAAGTCCATGTGCTGCATCAGCACACTCCATGATGCAGGAAAGTTGTGGATAACCAACACCAGCAACCTTACGAGTTGTGCAGACAGATCCTGGTCCAATTCCTGCCTTGATGATATTTGCACCAGCAAGAATCAATGCTTCAGTCATTTCACGGGTAACAACATTACCTGCAATAATAACATGATTTGGGAACAAACCACGAATAGTGCGAACATAGTTCACAAACTTTTCTGTATAACCATTTGCAACATCAAGACAAATAAAGCGAACATGCTTATGAGCATTTAGTATCTTTTCTGCTTTTTGAATTTCTGTTAGGGTTGAAGAATCACTTCCCATGCCCATTGTGTAAATTAATCCGCAAAGACCAGAATAATTTCTTAACCATGAACTTGCTTCACGACTCCAATCTTCTTCAGAATAATACTTATGAATGGCACACATAGCACCATAATCTGCAAGAGAGTTTGCCATTTCAAATGTGCCTACTGTATCCATATTTGCAGCAACGATAGGAACACCCGACCATACAAATTCGCCACCGGGAAGTTTAAACTTAAATGTCCGTTCTACATCAACCTTGCTACGACTATCAAGGTTACTACGCTTTGGGCGAATCAAAACATCTGCAAAATCAAGTTTTACATCATCTTCAATCTTCACTTTAGTTTCCTTTCACTTATCTTCTATTCTACCTTCCAAATCCATTGGAAGCAAGTTTCGAAGTTGTTTCATTAATTTAGCCAAGTCTTTTGAAGTAATCTTGTCTTTAAGATACTTTTCATAACCAATCACACAGGATTCTGCAGAATCAATTAAATCTTGAACCCATGTTTCTCTGTGTTGCATTTATGCTCCATCGTCTTCTAAATTTGGATCATAATATTTTTCATCATTTACTATTTCATCTATCACTTCTCTAGTATCTATTTGATTCAAAATTTCGGTTAGAACATTTCTGATTGATAAAATCTCATGGTAGTCATAACCATCAATAGATTCTTCTGTATCAAAATTCATAAAACATGCTACATATTTTTCGCTGTTTGGATTCTTAAACAGTTGAATTGTTGGATTTGAACCATTGTAAAAACGAATACCGGATACAACAAAAGTATTATTCATAATAATTATTTCCTTCATCAATTTTTTTATCAATAAGACCTTCAATTAGTTTTTCAATTATCTTCATCATATCATCATGTGCAGTAATTCCACCTATAGACTGCATAGTTTCTAAATCCATTATGGCAGTTATTGCAGTTGACATTTCTATTGGCTGTGTAATACCAAGATCAAGATAGCCATGCTCCAGTAGTTTACTCGGTGAATCTGATTTAGCAAGTACAATTCTAGTTTTTTTGATAGGATTGTATCCCAATAGCACATAAATGCCATCTTTCAAGTATTCTATTGAATATTGGCTTTTAATCATTTGAGTGATTCCGCTAGTGTAATTTTGTCTGAAAGTGCTGAGTCGTCAAACAAAAGTTCTTTTCCAGCAGGAATATCTTCTGTTGCAATAATTTTCATACTGAGATTTGGAAAATCAAATTCTGCTCTGATATTCGAATCAAAACCAAAATTGTATAATGCTGCATAACCAAGTGGCATATAAACACTTGGTCCGTGAACAGCACAATCACGACACTTACAAGAATTATCTGCTATTGCATATCGACTCAGAACTGGATCTTTTTGATAAGCAAGTCTCCATGCTAAACGGAAAAGACGAACTTGTTCAATAAGTTCTCCCTCATTGATATTCTCTCTAGCAAAAATACCATTTCCATGAATGGTTGACTTCTTAACTAAAACTTTTGTAGGTGGTGCAAATTCTGCATACTGAATTTGTGATTCAGTTGCTTGCACTGCGTCTTTTGTTTTTTTCTCCAAAGTATTCTCTGGAGAATGTTCATCTCTTTGCTCTTTTAATTTCTTCTGTGTTTGTGCTTGAGCAATTTCTTTAGCCTTCTGTCTCTCTGCTTCGACATATTGCTTTGCATCAAATTTACTCTCACCAGTTTGTTTCATAAATGTTTCAAAATCAATAGTATTACTTTCACCCATGATGTATCTCCTTAGTCAGTTTGTTCTTGTTGGTCGTGTGTTTTCCAGTATTCTTGTGCTGCGTTATGATACCGCTTATCCTTGCTTAAGTCAACCCCTCTCCATCTCTGAAGAAGTCTAGAATGATGTTCTGGATTATTCAAGTCAAAAACTTCAACATTTTTGTCTTTCTTCTTTTTTACCAGATCTTGTGTTTTTAAATCTTCTGCCATACTTCTTAATACACCATCTGTGACTGCATGGTATTTATTGTGGTGTTCTTGTCCTGATAATTCTCCCTTTTTACCAAGACCATAAACAGAATGAGTGGTTTTTGATTTTAGGAACTTGGTTCCTTGGTTTATCATTTTTTCCACATGTTCTTCATGACCCTCAAAGAAATGTGGTCTTCTCTTATAATGGTCTGCAAGAGTATTTCTTGTTAGTTGTGCTGGACCATATGCAGAAGATGTTCCCTCTCCACCAAGTGTTCTACCACTTAACTTTTCATTATAATCAAAACGACTTTCACTTGGAGATAGTTTAACTTCATGTTCTGCACTTACAATACCACCATAAATTCTCTTTATTCCGGGATTTGACCATTGGTGACTATCAGAAACCTTTAGTGGTTTGTGTTCTGTATCATATACTTTTTTCTTTGCTACATGATATTGTTTTTCTATATCATCAACATTTGGGTTATCTGCAGACTTCGATGCAGTTGCTGAATAACTCTGTGGTTTGGTGTAATCAACATTTTTTGTATTGTGCATATGATAGCCAACAACAACAGGTATTGCTGCTGCAGCACCATACATAAAATGTTTTTCTAATAAAAATTCTTTAAAATTTTTCATTGTTGCAGAGGATTTTCAGCACCTTGTTGTGCTGCCATATTTTGTAATAATTGCAATTTCATTAAAAAATCTTCCATAGTTTTCATTGGAAGAACTTTTAATTTTATCTTTGTTCCATGTCTTGGGTAAGATGTTGGGAACAAAGTTTTTTGTGCTGGACTTGAACCTGGAGTGGCAATTACTGCTGCACCGCTACTGTCTTGAATATCTTCCATAAGAGACATTCTATACTCTTTTTGTTCTTCTTTCAAGAGGGCAATTACATCCATTTCCTGATTCCTTGATCCTATTATTCCATTATCCTCGGCACAGTATGTATACAAGTCAAAGGTTTTATAAATAACCTAAAAGGAAAGGATCGATATGAACAATTTAACAAATACTTATAAAAAAATACAAGAATTAGAGGAACAAAACCAAGCACTAATTTTTGTAATTGATGAACTTGTGTCTCGTTTGGATGAGTCAAAGAAGCCAGGATTAGATCCAGTAGGTAAGGAAGATTCAGATGTAAATAATGACGGTAAAGTTGATGGTACTGATAAGTATCTCCGAAACCGTAGAAAAGTAATCGGTAAGGCTATCGGCAAAAAAAAAGTAAATGAGGATGTTGAGACTCTAACTGGTATCAAAGTACCAAAGAGATCAACCAGAAAGCACATGGTTCAAGTTGCTAAGGCAATTGCAAACCTTCGTCCAGAGGAAAGACCAGCAGAGCATAAGAAGGCTGCAATGTATTTTTACAAATCAAATCCCAACTTCGATGCACAGAGATTTAGAAAAGCATCTGGTATATCAGATGGAATGGAAAGATCTGATTATGTAAAAGAAGAAACAAAAGATACCGGATATGATCCTCGTGCAGCAAAAGCAATTGCAAATGCATATAGAGAGCGTAGACTAAAGAACAAAAAGAAGAAGAAAGGAAACTAAAAATGAACAACCCATTAGCACAAAAGTATAATTACTACCTAAACGAATCACATAGACTTTCAGAGGAACTCCAAAACGAAACCGAGTACTCAGAACTCCTAGAGAACATTCTAGTAGAACTAATCGGTGAAGAAGCATTCTACGGATTGTTTGAAGATCTCCAAACACCAGAGCGTGCTAGAGAAACACTAAAGATTGAGAAAAAGTTAAAAAGAATAGCAGATAGAGATAGTGCTAAGGCTTATGAAGCAGGTGAAATGGGATCAGCCGATGAAGCCCAGGCAGCACACAACAAAGCAGCAAATTCAGCATATAATGAAATACAGGCATTCCACAAACATGGAGCAGAAAGAGCAAGCCAGACAAAACTATATGGTCTTGGTGGCAAAGTTGTAGGAAAGCGCACATTAGTAAAGCGTGCTACAGAAAAAGTAGTTCGTACTCCTGCAAAGTATAGTGCATTCAAAAAACCATCAAAATAATAAACAATAATAGATTGTAAAAAGAAAAACCCCGCGTAAGCGGGGTTTTTGCTTCGGAGTATATTGTTAGTTAAACTCAGTTAAACCAACCAGCAACGCCCTTAGCAAGCCAAGAAAGACCCTTGACTGCATATGGAAGTGCTGCGAAGAAAACTACGAGGTGTAGTGGGTTCTTCCAGCAGAATCCGGTCATGCCTAGTGGGCAACTCTTTGTTGTGTTTTCATTCTTCATAATAGTATCTCCTTTTTAAAAATTAAAAACTAATTCCAAGACCTAAAGTGACATTCCAACTATTCTCACTTCCAGCGGCAACATCCTGCCAAACGGGGATACCAAATCCACCATTGACATTGACATTGTTGGATACATTCCAAACAGCCTTAGGACCGAGGAATGCTACATTACTACCTTCGGTGTACCATTGATTTAGGTCAGCACCTAGTGATAGTGTACTCCACTTGTAAGCAACAAATGACTCAGCGTTGATACCGTAGTTGTTGAAAGTACCAAATACGGGACTGTAGGCATATGAACCTACCCAACGATAATCAAATGTTTGGGTGTAAACAACTGCACCCCAAGTCATGTCATAATTAGCACCGATGTGGGGGTTAACATTATCCGTGCCAAAGTTTGCAGAACCTGTTGGCATCCATGCACCACCCTCAACAGTAACATTAGTGACAGAACCGAGGAAATTGACCTTGCTTAGAACTGCGTAATCTAAACCAAGATCAATTGCACCGTAACCAGTATAATCTTGTGAGTAAACTGGTACAGTGACATGCCAACCTGCCATGTCGAACAACTTACCCTTTACGGTTGAGTCTAGTTCGACAACTGTATCTGCATTCTTCTTGCCCCAGAAGGTTAGACCTTCCTCGACAGAAATGTTTGATACAACTGGAGTTGGTGCAGGTGCAGGAGCAGCATTTTGTGCTGCTGCAACACCGCAATGCGGGTCTGGA
>Ga0049080_10000705_pt1 | contig 11260 bp, 8 predicted proteins | sample GreLakmeER15MSRF_FD_66716 | JGI IMG/M metagenome (GOLD analysis project Ga0049080, IMG submission 66716) | Freshwater lentic microbial communities from great Laurentian Lakes, MI, USA - Great Lakes metaG ER15MSRF | ecosystem: Environmental > Aquatic > Freshwater > Lake | place: Great Lakes... | reverse complement strand
GTATTAACGGTGCGCCTTATAAAGCTTTATTAAATGGTACGGACCTGGGATATGAATTTGGCTTAGGATTGAGTTTTTATTTAAAATATGTAACCATATCGCCTGAACTTAAATTTTCTTATGGATTAACAAATTTAAAAAACAATTCCGGAACAGGTCCTGAATCCTTACTCAATAATGTAGATAAAATAAACGCAAACTTTATTTATTTCACTATCCATCTTGAAAACTAGATTCGATGCGCAACTATATCATTAAAAATGCCATTATCGTTAATGAAGGAAAAAAAATGAATGGGGATGTTCTCATTAAAGATGGCCGTATTGATAAAATTGGAACAACCATTGAAACACCTAATGGCATCACTGAAATTAATGCCGAGGGCATGTATCTAATACCTGGCGCTATTGATGATCAGGTACATTTTAGAGAACCAGGTTTAACGCATAAGGCCAATATTTATACTGAATCTAAAGCAGCGGTTGCAGGCGGTGTTACTAGCTTTATGGAAATGCCCAATACGGTGCCTCCAGTTTTTAACCAAACATTATTGGAAGATAAATATCAAATTGGTGCACAAAATGCACTCGCTAATTACTCTTTTTTTATGGGCACTTCTCAGGATAATTGGGAAGATGTATTACGGACCAATGAAAAGAAAAATGAGGTTTGTGGTGTAAAAATATTTATGGGGTCCAGTACAGGAAATTTATTGGTAGATAACCCACTTGTTTTGGAAAAAATATTTGAAGGTTCTGAACTATTGATTGCCACCCATTGCGAAGAGGAAAGCATTATTAAAAAAAATAAGGCAGCACTCGAAGCGGTTAAACCGATACTTGAACCCTCCGACCATCCTATTATCCGTAACGAAGAAGCTTGTTTCGAATCCTCCTTCAAAGCAATTCAATTAGCAAAAAAATTTAATAGCAGGTTACATATTTTACACATAAGCACTGCGAAGGAATTACAGTTATTTTCGAATATGCTTCCATTAGCCGACAAACGCATTACCTCAGAAGTATGTGTACATCATTTACATTTTACTGCCGACGATTATGCTACTAAAGGCAATTTAATTAAATGTAACCCTGCTATAAAAGCACCTGAAAATAAAGCAGCTTTATGGGAAGGTTTATTGAATGACCAACTAGATGTTATTGCAACCGACCATGCACCACATACCTGGGATGAAAAGCAAGGCGATTATGCACATGCACATGCAGGACTACCATTAGTGCAACACCCCGTTATGTTGATGATGAAATATGTAAAGGAAGGTAAGTTGACCATTGAGAAAATGGTGGAAAAGATGAGTCATGCTGTTGCCACCTGTTTCCAAATAAAAGAACGCGGGTTTATTAGAGAAGGTTATTACGCCGACTTGGTATTAGTAAAGGAAGCACCCTATATAATTACGAACGAAAATATTTTATATAAATGCGGATGGAGTCCGCTTTTAGGAACGCAATTTCCTTATCAAATTCACGCCACATTTGTGAATGGCCATTTGGCTTATCAGGAGGGTAAATTTGATGAAAGTCAAAAAGGCCATCGTATTCAATTTGCCAGAAGCTAAATACAATTTGTATGCTGGTAGATAAAATTACATTAAAAGATATCGGCTTATTTGATACAGATGAATCGGAAGGCCTTATTTCACATCTTAATTTTTGCAAATCCAATGGCGGTAAGGAGCAGTTAGATCAATATCTTGCGCATCCATTAAATTCTATTGAAGCCATTGAAAAGCGCCAAAAGGCGATTGTTGTTTTTATCAAAGAAATTGACTTTGTACATGAAATGAAAATCACCAATGGCACTACCCTAGTGATTGAAAAGTTTTTTGGAACTGCATTTAAACCCATCCCAACACAAATTAGTTATCCTGGTGCCTATTGGTACCAATATATCCATGGCGCTGACTATGCCTTATTAAAATATTCACTAGAGCACCTAATCCTGTTTTATGAAAATTTAAATAATTGGCTACTTGTTTTTGAAAATAAAAACGAAAACCCAATTGTTGCTCATTTGGTTCAAAACATTAAAAAATTAGTGCAGCACCCGTATTTAGCCAACTTAAATGCACAAAGCACTTTAGCCAATCCACAAAAACTGCTAACGCTGGCTTATTTTTTTCGAAACCATTATAAAAATAACACCCTACAATTACTGCAGTATTTTTTTGAACTAGATGCCTATTATAGTATGGCAATGGCAACAAAAAAATTCAATTTTGTTTTTCCAACTTGGATCAAAAGTGAAACACCCCTACTTGAAGTAGTATCAGGGATTCATCCACTGGTTCAAAATCCCGTTGATAATACCATTTCACTTTCGAGTCAAACTAATTTGTTTTTTTTAACTGGGGCCAATATGGCTGGCAAAAGCACCTTCATTAAAACACTGGGCATTGTGATATATTTAGCACATGTGGGTATTGGTGCACCTGCAAAAAAAGTGACCCTATCATTATTTGATGGCCTTATCACCAATTTGACTATTGCCGACAATGTTGTAAAAGGAGAAAGTTATTTTTTTAATGAAGTACAAAGAATAAAAAATACGATTGAAAAAATTATTGATGGTAAAAAATACTTTGTATTAATTGATGAGCTTTTTAAGGGAACCAATATTCAAGACGCAATGAAATGCAGTACTGCCGTGATTGAAGGCCTGCAAAATTTAAGAAATAGCTTATTTGTTATCTCCACCCATTTGTATGAGATAAGTGATGGACTAAAAAAATATGACAATATTCAATTCAGTTATTTTGAAACCGAAGTCCGTCAAAAGGAGCTCGTATTTCATTACCAACTAAAAGAAGGGGTAAGCCAAGACCGACTGGGCTATTTAATTTTAGAAAGAGAAGGCGTGGTTGACCTGCTAAATAACATGTCTAAAAACAAGTATTAATACTTAATAGCCTCCCACTTTCAAAGGTAGTTTCAAGCAAAAAGTATGCTTGTAAAAACAAAAGGAAGTGCCTTAATCGGTATTGACGCTGTTGCAATCACCATTGAAGTAAATGTAAGTATGGGTCAAGGCTATTGCATTGTAGGCCTACCTGATAGCTCAGTAAAGGAAAGTTTGGACCGGACCGAAAGTGCAATTAAAGCAAATGGCTTTAGAATGCCGCGAACTAAATTGGTCATCAATTTATCACCTGCTGAATTAAAAAAAACTGGTGCCGCATTTGATTTACCCATCGCCATTGGCATATTAGCAGCATCTGAACAAATCACCCCAATTCATTTAATTGATAAGTACATTATGATGGGTGAATTGGGCTTAGATGGCAAATTATATCCTATTAAAGGTGTCCTTGCCATGGCCATGCAAGCAAAAGCAGATGGCTATTTAGGTATCTTAATACCTAATGAAAATGCGGCCGAAGCTGCATTGGTAGATGATATGGAGATTTTCTGTTTTGAGCATTTAAACGAAGTAGTTGATTTTATTGCGGATCCAAGTACAAAATCGCCCATCAAGAGAACTAGACTGGTTCAGGATAATGAACCAAAATCAGTAACCGATTTTTCAGATGTGAAGGGACAGGAAAATGTAAAACGTGCCTTAGAAATTGCGAGTGCAGGTAGTCATAATATTATTATGATTGGGCCTCCTGGCGCCGGAAAAACTATGTTGGCTAAGAGTATTGTTTCCATTTTGCCCCCTTTAAATCAAATGGAGGCTTTAGAAACAAGTAAAATATATAGTATCACTGGGAAATTGGATGCCGTAAATAAATTATTACGAAGTAGGCCATTCAGACATCCCCACCATAGCTTATCAGCCATAGCATTGATTGGTGGCGGGAGCCATCCACAACCTGGTGAAATTTCATTGGCGCATAATGGGGTTTTATTTTTAGATGAACTTCCCGAATTTAATAGATCAGTCATTGAAGTACTCCGGCAACCCATGGAGGAAGGTGTCGTTTGTATCGCCAGAGCCAAAATGAGTGTCACTTTCCCAGCTCGATTTATGTTGATGGCGGCTATGAACCCATGCCCTTGTGGCTATTACAACCATCCGAAAAAGGAATGTCACTGCAGTCCAGCTTTAATTCAAAAATATATGCATAAAATTTCCGGACCCTTATTAGATCGCATTGATATGCATATTGAGGTGGTACCCGTACTTTATAATGAGTTAAGGGCCTCAAAACAGGAAGAATCTTCTGAAACAATCGCTAGCAGGGTCAAAAATGCAAGAGAAATTCAAGCTCACCGATTTAAAAACGAGATTGGGACCTACACCAATGCACAAATGAATAGCAGTCAGCTAAAAAAATATTGTAACATAACTAGCGAGGGGGAGGCCATTTTAAAAATGGCTATGGAAAAATTTCAGCTAAGTGCAAGGGCTTTTGACCGTATTATAAAAGTGAGTCGAAGTATTGCCGACTTAGATAACAGTCAAACTATTCAAATAAACCATATTAGCGAAGCCATTCAATACCGTAGTTTGGATAAATCCAATTGGGGACAGTATAAAAATTAATATTGCCCCGTTTTCAATAAAACAAGTGTGCAAGCTTCTAATGTTTGAACGCCATTTTTAGCTGCAAGTCCTGCTAATAATGGGTTTTCAGTACCTGGATTGAAAATAATACGACGGGGCTTTAGGGCTAAAATTTGGTCAATGTATTCCGTTTGGGCATCGGAACCAAGGTATAAAGTGACCGTATCTATAGGAATTTCGCTTGGCCATTCATTTAAAATTGGGATTTCGTTTATCATTCCTTTTTTAATGCCATAAGGATATACCGATATTCCATGTTCGTTTAATAAATTGGTCGCTAAAAAACTATAGCGTTCCGAATTGGGCGATGCCCCTATAACTAAGGTGACAGGTGATTTCATATTACAAATCTATTATTAAATAGATGAATAGATTTTATTTTGTTTAAATAAAAGAATGTAATTTTATCAAAATCAACTTTACTAACTAAATTAAATAATCATTATGGCAAAGTCAAACAAGAAAAAAGTAGCTCCTAAAAAGGCAGCAAAGAAAGCAGCTCCTAAGAAGGCAGCAAAAAAAGTAGCTCCTAAAAAAAAAGTAGCTCCTAAAAAGGCAGCAAAAAAAGCGGCTCCTAAGAAAGCAGCAAAAAAAGTAGCTCCTAAAAAAGCAGCTAAGAAAGCGGCTCCTAAAAAAGCAGCTAAGAAAGCGGCTCCTAAAAAAGCAGTTAAAAAAGCGGCTCCTAAAAAGGCAGCAAAAAAAGTAGCTCCTAAGAAAGCAGTTAAAAAAGTAGCTCCTAAAAAAGCAGCTAAGAAAGCGGCTCCTAAGAAAGCAGTTAAAAAAGTAGCTCCTAAAAAAGCAGCTAAGAAAGCGGCTCCTAAGAAAGCAGCTCCAGCTCCTGTTGTTGTTGAAGCAGCTGTTGTAGCGCCAACGCTTTTTACAGAACCTACCACTGATACACCTACTGCTTAAATTTAGCGGTAAAATTCATATCTTAATCCTCCCATTCCGAATGCGCGAATGGGAGGATTTTTTTATTGTCAAAACAAAATGTATGAAAAACTTATTACTACTATTATTTTTCCCTTTCCTATTGCAAGCGCAAACTAATCCCATCAATGAAAAAACAAAAAACATGGAATTGCGTAAAGGCTATTTTAATTATTACTGGGACGCTACGCAAGGAAAAATATACTTAGTCATTGATAAATGGAATAGTCAATTTTTATATGTAAACTCACTGCCAGCAGGGCTTGGCTCAAATGATATTGGATTAGACAGAGGACAAATAGGCGATTCAAGAATTGTATATTTTAGTCGCGTAGGTAAAAAAGTATTACTAACACAGCCTAACTTAGACTATCGTGCAGTAACCAATGACCCAAGAGAACAAAAAGCTGTTAATGAATCTTTTGCACAATCAGTGCTTTTTAATTTTACAGTAGAAGCCGAAGATGGTAATACTGTATTAGTAGATGCTACCTCCTTTTTTTTAAGAGATGCACATAATGCTGCCGATAAAATTAGAAAAATCAAACAAGGTACATATACCTTGAGTGAAGGTCGCTCTGCTATCTATATTACTAACACAAAAAACTTTCCGAATAATTCTGAGTTTGAAGCCTCACTCACTTTTGTAGGCGGTTCCGATGCCGGAAGATTTGTGCAAGCAGTTGCACCATCTACGGAAGCAATCACTTTGAGAATGCACCATAGCTTTGTTGCATTACCCGATAATAAATACAAGCCAAGGGTGTATGATATTAGAAGTGGCTATTTTGGAATTACTTATTTTGATTATGGTAGCGACATTAGCGAACCCATTCAAAAAATGTTTATTAGCAGGCACCGCTTAAATAAAGTAAATCCAACTGCTGCGATGAGTGAAGCAGTAAAGCCAATTATATATTATTTAGATAATGGTACACCTGAACCTATCCGTACTGCATTATTGGATGGTGCAAGATGGTGGAACCAAGCCTACGAAGCAGCAGGCTATAAAAATGCATTTCAAGTAGAAATGCTGCCCGACAGTGCTGACCCTATGGATGTTCGTTACAATATGATTAATTGGGTACATCGATCTACCCGCGGCTGGAGCTATGGCGCCACGATCACCGATCCTAGAACTGGTGAAATTATAAAAGGCCAAGTTACCTTAGGTTCATTGAGAGTAAGACAGGATTATTTAATATTTACAGCACTTTTGTCACCTTATATTAATGGGCAGCCAGTCACCGATAAGATGCGCACTGCAGCGATTCACAGATTAAGACAATTAGCAGCACACGAAGTGGGTCATACCTTAGGCCTGCAACACAATTATGCATCAAGCTTCAATAATCGTTCATCTGTCATGGATTACCCGCATCCCAATGTGTTTGTGAATGACAAAGGAGCTATTGATTTTTCAGATATCTATACCAATGAAATTGGCGAATGGGATAAGCGCGCTATAACCTATGGCTATCAAGATTTTGACAAATCCCTTGATGAAAGTAAAGCATTGAAAAATTTATTGATTGAGAACTCGAAGAATGGTTTACAATTTATTGCAGACGCTGATGCGAGATCGGCAAGTGGGTTTCATCCGAATGCACATTTATGGGATAACCAAGCGGATGCTGTCACTGGATTAAATCAAGTGATTGAAGTCAGAAAAAAAGCAATGAGTCAGTTTGGTGAACAAGCGATACCAAATGGCACACCATTATCAAAATTGGAAGATGTATTAGTTCCATTGTATAACTACCACCGTTACCAATATGAAGCTGTGACCAAAGTGATTGGTGGTATCAACTATACCTATAGCGTTCGTGGAGATGCCAATCAAATAAAACCAACTATTTTATCAAATGAAATGCAACAAAAAGCTTTAAAAGCAGCACTCAAATGTTTGAGCGCAGAAACTTTAACCTTACCTGAAAGCATTTTACAATTGATTCCACCGCGTCCTCCTTTATTATACGGCGTTGGTGAACTTTTTGAAAAAAGAACGGGCATGAGCTTTGATGCGTTAAGTGCAGCTGAAGCTTTGGCTGATTTTCAATTAGGATTTTTATTTAATGTGGAGCGTGCTAATCGTTTGGTACAAAATAAAGCAAGGGCCGGTGTGATAGGTTGGGATGACGTACTTGATCAAATACTCGAAAGTATTTGGTATACTAAAATACCGAATGGCTTGGCTGGAAGTATTCAGCAACAAACACAACAACAAACGCTACATTGGTTGATTGGCGTAAGTCAAAGTACGGATGCAAATTATGAAGTACGCAGTATCACACAACAAAGAATAAAGCAATTAAAAGCTAAGCTAGAAGCTTTATCCAAATCCGATCCAATGCATAGCGCGCATTATCAATATGCTATAGAAAGAATAAAAAGCCCAGAAAAAGTGATTCTGTCTAAACCAGTAGCTATGGCTCCTGGCGCTCCTATTGGTTGCGATTTGGACTGATATAAGCTAAACGTAAAGGCACTAACTAAAAATCCCTCTTGATGTATCGAGAGGGATTTTTTTAATCATTTTACTGTAAAATATCTCTTATTATTTTTTCATGATGATAACTGTGAACATATAAAAATTTAATCGCAGTTGGCAATTGTAGGTCGCCAAAAATAGGATGCGTAAAATATTTATTTTTATTCGCCGTTAAAAGCAATTCAGCGCTTTTGCGTGCATCTGCTATTTGTTGTAATACCATGTCCATAGAAATTTCGCTTGCAGGTTGGGTAAAAGAGGGTGCTTTTGCTTTACCTCTAGGAATTTTATTAAAAAGCAACACAAAAAATGCTTTCCAACTAAACTTCTTTTTATACTGTGTAGGGTCAGAGTTCATGATTGCATTTGTAATTGAAGTAATCACTAAGCAACTATGCATGATATGCCATCCAACATTCGCTTCAGATACCATTTGATTATTAGTTAAATAAAGCGGCGCCTGCATTTCGAAATCATTTAAAACATGTAATAATTTTTTCATTCAATATGTTTTTAATTTAAACAAATAATATCTAACCACTGCGTATTCAAAAATATTTACTTTTATTGAAGCTAGTTTATAAAAAAACTCCATTACTGTTATGATAACGGAGCCTTTCAATAAATTTTAAGTGCTAATACTTGCTCAGCTATTTTAAATAAACATTTTAATTGGTGCTTCTAAATAACTTTTTAATGTTTGTAAGAATGCAGCCCCTGTTGCACCATCCACTACGCGGTGATCACAGCTTAAACTTACATTCATAACATTACCTGGTACAATTTGACCATTTTTAACAATTGGTTCTTGTGCAATACCACCTACTGCTAAAATACAAGCGTCTGGTGTATTAATGATTGCCGTGAACTGATCTATACCAAACATACCTAAATTAGAAATAGTGAAAGTACTTCCCTCCCAATCGGCTGGTTGTAATTTTTTATCTTTTGCTTTTTTCGCGAACTCCTTAACGGAAACACTGATTTGCGATAAGCTTAAACCATCTGCAAAACGAAGTACAGGAACCAATAAACCTTCCTCCACTGCTACCGCAATGCCAATATTTACATGATGATTCGTGCGAATCACATCACCCATCCAACTACTATTTACTTTAGGATGTTGTTTTAATGAAAGTGCTACTGCTTTAACGATAAAATCATTAAAGCTTATTTTCACTGGAGAAGTTTCATTAACCATTGCACGTGCCTCCACGACTGCATCCATATTTATTTTCATCGTCAAATAAAAATGAGGCGCGGTAAATAAACTTTCGCTTAAACGCTTCGCAATTACTTTACGCATTTGTGATACTGGTGTATCCTCAAAACTTACTTGCCCAATAGGCGCGGACGCCGTATAAGTATTTACACTTGCTGGTGTATAGTTATCTAAATCAGTTTTAGTAATTCTTCCATGCTCCCCTGATCCTTTCACATATTTTAAATCCACCCCTTTTTCTTTTGCTATTTTTTTAGCAAGTGGTGAAGCAAAAATTCGTCCTTCATTGACAACCGATGCCGTTGGTGCCACTGACGCTGCTACTACAGGTGCTGCAGTTGGCGCTGGTGTTGTTATCGCTTTTGATTCTTGTGCAACTGGCGCTGAAGCTGCAGGACTATCAGATGCATTTTTTACCGACTTTACAATCGCATCAATATCCAATCCAGGTTGACCAATAATACATAACAATTGATTCACTAAAATTTTCTCTCCAGCTTGTGCTCCTTGGTATAATAAAATCCCATCTTTATAGGATTCTAATTCCATGGTCGCTTTATCCGTTTCAATATCCGCTAAAATTTCTCCTTTCTTTACTGCATCTCCTACCTTTTTTTGCCATCCTGCTATCACACCCTCTGTCATGGTATCACTTAAGCGTGGCATTAAAACCACTTCATCCATCTTACTGAAATCAATATTATCTGTACTTGCAGCTATAGGAGCAGCAGCAGTTTCCACTTTTGTATTTTCAGGGGCAGCTATAGTTACAGGCGCCTCATTAGTATTTTGTACCGCGTTGGTATTTTGTGCAACTAAAGCAGAAACATCTTCGCCAGCAGTTCCAATAATGGCTAATAAATCATTGACTTGCAATTTGCCACCACGTGGTGTACCTACATGCAATAAAACACCTTGTTGATAGCTCTCCAATTCCATGGTTGCTTTATCCGTTTCAATTTCGGCTAATAAATCCCCTTTTTTAACAGTATCCCCCACTTTTTTATGCCATGCAGCAATAACTCCTTCAGTCATGGTATCACTCAAACGGGGCATTAAGATTACTTCAGCCATAGGTAAAAGACTATTTTGTAAATGAGAGGTGAAATTACACTAAAAATGGTTTTTTTCAAGCCGGAAAAGGGAAATTTATAGTAAAAACAAGCAATTTAAAGGCGAAAGCTTTAAATCTTATGTAACTACTGGCCTTGGGCCAAACTATACGCTTTTTTATCGGCCCACATATTCAGTACTTCTAAGGAACAAATTTTGAAATCCTTGGCCAAAGATCGGTACAAATCAATGACCTGATCCTGTGATAGTGGCGCTTCATTCACGGTTTCAAAACGACAATAAAATTGGTTCACCAAATTGGTAAAAACTGAACCTGATGGCCATACCTGTGTTCCCCTATTGGTAATGGTGACCAAAGTAAGCGTTTCGCTCGCATGCGTTAAACATTTATCCGCAATTACTTTTGGTTGATCCGCACTTTCAATAAAAAAATCAACCCCAACAATTTTATGATGATCTCTTAAATCACTTTGCAACATTGGGTTGTGTTCCAATTTAAAATTCGTGGGCGTTACATAAAAATTAGGCAAGAAGGGTTTGGGATTGTGCTTGGGTTGTTTGCCAAAATTATCAATAATCGCTTGTGCAAATACAGTGGTATTTACGGAAGGGATATTTTTATCACCAAAGTCGCCGGTATGCACTCCAGACTCTAAAGTATACAATAAAGCATTTTCAATAACTACGGCTTGCTCCATTAATCCTAAGTGACGAAGCATGCTTAAACCACTTAATAACAAGGAAGTAGGATTGGCAATATTTTTTCCAGCAATATCTGGTGCAGTACCATGAACTGCTTCAAAAATTGAAATATGATCCCCGATGTTTGCAGAAGGCGCAAAACCAAGTCCACCTACTAATCCAGCGCACAAGTCACTCACAATGTCACCTTGCAAATTGGTTAAAACAATCACATCAAACAAATCAGGGCGACTTACTAATTTCATACATAAGTCATCCACAATCACATCGTCCGATTTTAATTCAGGATATTCTTTGGCTACTTCTTTAAA
>Ga0049080_10000703_pt1 | contig 11272 bp, 9 predicted proteins | sample GreLakmeER15MSRF_FD_66716 | JGI IMG/M metagenome (GOLD analysis project Ga0049080, IMG submission 66716) | Freshwater lentic microbial communities from great Laurentian Lakes, MI, USA - Great Lakes metaG ER15MSRF | ecosystem: Environmental > Aquatic > Freshwater > Lake | place: Great Lakes... | reverse complement strand
CATGGATGCTTCAAAGGTAACCATGGATGCTTCAAAGGTAACCATGGATGCTTCAAAGGTAACCATTGCAGAAACAAAAAATTTAAAGCAGTTTCCGTCGATCAAGTAAGGTGTCAAGTGCCACATGCAACTGAGGAGCAAATTATTGAAGCTATTTTAAGGAGGCAACTTGGGGCGTTGAGGCTCTAAGATCTTAGGGCCCTTGGACTTTTCGGCGGCCCGGCCAAAAGTACCGGCTTAATATAGCTACACGGAGTTACCACGCAGTTACCAATTGGACTTGATGAAAAAACGATCAAATTCATAAAAAAATAAAAGAATATCCATTAACCAAGGCTACCTGCCATACTCTCGAACTCACATCGTAGGCGATCACGACACATTTTGTAATTAGGATTACTGTAAGCTTCTTTGAAGGTTCTTTGTATTCTTCGAGCTGCCATGAAGCGCCGCACACTATTTATATTTTCCTTACGTGAAAGCTCAAACAAGTGATTTATTATATAATAGTTTAAATTCCATAGCTTGTCTTGATTTGCTTTTATAATGTCCAATGTTATATTTGGATTTAGGCTCAATAGAGACCATTCCCACGGTAAGTCAGGGTTTGCTTGAATGATTTCCCATGTAATGCCCTTGTTTTGAGTTAGAAGTCGCCAATTCCATGGCTTCTCTAGGTTCGCTTGAATAATATCCCATGGAATGGGATCGCGGCGGCTACTTAGTTTACTGTAATGCCATGGCTTACTTGGATTTTCTCTCACGACATCCCAATCAATATCATCATTCTTCTTACTCATAAAGTCCCAACACCATGGGTGGTTAGGGTATGCTTTCACGAGGTCCCATGCGATATCCTTTTTATAAAATGAAAGATAATACCAATTCCATGGCTCATCAAGGTTCTTTTGAACAATATCCCATATTATATTTGGATTTTGACTTAACGCCCACCAGCTCCATGGCGCATTATATGTTCTATAGTAGTGATAGAGGCTAGCTAGCAAGCAAGAAAAAGACGGTAATGGCAAATGAGGTTGCTATGGCAAAGGTTCGGGCACTCGAGGCAGATGCGAAGATAGCTTTGATGGAGACCAAAGCCCAAGCGCTCCGAAAGAGCACGGATAATGCGAAAGAGATGATCGACAGCAACATGTCGAAGAACACGAATATTAAGTGGACCAATCGCTTGAACATACTTGGTGGGGTCATTCGGGGGATCGCGCGCCCATTCGCGATTATCATGAAAGACTTATCTCCCTATCTCGCTCTTGTGGCTGTGATCATGATGATGTCTGGGGGGTTTCGGCTCGGAGGTGGTGGCGGGTCCCGTATGAACCTTGGGGGCATGTCGGCAAAGCGTGACAAGATTTTCAATAAGACGGGAGGGATCCTTGGTAGTATTCGGAATTGGTTCGAGCGCCTCTTTTCGAAAGTAGCGCCGGGATATCGTCTAAAGCTTCTTATGCGAATGCTCAATCCGTTTGCAGGGTATCCGAATACGGTGGCGAGGGCGCGGGTGGGGAGCGGAAGGTGCGATGACGTCATTTGGAACCAATCGGGCAATGGCGTATGTGATCGCACTTATGAGCCAAAGGACATCCAATGGAAGATGGATACTGAGAAGATGCCCGAGTTGTCAAAGGCGCCCACTGAGCTACGGGCGATCAAGACGGCCAATGGCGATAAGATGACGGTTCACATCCCTTGGGCTCTTCAAGATACCTTTTACGTGCCTCAGTGCTCGAAGGCATACTTTGAAGTCGATGGGAAGAAACAAAGCGCGGGATACCTATTCGAAGATACGGGTATGGCTTGTAAGAAACGCGAATTGCCGTCTACCTTGTTCAATGACAAGCATCGCAATAAGGGAGCACCTCTAGATGCGTATGCGACAGTTGCAAAGCCTTGAGGCCGAGTAATGCGAATAGGGAGCGCTTGGCCCAACAAAGGATGCAATTCTCATTTTTAAGTCTTTACTTAAGCGCACGGTTCGTATACAGCCATAAGCACATTAGATACAAGGTTAACAAAGCAAACAAAGCAAACAAAGCAAAAATGGCAACTCCTGCTGTGTACCTCCCCAAGGACATCGAAAGCATCATTACGAAAAAGAAGACCGACATGGAGATGATGGGACTGCTGATCGTATTAGAGAGTGTCGACATGCTTATCGAACGCAACATGAAGGACGCTGCGCACCACTTCACAATCAAGTGCCGTAACATAACGCGTACGTTTAAAACCGAAAATGGCGGTGACGGTAACGGAGGTGCTGGCGAGGTGAACCACATAGTCACATGCCACGGAGACTTTCGAGTTCCGATGATCTCGCGTGGCAAGCCTTGTGCCGTGGCTTTGATGAAAGCCTTCTTTGCGAATTACATTGTCAACAATGAGATTGATGACGATGATATGGACGACTACATGGAGGAGGACATCGGAATCTACCTCCTTCAATCGGCTTCGAGCATTGAAGAGGCGTGCAAGATGGAGAATCGCAATTCGAAGAAGCTGACGGAGATATCGAGCATGTACTGCTGCGAGATCATTTTCTCGCAATTGTTCACAGCGCACATGAAGAAGCTATGGATTACTTTGGACAACCTCGTCGACTTCATTGGCAGCAATGAGCTCGGCGATGCCAAGATTGTGGCTTAAAGCTATCAATAAAAGGACTAATAGAGTCCATAAGAATGTCCGCGCATATTCGCGAAAGGATCGTTGACTACTTTCTCATGCGGCGCGGCGGGCTTGATAATGTAAGCAATGAGTATATCGATGCGATCCTCGAGCGGGTGCGGGGTGCTTTGGAAGCTGAAGACCTAGATGGCGCGGTGGGCGCATTGCGTCTCGATGAGCTAATTGGCGAGTGCTGCGCTGCTATTAATTTGCTAGATTCATAGTAACGGAGTACGAAGTCTTGAGTAGGATGTCTGCTGACTATTATGCCAAAGTGGCCAATGGGTCATACGATCTTGTTTCGGCAGGGGAAGTGTGCTCCATTGACACCGCGAAGCAGCTCGGCATTTACGATAAAGCCAATCATTTCGCTGCCGGGTACGCGAAAGATACGAAGACATTTACCAAGCGCGACGATCCAAGTGTGCAACAGAATGAGCTTTGCACTCAAACGGATAATGCCAAGACCGCATACCCTCTATGCATGTCACAACATCAATTTGGCTTCGTTCGCAAGCGCGGATTTCCTAACAAGTGCATTACGGCAGATTGTCCAAGTGGTTTTACAGAGGAGCGCCCTGGGGTTTGCAAGAAACCGCTTGAGGATGCGAAGCTGAGCCAGCGTGCCAAATGCGAGGAACGTTGGTACGATTGGTTCATGATCCCTAATTATCATGCTGGAAACAAGTACCTTGCCCCGGCACCTGGGCAATGCTTGGCCCCATGCCCACCCGGACACATTCCAGCGTATGCCCAAGATCCCGTGGATGGTGCGAACGTGGACTTTACTAGCAAAGACGACCAATCGAAGTGCGTGCCGCGGACAGACTACTTTGGAGGCAAGTACGTAAAAGGATCCGAGTATTGCCCGATTGCATGGGTGACGCGTATGAATGCGACACCGGAGTTCTTTAGACAAAAGACCAAGGAGCAGATGGATCGCCTCCTCACTGAAACGGGAGGACGGCGTGCGGCTGGCATGGACAAAGCAGATGCAAGCATGCCGGCAAAGACACAAGCTCTTAGCAAGCAAGCTGCCTCTATGTTCGAAGAGGTGACACTGACCGATGAAGCGGTTGGTGCCGCGTGCAAGCAACTCAATACGGCTGAGCGCCTTGAAGAAGCCTATGCGGTGTGTAAGAGCGTGCAAGATGATGAGGGCAGCTTTGCCCGTAAGCTAGAGGAAGAGGCGGGCGACGACGAGAATGCGCAATTCCGCAAGATCGCTGTGATCAAGCATGCGTGCAATGCGCTGTTGTGTAACCAAGACATTGATCCGTATGTAGCAGATTCGATTGGGCGTGAGCCGATCTGCTTTGCCAAACCTGCAGCAGTGGACCAGGGTGCTCTCGATGCCGATGATGACAACCGGAAGCCACCGAACTCGGATGAGGGCAAGCAGTTTGTGCGCAAGTCCGTCGGGTATGCCATGTACATCATCTTCATTGGGATAGTAGGCATCTTTGCGATCTTTGCGACAACCCGGTTCATATGGCCCAAGATTGTGCGTCCGCTTTCACGATTCCTCAAGAGGCTGCTGACGGGGTGGAAGTCGTCTGAGCGAGGCGATGACGTGGCCGAGATGATTGATAAGATTGGAAAGCCGAGAAATCGGACTTGAAGCCGAGAAGGACATAGACTTAAAGCCGTGGCAGTATTATAATTGTACAGGCATTATGCAATAGGACTGAGGGCCCTAATGTTTAACGAAGATCAACCAACGTATCTTCCACCTGCAAAGCGCATTCTAGTTATAGGTGATGTTCATGGTGACCTTGGGAGGCTTACTCAGTCTTTGATCGCACTTCACGTAATAACGTCGTCATTAGAATGGGTAGCCGAACCGCGCGATACGATAGTAGTTCAAATGGGCGACCAAGTGGATAGCCGATCCCGAGACGGCCGTGACGGCCGCGAGGGGGGCGAATGGGAGCGCGTGCCTGACATAGAGGTGCTCAATTTCATGAACTTCCTTGACAAGATTGCGCGTGTTGGGGGAGGTAGGGCCCTTTCGATGATCGGCAACCATGAGCTCATGAACGTAGTAGGGGATTTCACCTATGTTTCGGATAGGTCTATGCAGTTAACACCGCATCGTGCCGCACATTTTCTTCCTGGAGGGGCCATTGCGAGTTTGCTAGCAAAAAGGAACATTGTACTAAAGATCGGAAGTTGTATCTTTTGCCATGGCGGGCTTTTACCTCGGCATTTGGGAAAGTCACTTCTACATATCAACATGGTTGCTCGGAAGTTCTTAAGAAATGAAGCGATCAATTTGCCCATGGAGCGTGAGATTTTGGTCGAAGACATTATGTGTAGTGAAAACGGAATTTTGTGGACGCGAGCGTACTCACTGCCAGAGGATGCGGTTGGGGGCATTGAAGACGCAGATATTGATGAGGTGCTCGAAATCACTCATGCTAAGAGGATCATAACTGGGCACAATACGGTTTCAAAGATCCAATGCATTCGCGATGGGCGCATCTGGCTTACAGATGCAATGTTTTCGAGGGCATATGGCAGCTTCGGCTCTGATATGGTGCAGGTATTGGAGCTTATCAATGATGGCAACGGCGCGCGCGTGCTTGGTATAAAGACAAGAGACTAAGTATGAGTACGAAGGAGCCTACGAGCCAGCGAGCTTGCGAGCGACCGAATGGATCCGTTTTTTTACATCAACGAAATTTTCGATATTAAGAAGAAAGAGTTGGAGGAGTTGTATGCGTTTGACATTAGCGCAGCAAAAGCAGCGAGTGCGGCAAAGGCAGACAAAGGGATCTCTATGCTTGCGGCCAAGATATTGCGCGAGATCGATACCACCAAGGCCGTGAAAGCTGCAAAGGCCGCGGTTATAGCCGAGCGCCGAAGGGCCGCCAAGGAGCAAAAGGCATGTGATGATTCTGATATTGTTGGCTAGGTATCGGTCGAACCGGTAGGTATCGGTCTATATAAAGGAATGGCACGTTGAGAAAGTAATGCAATAATGCAGGCCATCGGCGCAGAACGCTTGATTGGCCGGTTGTACAAGTCGTTACCCGATCATGTTGTGGATAGCCTTGATGGCAAACAGGTTGCGGGGCTAATTGTCTCGTTGGCCGGCGTCGGGGCCGCCCATGAAATTGAGACGTGCTTTGAGAAGATTAAAGGATACAGGAAGGTGTTGAAGGAATTGCAGAGCATCCCGCAAGTTGCGCAGCGATCCCCGGAATGGTATGCTATGCGACAGAAGATGCTTACGGCTAGTGACACGGCACAGGCGATGGGCCTTGGCAAGTTCGGCAATCGGGCGGATCTATTGACAAAGAAGCGCAATGAGCGCAAGGGCATTCTTGTGCCATTCAAGACCTTGCCACCGATGAAGTGGGGTATCATGTTTGAGGCCATGGCGGCGCGTTGCTACCAAGCAGTTCGCGATAATGTTGAAATACACGAATTTGGCTTGCTTTGCCATCCTACATTGCCATATGGGGCGTCACCCGATGGTATTACGGATCTTGGTATCATGATAGAGATCAAGTGCCCATATCGCCGCAAGATCAATGGGGAGGTGCTCGAGCAGTATGCGATCCAGATGCAAGGTCAGATGGCTGTATGTAGGTTGTCGGAGTGTGACTTTGTTGAGTGTGAAATGGATTGCTATAATAACGAAGATGAGTACCTTGAGGCCATCGCGGATGCCCTAGATCTTGAGCCTGCGAACCATGGGGTCATAGCCGAATTCAATACGGCCGGGGTGACGAACTATATTTACTCGGACATTCCTAGCGGCCCTGATGGCCCGGAAGGCATCATTCGTAATATTCAAAATCAATCTATTGCAATGATGCGGGCGGATCCATCGGTAAACCTTGTGCGCTTTCACTATTGGAAGCTTCGGAAAATGCTGATCCAGCGCATTCAATACGATCCCGACTACTTTAATGGCACGGTGGTGCCGGAGATTGTGCGCTTTTGGGATGAGACCGGTGTAGAGCCCACCGCGAATGCAAGTGGGGGCAGTGTGGATGCCGGTGGGGCAAGCGCGGTGGCATCGGATGTGCCAAAGGCGAAAAAGAAAGCAAAGAAAACCGTGGTTTAAGCTCAGCCTACATAACATTATCGAATATCTTGCTTTCGAGGAGGCGGCCGTATTGCGGGTTGATCTTGTAGAGCATGGCAAAGGTAGCTGGCTCCTCTTGGTACTTCTTTTTGGCACTCGGACCTAAGCATGTGCTTTGGTAAGGTGTCTTGCCTGTTGCGCAACCGCAATACGTAATAGACTCTTGGACGCACTCGATGAAGCACTTGTTGTTGCGAGATTCGAAGGTGCTTAGTGCGCGCCCGTAGACATTAGCGTTTCCGATAGGAAGTGCTTGGGCGCGTGCAGTGATGCGAGGCGTCCGTCGCTCCATGGGGTTCGGATTCATGGTCATTGTGTAACCAGGGAAGATTAGAGTGACATGCACCATGACAGCTTGAGATGCATTCGAGTTTAGGATGTTATGGGGCTTAAAGATGTATTCATTGATGTGGTACTGGATTGTCATTGGCCGTCCCTTGTCATCTACGTAGTACGGAGCTTGCGAGATGAAGGCGTAGACAGGGCCTTTAAGGGGGCCAGCGGCGCCATTGGACCCCATGCGCTCCTTGAATTGAAGAATGGATGCGACGATGCGTTCGCGGATGTGGGCGAAAGAGGACGTCATGATCTTGAAGTGCTGAGTAGCAATCTTGTTGCGCATCACCATTTCGCGCACAAGGGACCCGGCAGCATGCGGAGGCAACTGATAGCACCGGTGCACGTGTAGGAGATCATCGCGGTCATTGAGCGTGTTAAACATGTCCTTGTATGATTTGTCGTAGTCGACATTCGACTTGGCCGAACGGAACAAGGTCCGCGACGATGGCAGTGCAAGAGTAGTATCAATGTCGACAAAGGACTCCTTCTTGCGCGGAATGAGAAGAAGCGCACTGGCTATGAGAACCAGCAAGACAATCCCGATTGTAGTAATTTTGCGGCGCATCATACCGCTCGCTGTCTCTATCAGATTTATCAGAGAATTATGTTAAGCCTAGGGCAGGGGTTTGCCATTGATGTTTCCGGATCCCGTGGCCACAATGTTGCCTGTGATGTTCACGTTCCCTGTGATCGTCAGGCCGTTATCGGCATCCTTTTTCAGCGTGGGGCCATTCGCACCGCCGATCTGAATATCACCGTTAGCCTTGACAAGAATGGCATCAGAGGTCCCTGCGCTAACCTTGAAAGGATCCGTCTCGGCTGCTGCGGCGACGTGGAATGCTGCAGATGGGGCGAAAGCCGGGTCCATGCTAATACCGACCTTGTTGGCCGCAATGTTTAGCACCGAGCCAGTGGACGTCTTAAGAGTCACGGCAGATGGATCCATTGCCGATGCCTTTAGTGTGAGATCCGAGTACATCGCAGTTGGCGCATCGAGAACGATGGACTTTCCGGTTGCGAAGCTCGTGAGATAGGTGTTGCCATTGGTGTCGGGGAACTTGATGCATTTGTCTTTGTGGCAAAACTCGACATTGGAAGTGCTCATGAGTCCTTTGACCGTCATGCCGCTAGTCGCCGTAACGTGCTTTAGCAGCTCCATGTCTACCACGCCAACGCCTGGCAGGTTGAGAAGCGGCAGATACGCCGGGGTCGCCGCCACTGAGGAGGTGTTGAGGCGCAGGAGGCCATTGAGCCCGGACACCACATTGCTGAAAGACGAGTTTAGAGTGTTATGCGCGGCGGTTTGAGTGTCGATGTTGCTGGTAAATGCCGTGTAGATGTCGGTGTTCACGCGGTTCACCTCGCCGACGACGTAGTTAATGTTGCCAAGACGATCCTCGCGCTCGACGGTGAGCTTCTTATCAGCAGTGTCGAGATCCTTGACGTTATCGTCTTTGTGTGTCGTGTAGTCGCGGTTGGCCAGCACGATCACGACGATAATGCCAATCACGATGAGTGCAAGAATCACCGTTCCAAAGTCCATTTTATCTCTGAAAGTCTAACCTAATTAAGTTCAAGTAAAAAATTCGTAATCCACATTTATTACCTTGGTGTCGCTCTCTGCACCCCCTTCGCTTGTCAAAGGGGTCATAGGTGGCACGGGCAGAGGCTCGTCGGTATCAATATCCATATCTGACTCGTCGGACTCGTCGGTATCCGTATCCATGTCGGCCTCATCGGCCTCATCGGTATCCGTGTCCATGTCGGTCTCTTCGGCCTCATTGGCTTCTTCGGCTTCGGAATCGGTCTCCGCGTCCTTATCCTCGCTCTTGTAACCACCCGGCTCTATGACCATAATACTTCCACCAATTTGTTTCGGCTTCGCTTTGGCTTCAGCCTTCGCTTTGGCTTCAGCCTTCTCTTTCTTCGCTGTTTTAGGAGCCTTCGGCGTCTTCGGCGTTTTACGCGCTGTTTTAGGAGCATCTTCGGGTGCTTCAAGTGTATCGTCCGAAATGCGTGCGGCATCCATCCTTTCTTGAATACCCAAATGAGTCATTACGTGATCGGAGTGCAGCTCAGTAAAGTCAATGTTGAATGGTTGATCCGAAAGGCGCATTTGCATGCATAAGGCTTCCATCTCTTGCGTCAAGAGCTTGAAAGAGTACGGCGTCGAGAATGTGGAGAAGTCGCTCGATCCACACGATCGGCAAACTGGCGTGGGATCCTTGCGGGAGCTCGGGTGCGTCATCGTGCCACAGTGCTTGCACGTTGTCATGTAGTACTTGTCGGCCTTTTCCATCATACATTCTTTCGCAAACTGGGAGAGACCGTGTGACAGAATGACATCGCGCTCCATCTCGCCGATCTTGAGACCACCTCCTTTGCTGCGACCCGATGTGGGCTGGCGTGTCATCTGATCTTGTGGGGCCCGTCCAGCCTCGGTTGGCGCTTCACATGGACCGAATGCGAAAGGATTGCTCCCTGTTCCGCGGTAGTTAATCTTGTCAGTAACCATGTGCTTGAGGCGCATGTAGTACGTGGGGCCAATGAAAATATCAGAATTGATCATCTCGCCCGTATGCCCATTATAAAGGACTTCATTCCCGTGCCTCTCAAACTTATGGCGATTTTCAAGTTCATGGTATTTTTCGTCCAAGTTAATAGGCAAGAACACGGTGCCGTCACCGAGCATGCCCTCCATTGTGCAGAGCTTCGCGTAAATGCACTCCACCAAGTGAGCAATCGTCATACGCGTAGGAATCGCATGAGGATTGATGATCAGATCTGGAATAATGCCGTCTTTTGAAAAAGGCATGTTCTCTGCTGGCAAGATCGCGCCAAAGACGCCCTTTTGAGCCGAGCGCGAGACCGCTTTGTCCCCAAGCTCCGGGCGGCGCACCTTGCGGAAGCGAACCTTGCATACGCGCTTGCTACCATGCACACCTTGGCGCATAACCTCAACGCGATCGATGGTGCCATAATGATGAATGTCTGTCACCTTTGACCGATCATTAAACGTTAGCTCGCCATTTGCTTTCATGTCCTCGGCGACCATCCCGATGATAACAGCGCTCTGGCCACGAGGAATGTATGCCTCGCGTTTAACGATGCCTTTGTCATCAAGGAGATCATAGTTGGCAAAGTTGGTTCCTTTAACATTCACAGGCACGCGCCGTCCATCGACATCGACAAATTCTTCTTTTTTCCTTAGAGGATTCGCAAATACTGTTCGCGGGTAAGGTCGCAATTCGTCAATCTCCTCTGTAGCTGACATTGTCTTGAATGCCGTGATTTGGAATAGACCGCGGTCGATGGCCGATCGGTTAATGATGATAGAGTCCTCTTGGTTAAAGCCCGTGAATGATGCGATGGCAACAATGCAATTGACTCCATTGGGCATATCGTCATTGCCGATGTACTGGGCAGCACGCGTGGTCACGATGGGGCGTTGCGGGTAATGCTGAATGTACGCCATGGTGTCAAAGCGTTCATTGAAGTTGGTTGCGTAGATCCCGATGCCTTGCTTGCTTTGACCGCCATAGAACACATTGCGTGGTGCGGAGTTGTGGTGCGCGAAAGGAAGAGTGTTTGTGACGACGCTGAATATGGTTGCAGGGTTGATTTCGATGTGGGTATGGAGCCCTCGGACATCGCTTGGGGTCATTGCGATCAAGGTGCCATTTTCCTCTTCTATGTCGAGGTACTCGATTGACCCCGCATGGCGTCGGAGGCGGTCGAGCTCTTCGGGGCCAAAGAGGCCTTGGGTGCCATGGGCCCTTGATCGGGGCGTCTCTGAGTAATAGCTAGATTCAGTAAACTTTTGATCCGTGAGATCCCCAAAGAGCATCTTGAACCAATCCGGCTCGGCCGATGTAGAGGCCAGCCCGGCAGAGGTTGATGCTTGACCAGCGGCCTCTTTTGGTCCAGATCGGCTTATCAGAAGTGGGCGGCATGGGCGTCCGGCCTCCGTCTGAATGCGAATTTCATAAGCCATAATATTCCATGTGACTGAGACAAATGGATTCATGAGGCCATTGCGGCGCAACAAACGCAGGTAGTCGGCTGTGAGATTGGGGTCCTTGGTGCATCCAAAGAAGCTTCCATTCAAGAATATTTTTGTATAAAGGGACGTTGTTGCTGCCATGCCGACTG
>Ga0049080_10000701_pt1 | contig 11286 bp, 12 predicted proteins | sample GreLakmeER15MSRF_FD_66716 | JGI IMG/M metagenome (GOLD analysis project Ga0049080, IMG submission 66716) | Freshwater lentic microbial communities from great Laurentian Lakes, MI, USA - Great Lakes metaG ER15MSRF | ecosystem: Environmental > Aquatic > Freshwater > Lake | place: Great Lakes... | reverse complement strand
CGTTACGCTCTTCTGGGGAAGACAGCATCGCACGCTTCAAGAACTTTACGGCTCCGACCTTAGCCTCCCCATATTCCCTGCTCGACTCTATGCCCTGCCTATCGCTGACTATTTTAAAATCAGTTTTAAGTGAACCTGCTGATGGCGACCTCGTAGGCATTTTGGCAATAAAAAGAGGTGCTTTTGAGGGCACCCCTTGTTTTCAGTCAACCAGCAATCCGAGGATTACTTCTTGAAAGACTTAACTGCAAGGCCAGCCTTATCGACAGCGGCTTCCGTCTTTTGGACGATAGCCTCAGCCTTTTTAGCATTGTTACGGAACACGAGTGCTCCAGCAACAAAACCGATAATGAGGGCGAGTAGATGTGTGAACATAGGGAATTATTGAATGTCCATAGCGTCAACATTAGCCGAAACGCCTTCAATCTTATTCTTGGCGACAGGCTTCTTGGCGTCCTTGGCAACGGGCTTTGCTTCTTCAACGACAACGCTAGCCGTCATTTCATCTCTGTTACCACGGGTAGCCGTAATCTGCTCCGCACTCTTGGAACGCTTGTCAGCGACAGGGTGCTGGAACAGGTAGGCTTCCTTGGCTTCGTCACGCAGTTTGTTGAACAAGGCCAAAGCCTCATTCGCATCCTGCTTGTTGAAACCTGTGGCAACGGCTTTGCCGTTACGAACTTCGACTACGATGGAGAACTTCTGGGTGGACATAGATAAGAGAGTGTGTCGTATGAAAGTCAGCGTGCAACTCTTAATTAGACAGCGACTCCAGTCGGAACGACACGAGCAACACCGTAAGCGTCAGTCCAAGAACCGCTAGCCCTAGAGGCCACGATGGAGCGAGTAACAGCAGGCTCAAGGTAGAGGAAGGTGTTAAGACCAGCGGCAAGGCCAGTAGCCTGAGCGGCCTTGGCGGTCACCTTGGAGGTGTATTGAGTGACAACGGTGGCATCAGTCGAGGGGTCAACTGTGATAAGGATAGAATACTTAGGATAAGCCATAGGAAGTTAGGGGATTGTCTTGTGGATGATTGTCAACTGATGGACGAATGGGCACAAAAAAGCCCCCGATGAAGGGGGCTGTTGTTGCGGCTGAGCCGCTTGGATTACGAGGCGATAATCTTGGCGAGGCAGGCGGGGTTACCGACCTGAACACCGAAGAGAATCGACATAGAGAGTTTCTGCTCACCAGTCGTGCCTTCATACCACTCACGAACCTGAATCGACAGACCCGATTCCGCATCGGTGGCTGTGGCGACATTACCATACCAGTTGGTCGGGGTAGCAGGCAGACGAGCGGCGATAAGAATCGCCTCAGGAGAGACAGCGATGCCCTTCAAGTTTGTGATAGTGGCAGGAAGAGCCGAATACTGGTTAACTTCAAAGCCGTGGATGCGAGGCAGGAGGTTCTCCGTGAGGGGAGCGTTGGTGCCAGAAGCATACTGAGCCTGAATCGAGTTATCCTTAGCAAGGCTCGTGTAGAGAGCAGGCTTGAGGATAAGGGAGCGGTTAGCCATCGGGACATTGGCATCAGTCAGAGCCTGAGAAATGTCGGCAACAGCATCAGCATCGAAGGCGGCAACGGTGCCAGAGTAGCCAGTCGAAGGGAAGTTGGTGGCGTCAACGAGGGCGAAGACTTCATCCATAACGGCCTTCACGACAGCGTGAGCGGCAGGACGGATAAAGGTGCGGCGAAGAACATCGTAACCGCCCTTGGCAACTTCACCGTCTTGGAAGCCCATCACGAAGCCCTTATGCTTATTCAGCGTAACGACCTTAGCGGTGGAGGTGACAGCGGAGGTCGCATAACCAGCGGCGGCGATGTCCGTAGCGGACACACCAGAGGCGATACGGGTGGTCACGGACTCACCACGCTGGAGAATGTCTCCACCGAAGTCAGTTGTGAAACGATTGACAAGAGGGAACTGAGCGAGAAGAGTCGTCAGAGAATCTTGGGCGATTACTTGGAGGTTAATACCACCGAGGGAGTTAGGCATATATATTTAGGGTTAAGTTAGGGGTTAAAAAGTGTGAACTTGTAGCAATTGATTTATGTCAACCTTAGTCGTTGGCGATTCCCTCGATGCCCAATTCACGAGCCTTCTTGCGAAGAGCAACGGAGGCTTTATCAGGCTTCTGGTCAGCGGAGCCAGCAACGGTGAAGTAGTTGCTCGCAGAGCCAGTAAGGCTAGGAAGCGTTCCCTCAGGGACAAACTTAGAACTCATTGGGACTTTTGAGTTAACGAACTGCTCGTTGATAGCCAGAGCGAGGTCGGGGCTGATTTCAGCCTTGGTCTTAGGCGGCATAAAGCGACCCATCGAATCGACATTTTTGATGGCGATACCATTCTCGGTAACCATCACCGTGATAGTGTTGCCTACCTTGATTTCTTTGCCTTCCGTGTTGAAAATCTTAAACTGATTTTCTGGGTTGAAGAGAGCGACATTACCCTTCTCGTCTTGCAGGAAGTTGGAAGGAAGCATCGTCTTAAGGACACCCATTCCAGTAGCATCGTTAGCCTTGACCTTCAATTGGCCTCCGCCAGCGTTCTTGATAGCACCGATAGCCTCACCGACTGAGGCACCACCCGCACGCTCAGCCGTGGCAACCGTGGCACGAGCCTGAGGGGGCATCTCTTCGTTAGCCGAAACAGGAACTGAACCACCTCTTGTAGCCATTGTGTTATTTAGTGTAAGCGGGATTACGAACGCTTCTTCATATTGCTGAAGGCCGCACGCTCGATGGCGATACGGTTAGCATTGAAGAACTTGTTTTGTTCACGCTTGTCGCTGATGGATTCAAACTCAGCAAGGAAGTCGGCGTCAGTCTTCGCCTTAACTTCGTTCTCAGGGCCAGAGGCGAGGGGTTCGACACCCTGTGCAGAGACAATCTTAGCGGCCTTAGTTTCAAGGCTACGGTCAGAGGCTTCAATCTGGTTAACCTTACCCATCAGGGCTTCAAACTTCTTGTGGAGGGCCTCAACGGAGGCAAGGGCTTCAGTCTTGGCCTTGGTTTCAAGGGCAAGCATATCACGCATCGAGACATTTTCCTGTTCAGCCTTAACCTTCGCCTGAGCGATAGCGGCAAGTTTCTGGACGGCTTCTTCGATAACGGCATCGTGGGAAACCTCATTGGCCTGCTTGGCGTCCTTCTTCTTGTTGAGGAACGAGCCTTCGCCTTCTTCTTCAACTTCCTGCTTGGTGCGGACAACCTCGTGCTTGTTCACGCCACCGATGGAGTTTTCAGCCTTGGCCTTGGACTTCTTGGCACCCTTTTCAGGAGTCGAGAGGGTGTCTTCGTGGACGGCTTCTTCGCCGCCCTCATTGTCTTCCTTGTTCTGCATATCGGGCGATTCGATGATTTCTTCAACATCCGTTTCGCCCTTCATCTTGGCCTTCTTGGCAATCTTCGGAGAGGTGGTGTTGTCTTCGTTGACATTGTTCTTCTCAGGGTCGAGGCCGTCCTGAGGGAGTTCCTTCTTAAAGTTCTTGGAGTCTTCAACCGTAGGGCTGGAGAGGTCAGAGTCGGCCTTCTTGGACTTGCCGCTCTTGGCGTAAGTGTCGCCTTCTTCTTGCTGGCGGTATTCCTTAATCATACGGACTTCTTCATCGGAGAGGTCACCGAAATCGGAGTATTCGTCAGAAGCCTTGGTCTTGGACGCCTTCTTGCCCTTCCTCATTGGCTCGCAGTCTTCGGCTTCAGTCTTTTCTTCTTCCTTTTCTTCAATCTTTTCCTTGATGAACTCAGGCATTTCAGCCTTCTTGCCCTTCTTGCCCTTCATCGGGCCACAGGCTTCATCGTCGCCCTTGCCAGAGTCGTTAATCTTCTCGGCAGGGGTGTTGCCTTCTTCGCCTTCCTCATTCTTGCGTTCGATATACTGCTTCAGGTCGGCCTTGGCGGCGAGCGTAGCAGAGTGAACCACCTTCGCTTGGAGTTCAGCGATGGCGGAGGCTTGAGCCTTCAGGAGAGCGACAACCTCATCATTCTGTGCGAGGGACTCGGCACGAGGGGAGGCAATAGCGTGCTCAACGGCGGCGAGTCGGTGAATAAGACCTTCCTTTTCAAGGGCAAGGGCGGTAACCTGCTCGTTAAGAGCGAGGGTGAGTTTGGACGCTTCGACAGCATCCTTCAGTTTTTCTTCCGTAGTCTTGTTCTGGCTCATAGAGAGTTATTTGTGTAAATGAAAGATTGTCAACCAATGTAGGGTTGGTAGTTCAGGGAAATAGGGTTATTAGTCGGCTGTGTCCCATACATCTGAGGGAGCACAGTCGTGTGAGCAAAGCGTCTTGTGCTCTTAATGTCTTTAATAATGTCCTCAAAGGAGTCCATAACGCCCGTAGCCAGTCCACGGACAGCGGCTTGGTCGCCGTAGAAGGACTGACCCTGAAGGTCATCCAGTTGTGCAAAGGTGCGGACAGAGACAACATCTCGGATAAACCGATTGTGCAATTCGTCCACTTCTTCTTGAAGGTTAGCGGTTTGCTCTTCGGAGAGCACCGTTCCTTCCACCCCAGCCGCCTTATATTTTCCTGACTTTATGACCACGACCTTCTCGCCAGCCTTGGCAAGTTTCTCGCTTGTGTCATTCAGCGTAATATACACGCCGCACGCCCCTACGGACGCTGAGGGCGTTACAACAAATCGCTTACATTGAGAGCCAATCCAAAAAGCGGCTGACCCGCAATCGGACTCGGAGAAGGAAATTGTCGGCTTGGAGTAATTGCGAATCTTCTTAGCCAGTTCCTCAAGACCAGTTGTTGAACCGCCACCTGAGTCGATATGGAACAAGACCTCATACACATCCTCACGGTCTTCCCAGTCGTTAAGTGCTCTGGCGATTACATCAACATCGGCACAACCAAGCATCTTTTCAAGGGTCGAAAGCCCCTTCCCTATGACCCCATACACGGGAATAATCCCGATTCCGTCACGAATATAGGGGGAACAGTCCTTTGAAACTGAAGAAGGCGAGTCGGCAGACGGCTCTGTGTCTGTTTCAGGTTCGTCAAAATCAGCACGAGGCTTTTTCACATCCCTAGCCTTGCTCTCATACTTCTCTGGCGAGGAATACTGAGAAAGCATATAAGCCAAATCTGGATTACTTAAAATCAGATTGGCGTTCGCCAAGAAGGACTTAACTTTAAGGGGGTCGATAAGCATCGGCTTTCCAGCCGCCATCGCATAAGTTAAGTCGCTTCTAATCATCGGTTATAGGGTTGTTCTCGGCTTCTCGAAAGCCCAGCGTTCTGTTTTGGGATGTTGTCAACGCCAGAACCCATTTCTGGGAGTGGTGCCATACCGTCAGGAATGTTCGGCTTTTGGAGTTCGGGGTCGTGGTTATCCAGAGCGTTCTGGATTTCAGCGGCTGGCTCGGCGTTCGTAGCGTCAATCGGCACAATCTGCGGTTGCCCATTCTCGTCAGGAACCACAAAGCCAACGGCACCCTGCGGGATTTGAGGCTGGGCACCCTGAGCACCCTGCGGGCCTCCCTGACCGCCTGCACCACCACCGACAGGGGACTTACGCCAGATGTTGTCCTGAGCGATGCCAGTCTCCTCGCAGACACGCTTAATGTAGGCAAAGTCTCTAGCCGTCTTGCGGATAGTCTTCTCAAACTGTAAACCACGGGCTTGGAAGTCGTCAGAGGGGGGAAGTCGTCCCATATCCAAGTCGGCTCTTTCGTTGGCGGCATCTCTGCCTGCATCAACAGTAACGGAGCGTGGGCAGACCCATTCCGTCTTCCACCAGTTCTTGGCAGAGGGAACATCGCCTCGCTGGATTTTCATACCAGCCCAGAACTTAAAGTAATCCTTAAGGAAGCGATGGATTAAGATGTTCTGACGGGCCGACACATATCTGCCCGCCTTGGCAACTACCAGCCTAACGGCACTCCCCCCAGCACGAGTTGGGTCAGCCACAAACTCATAGGGGAGTGACCCCATAATACTATCTCTGCGTAAGTGGTCGATAAAGCCCGTAAAAGCGGACGAGGGACGAGCGGAGACATAGGAAACTAGGGATTCGTTGTTTTGTAAAACTGCGGTGACGCCGCCAAGCACACGATTAAGGGTGTCGGGGTCGGTAGGATTGGTGGTTGAGTTGCCTTCGCCAAGGGGCTGGCCTAAGCCCAAGTCCCCATTATCCATCTTTGTGTCTTCGACCTTCAGGATGCGACTCGTGCGGGCGTTGTCCTTGACTGCGACCTTCTCCATCGCCAGCAAGTCCATTTCGTCTCTCAAGTTATTGACGGCGTGCTGGTGGGGCGGGTATGAACGGCTCTGAGAGGCGTATTCGGCCTCAAAGATGTGCATCATCGAGTTGGCGGGGATAGTGCTGTATTCCCCATTTGCCTGCTTTACATAGTAAGCCAAGGGTTGGCCTATTCTGCTGAACTTAATACCGTCCGCTATGTCGTTCTGCCCCAACATATTAGGTGGAGTCTCGACTCTGTGCGTTTCGATGATTTGGAACTTTGGCTGACCGTTCTTCTTGATTTTAATCAGGAAGATTTCTCCGTCTCGGTCTAAGGCTTCGCAAATAATCTTCTGCGATTCTAACATCGAAAATCTGCCAGACACTTCTGGGCTTTCGCACTCCTGCTCCCATTCCGCTTCAATTATTGTCTGCCACTCAAAGTCTCCGCCTACGGCCTGAAGGGTAATTCCGTCTCCCACGGCGTAAATACTTATATCCTTAATCATCTGCTTGTATAGCCCATTGTTCTTTTCCAGCCAGCGGGACAAGCGAACCATCTCTCTGCGTGTTGAGTCCTGCAACTCACGCTTAAAGTCGTCAGGCTGAGGGGCGTCTACACGGGTGCGGTGGACTGAGTATCGGGTAGACTCAAAAGCCCCCTGATAAGCCTTTGGCTTGAGGAGGTTGGACAGTCCGATACGGACTCTATCCAAAAAGTTAGGCCCGCCTGTTGTAGGCTTGGGTCGTGGTTGTTCGGATGCCATTCTTATCTATCTACGAGACGGTTATAGTTCGTGTAAAGACCTCTTGTTCTCTGCCCGTCCAGCCTCTGGAGGGCATAATTTGCCTCCTGAAGCATCTGGGCTGGGGGCATCGCAAAACTTTTGGAGGCATTAGTAGAGCCATCCCCATACGACATAATCGTTTTGCCTTCTGTCAGGAGGTCAAAAGCAATTTTGCGTGCCTTCTCAATGTCCTCACGAGGGAAGCCGACAAAGATGCCTAGAACCGCCATAGTGAGACTGGCTGGTTGTCAACGGTTGGGTCAACCAATGTCTCTGAGGAAACTTCTGACGATGCTTCTCTTATCAGAGTGATAATCACGCTGGGTCTGAAGAGAATACCCATCTCTATCACCACGCTTAAAGCCGCCGTGAGGTATTTGGGACTGCTTCACGGCTTCGCTTTGAGAGAACTTAACTAATTCGCCAGCAAGATACGCTCTGGCGGCGTTTTTAATTTCCTCTGGAGCCTCTTTGATTTTTTCAATCAGTTTACCAAATGCCCCATATGTCGGCTTGGCGGGATTGTCGCTGTAGAATCCTCCATTAGAAAACAATTTGAACTTGTCGCTGTCGTTTGAATACTCCTTTGACGGGAAATAAAGTTTCAGAACAGCAAGACCAGCCTTGGAAGCGGCCTTCGCCGTTCTTTCTTCTTCGTCAGAGAGGTAGGCTACCCCATTGAATCTTTTAACTTGCCAATCAGTTTTTCCAAGAATCAGTTTGTTCGCACCATCGTCAAGCACCCTATCAATCATAGCCTTAACTTCATCTGGCTTAGGAGCCTTGGTGAGGGCACGACCAAGGTCAGCAACACGCTTGGACTCCTTGGCATCATCATCCTTGTCCCGCTGGGCCGCAGAAACCTTTAACCCCTCGGCTTCGGCAAGAAGTGCACGAGCCTCCGCTTCCTTACGGGCGGCATAAGAACGGATGTTGTCGCCAGCCTCGGACTGGAGGGAATTGGAGCCGTTTCTAGTAGGCATTGTTGTAGTTTGGTTTGAGTTTGGTAATCTGTCAACTGAAAGAGGGGCTTGCTGGACGACCCCATTTGTCCCAAGTAACGGCGTCCCGTAGGAGCCGCTTGATGCGGGAGGGTGGTTTCCCAGCCCTCTCCTTTCGTCAGCCAAGCCTTAAATTGGTGGTGATGCAGGAGTCGAACCTGCCACCTTGGGATTTCACCCGACAGTTCTTGCGAACCACCGTGGTCTTTAAACCACTTGCCAGCGGAATACCCATTCATCACCGTTGCGTTTGAAAATAGAGGAGAGGGTGGGACTTGAACCCACAATCCACACGGCTCTTACGGTAGCAACTCCGTAGTGTTCTGTGCCTCTGCGTTTGACCAGTTGTATCGGCTATCCGATTTTTAAGTCGGCTTCCCGATTGGCTTCCTTCTTTTCAGAAGCCACGCTACCTCCCCGTAAAGTAAAAGTGGTTGGTGACAGGAGTTGAACCTGCAATCAGCGGGATAAGGGGGCGACCCCATCTTGGAGACTATCCCAAGGTTCCCCCGCTTCTGCGTTACCGTTAGTCGGAAGTCGTCCCGACCCCCAACGGTTGCCACCCCGTTGAGACGCTACACCCTCCATAAAGTTATTACGCTAACCACCAGCCAACTGATTACTCGTTCCCTCCTTACTGGCGAAAAGCCGTTCTCGGATTTCCCTTTGTCGTCTCCGTATAAGAGTTGTAGGGTATGCCCTACGCTGGACTGGTTAGCGTGTCTCACAGGCTTTTGGAGTTTGGGGCCTCTCGGCCTTGCCCATTCCCCGCTGTCTGCCTGTGCGTCTTGGGGTCAGTATCTCCGCTGGCATCCCTCCCCGCTTTGGACACGGGGCGATTGCTGGCGACCAGACCTTGCAGTTTCGCTCACCACACTCCGTCCGTCCTGCGGAAAAGGCAGGCTAATCTACGGTGCAAGAATACTCCCTGTGTAGACAGGGCTAGTCCGTTCTGCTTGCGGCACTTTTCAGATGCCGATGATTGGTAACCATCCCCTCTTGCGAGGCTGTGCAGGCGGTTTGCGTGGTGTTAGAATGTCAAAAGAACATAAAGTGGTGGTTGCTACGGGAACTGACCCCGTTTGTTCGTCTGTCTCGTGCACGAGGCATCGCTTGTCGGGTAATTAGTCCGATTCGGCTGACGAATTACGCCAAGTTTATCTTTTGGATAAACGCTCCCTGAGCACCCCACTAGGGGGCTGGCGAACAACCAAGATTGTCAAAAGAACTGAAAGGGTGGGCGGCTATCTTAATTAAAAGATTTTCGGCACTTACTGTGAAGGCTTGTGGGGATACAATTGATACCCATTCTACCTCGTGCCCAATACCTCTTGCGAGGAACGCTCGGTGTTGCGGTTGGCATCGGGCTGTTAACCCGAATCTTCGCCCATAAAGTTTTCGATTTCGTCTTACGAGCCTGATAGTCTCTCGCCCGCCCCCTGTGGGGCTAGGCGTTGTAGGCGTGCACTAACGCCTCGTTGTTCGGTCTTGCGACCTACAAAATCAGCAGACTCTGGCAGGAATTGAACCTGCAACTTGCGACAACTATTTCTCGGTGTATCCACCAAGTTTTTCGTTGAAGTGCCCCAGAGGGTTATAAGCCTCCTTTCAGTTAAAACCCGTTTAACAGGTTACAGTCATCGGACTCCCTCTGCTAGGTTGCAACCGTAGCAGGCTTCGTTTTGATGATACAGCGGGGGCAGAACTCGACCATCGAGTAGCAGAGCCGTAAGTGGCCTTGCGGCCTTGAAATCGAATGTAAAAGAACTAAAAGTGATAATGAACCGCTTGGGTATGGAGTCAACAACAAAAGTGAGGGTTAGTTTTTTCCCCTCACGCTCTTACACCATTCCCCGTTCCTTACGATACTTGACTTCCTTATCGACCAAGGCTTTCCACTTCGTGAAGGAGTCACCGTAGTTGTTGTTTGTAGACAACCCCCAGTAGGTATCAACATCTTCTTCGCTGATGTAGTATTCGTATTGGTCTTCACGGACTTTGACGACCCCCTTCCAATGGTCGTGCCCATCTCGTGCCAGCACCGCATCGTCTAGCCAAATCGGGCCAGAGAGTTTCGTTTCCCGCAGGTAGGAGACACGCTTTTTGACTTCGGCCTTTGCCTTTGCATCGCCCGTGTAGGACATACGCAGAAGCATCGTAAGCCAAATCATCTTCTCCATCTTGGGGTGCATAACCTCCGTGACCACGCCTTTGCTGTTTACCGCATTGTAGATGCGATGTTTCTTCGGGACTTTACTATGGTTCCAGTTGAGCGACATATTGTGTCTTAGTGTTGTTGGGTTCCTCGGCTCTGGCGAGATTGCCAGTTTACCGAAAAGCGATTTCAATGAACGAAAAGAGAGAGACACTACACAGTTATCTGGTGCTTCTGGGCTATCCCCATATTCGCACCCGACACATCGCCCGTGGACTTATTTGCTCGGCACTTGACCGATTTTCCCTCGCTGGGGATTGCCACTCTCCGTATTCCCTTGGCTCGCTCTGCGGCTCGTGTTTTTGTAGCATACATTTTTGGTCTGCATCACTTTGCCCGTAGTGACTCAACTCCCCTGCCTTTCCCCATCTGGGTCATCGGTCGGGTTGCTCGTTCACTTACTCCCAAGGATTACGAAGTCCTCCATTCTATAGAGGCGACTTAACCGTGTAATGTCAAAGAACTGAAAGTGGAGCCGTGATTCAGGTTTGGTTACCTGACTCCCTCACTCGGAGGGATTGCACAGGCGAGGTCAATCTCGCTCACGGCATAAATAGAACAGGGTTGGTTTGGGAGGAGGCGGTTGCTTCAGTTAGGTGGGATGCGTTACCGCACCCCCACGCCTCAGATACTCCGTCCGTTAGGACACCCTGAGTTTTCCGTCTGGCACTTTGGCTTTTCGCTCACAACCCGAAGGTCGTGGTTCACAGCCCCCCGTCTGAGCGGTTTCGGGACTTACGGTAGCGGTTTCGTGCTAGACTTCAAAGAACAAGAGGGTGATTAACCCTACTTCAGAAGTATAGCACATCCGTTCAGTAAAAGATAGCAAAATCTTTAACTATATTTCGTTGATAGACAACGACTTACAGAACTATTCCTTTTTCTCGGAATCTTTTTCCTGTTTTAAATCGGTTTCAGCAGGCGTCACCGCCGCTAATACAGGCTGAGCCAATAATCCAAACGCCATCGCTGGCACAAACTGCATCACCTCACAATCCCATAGGTGATTCGCTCGCTTGCCGATACGCTTCCACTCTGGCTTGCCAGCCATATTCTTGGTTCTCACCTCAGATTCCATCTGGTCAAA
>Ga0049080_10000694_pt1 | contig 11337 bp, 12 predicted proteins | sample GreLakmeER15MSRF_FD_66716 | JGI IMG/M metagenome (GOLD analysis project Ga0049080, IMG submission 66716) | Freshwater lentic microbial communities from great Laurentian Lakes, MI, USA - Great Lakes metaG ER15MSRF | ecosystem: Environmental > Aquatic > Freshwater > Lake | place: Great Lakes... | reverse complement strand
TTTAAACTATTTTCTAATTCATTAATTGTTAATTCTTCCACTACAACAACTGGTTTAACTGGTTGTTTTAATTTTTTTAAAGATTTCATTGCATTCCGCCCTTTGCTGCTAGTTTTAAAGCATTAATGTTTTCAGTTAACGCTTCATACATTGTTTTCCATATATCGTTAACAAATTTGTCTTGATCTTCCATAATTGCAGATTTTCTTTTAAAACTTTGAGATTTTACAATCATTAAAGTTCTATATGCCGCTAATATGTTAGCATACTTAACCGCTTGCATCCCTATATAATGGTCAGGGTTTTCAATAATATCTTGAATTATACGCATGCATTCAATAAATTCTTCAGCTTTATCCCCCATATGGGTAGCAAGAACTTCTGTGTTTACAATAATATCCGCCATTACAAATCCTTTCTTAAATCTTCTGTTTTGACAACTGCTTGTTTAATATATGGTTTTTGGATTCCAACAATATATTTATAAATATAAATACCAAAATAATATCCATCATCCCAGTTGTAACTAACACCAAAAGCTCTCCAATGAGATAGTTTATCACAAAAAAACCGATATTTTCCTTTAAACATTTTTAATTATTTCTCCAATCCATTTAGCAACTGGTGATGCAACGGCATTTCCACACATTTTATATCTATTTGTGTCGGCAATAATTTTTCCTTCATCATCATATTTAGTATGATTATCTGGAAAACCCATAAGCCTTTCGCACTCTAGCGGAGTTAATTTTCTCAACACCAGCTCTGGGGTCATCACTCCATGTTGAGAAATTGTATCAAGAGTGTATGACGGGTCATTTTCATCACCAAAACCCTTGCCTTGTGGACCAGAAGTGTCTGAACGACCAATAATAGTTCCCTGTATCGGGATTGCAGCAATTGATTGCTCCAACCCAACAAGCGGAACTTGACCGCCACCAGTCCCCATTCTGTGTTTTAATGTTGGAACAATTTGATCTTCGTAAATACGAATGTCATCAACTCTTGTGCCATCAACAATAATTGGATTTTTATAAGCAATGTGCGGAAAATTATCGCCATTATGATGCTCTGCTCTCAGTGTTGGAACAATGTCTTGAGAAACACCTGCACCCTGACGAACCATCGTGCCGGGTTGAAATACAGTTACTCCCCTTTCACTTTCAAGGCTAGATTGACTAGAGCCTGCCTCAGTCTTTCTGGCAATCTGTTTCCCTTTCTTTCCGCTCTGTTTAAAATGCCCTTTGCTGTCTTTGGGGACAGGTAATATTTGCTCGGGACATCTTGCAACGGTTCCAGGATCGTAGCAAGCAAGCAAGAAGATTCTTTTTCTGCGTTGGGCGAGCCCAAACCATTGTGCATCCAGGATGTGCCATTCAATCGCCAATGCCCCGATGTTTGCCATTTCGTCAATGACTTTTGCGAAGTCATTTCCTTTATTACTACTGAGGGCTCCTGGGACATTTTCCCAGATTGTCCACTTTGGAAATTCATTTCTAGTTGCATCTCTCATCTCCTTTATAACTCTAATTGCTTCGTGAAATAACCCTGATCTTGAACCTTCTAAACCTCCACCCTTGCCTGCTACTGATAAATCTTGGCATGGGCTGCCAAAAACAATACAGTCAACTGGGGTTAATTTAGAACCATCAACATCTCTAATATCAAAATATTTAGGGACAGTTGGCCAATGCTTTCGTAATACTGATTGACAATGCTTATCCCACTCCACTTGCCATTCGCAATTCCAACCGGCACCCTCCATGCCTAAATCAAAACCGCCAACACCTGCAAAAAGTGAACCAAATGTATTACTCATAGTCTGTTCCTTCTACTAATTCTCTAAAGACATCCCAATCTATGATAGCAACTTTAGACTCGGAATCCTCTCCTAATACAACAGAAATGCATGGATATTTATAATTAGAATTCCAAGCATCTTTTCTCATCTTCTTCCAATTTTTTAGATTTAAAGTAAAACTTTTCCCGTTATGTTTATAATCAACTAAAAACTTATTTAAAGAAGCATCACCTTTCTTAAGTCCACGACCAGAATTTTTGACAGCCTTAGCTTTATCTTTTTTTATTTCTTCTTTTTCGGTTCTTTTCATTTCCGCTCTCCGATTGGGTCAAAAATTTTTAAACCTTTACGTTTAATTAAAGATTTAAGCACCTTATCACACTGCGATTGCCAGTTGTATTCTTTAATAACTTTAGGGGCTTGCTTATAATAATAATCACACTGGGAATCAAAATCATCAACCGCTTTTTTCATCAACTCAACTGTTGACTCAAAGCTTGGGATAATTACTTCTCCAGTGTGATAACCGGAATGCTGTGTTTTACCAAGAGTAGATTCAATAATATTATTACCAAGATATTTCTCATACGAACACCACCGACTTGTTGATATCGTTGGCATACCCGTAGCCAAAGCTTGTAGAGGTATCAACCCGAACCCTTCACCCTCCGTAGGGTAGATTAAGATATCATGATCATGATACAACTTCACCATATCTGATTGGCTTAATGTTTTGTATATTTTTATAATATTAGAAAACTTATCTTCCTTAAATAAATCCATAACACTGAATCCATCATCCCCGTGATATTTCAACGTAAGAGTAATATCGCTTCTATCTTTAAATAGAGTAGTAAATGCTTTCTCAACAAGGTCTGCTCTTTTGCGAGGACTATCTGAATCAACATGCAAAAAACGAATCTTGCCCCGGCCACCACGCTTGAACGGTTTCCACATATCGTCAACACCAAGTTCAAAAACAAATGTAGGAGTGTCAACACCAGAATTAGCAACAGCGTCAGCAGAAAATTGATTCCCCACCCAGATTTCATCAAATGTTTTCATGGTAGGAATCCACCAATCCCAAGCCTTAGTAGCTTCTAAGTAAGTACCATTAATCTTATATTGATGATCGTGATGTTTTTTAAAACCAGGCTGGCGAAAATCTTGACCAGATGTAGGATGATGCCATTCTGGTTCCATATAAAACATTTGAATCTGTGCTGATGGGTCATTTTCAACAACCTGCATTTGCTTACCATAATAAGTAAACCGATTAAAATGCTTTATAATGTTGTTATATCCATAGCTATAGCCAAATATATTATTTGCATCTTTAATATGCTGATCAGTGTGAATTGAAAATATCATCCTTTGATTGCTTTTTCCAGCTCCACAACTTCTTTATTGGAAAGATCAATGCTTGACAAACCATTCCATTTACTTTCTTTGTAGGTATACCAAGCGCCTTTGCGCTGAATAATATCCATATCAATAGCAATATCAATCAACTCTCTCTTTGTATCAATCTGACCTTGCTGAGGCAAGACATAGTAGTAACCTGTGCTGCCGATTGTCGGGCATTGTTTTGTTTTTTCAACTGTCCAAGTTGCTTTTTGGCTTGTAATCATGTTATTTTCTTCTCGTTCCATTTCGCCTTTAGACATAGACAAAAACAATTTAACAATATTAGACATGTTATGGTGGACTGTATTACCCATCTTGGCTTTAGTTATTGCATACATACCACTAAGATCAACAGTTTGGTGAGCAACGAACAGCATGATGTTTCGTTCTTTGTGTAAATAATTTACTAACTTCTGCAAAAAATAACCTTGCGACCTAGCCGACAAGCCCATTGCTTTACCACTTTCCGGCTTATCGTAAAATTCTTCTTTAACAATATTAGACAACGAGTCAAACAAGAAAATATGTTTTTCTTTATCATCACTTAGATATCCAATAATATTTTTCATAATGTCCTCAACAACAGTTGATTGAACAATGACAACATCTTCAATATCAATACCGCACTTCTTTGCGTATTCATCATTATAAGATGATTCAGAATCCACAATTACTGGGCGATACCCCATCTTTTGGGCCTCTGCGATAATTCTAAAACACATTGTTGTTTTACCAACAGACGGAGTGCCCCAGAATAAATGGGTTGCCCCAGAATTTAAACCACCATTCAAGGCTCTGTTTAAACCAACACTCGGGGTTGGAATAACTTCGTGAATAGGCATTGTATCGCCTTTTCGTTTATCTACTATTAACACATTCCTCCTTTATTGAAACGTTCTATTTAGTATTCTTGATTTAATAATTGTTGTTGAGATATTTTCTGTGTAAGGGATAAACATCACCCCGATATTGCGTTCGTCAAGCCATTCTTGGGTGAATCCCATTTGTTTATAATAATCTTTACTTTGCCAGTCAGAACCAACAATTACAAGATTAGCTTTAGCCTCTATGATAGCAGGCTTAGAGTCAGCACCGCCCGAATTTACAATTACTTTGTCCACCCATTTGCAAGAAGAAACAACTTCCATTCTTTCAGCTAGGCTGCAAATTGGGGGCTCTTTGTATTGAGAGCAAAACTCATCTGTGTTAACAGAAACGACTAAATATCCATTATCGCCAACTGCCTTTTTGCACCTCTCCAGCAATCTTGAATGACCAGAATGAAATAAATCAAATGTACCACCTGTATATACAATCATCTTACCTCCAGTGAAATGACCAGAATGAAACAAATCAAATGTACCGCCTGTGGAAATAATCATTTTGCATCCAACGAGGCGCTGACAAAATTCCATTTGTTAGCATTATGAAAAGTAAATCTCTCAACACCGTTAGCATCAGCTAATGCATCTGAGTATTCAAACATAACCTTATCAAGATCTTTAAATTCAAACTCATTAGTGTCATTGACCAAAACCGTTGGAGCACTAGGAATGCTGACTGTCTTGCAGTTAAGGCCAGCCCAAGCCAACACATTCCTGGAATCCAAGTGCTTCACCCCTGTCCTAAAGTCCATAGCACCCCTTCTCCACACATTCATACTTGCCAATGTTGCAGCAATTAAAAATGATTTGTCATCAAGTGTATTTATCAACTCAGACATTGTACCAGAAAAACTAGGTATTACTTCACCAGAATACGGTGCAAATTGCATTATGCGGTCTGTCCCATCAAGCATTGATAAAATAGTATCCACAGCCCCTGGCAAGATAATATCGTCATCTCCAACGACCCACACATATTCTCCGTCACCAGCTGTCATCCCATATAAACAGTTTCCATCACAACCAATATTTTGTTTTCTAATTGAATACTCAGATACATAATCTTTATATTTATAAACTATATTCCCCGCAAATCCGTCTTGGTCATTGTCAGAAACGATAATCTCAACACGGTCATTATGTTGAGATGCAATACTGCTTAAGCAAGCATCAAGTGATTCTCTCCTGTATGTCGGAATGTATACAGTTAACTTCATTTTGTTTGATCCAAAATTAATTTAATTCTATCTATATATTTTTTGGAAACATATTCCCAAGTCATATTTTGATTAATAAACTCGGCACTCTTGTATGTTTTATCACACACTTCGGCATAATTATTAGCTACATACAACATCTTATCACATAGATCATCAAAATCTGGCTCTGCCCACTCCCCAGCATTTTCATATATGCCAGTCATATTTTTAGTTCCCCATTTGAAATTAAGAGGGATGGACATGTCTGCAAATTCAGAAGTAGCGAGGGCATTTGTGCAAATGGTAGGAATTCCTTTGGCAATTGCTTGAAACGGGATTAACCCCCAACCCTCACCACTTGTCGGATATAGCAAACAATTTGCGCTATCATATATAGCACCAAGATCTTCGTTTGTTACTTGATGATTAATCACTGTAATTCTTGGGTGCTCAAGGGGATACATAATACCATTTTTATAGATCCTTGCATCCTGCGGCCCATTTGATTTATAAATAAGTTCATAATTATTATCGTTCCCAAAAACTTTTAAAAACGCATCAACAGCCATTTGAGAATTTTTACGAGTTGACGGAGATCCAATTGATAAAAATTTAAATGAACCTTTTGTATATTGTTTTTTAGGAAAATATATTTTTGGGTCAACACCTAATTGAAAATTATAAACAGGCTTAGTAACGCCTGAGTTCATAAAAACATTCCTCATCGCCCTAGATGTTGTCCAAATTTCATCCATTCTATTGCAATGATCAACCCAATCAATTGGTATAAGGTTTGTTTCCCAATAAGTCATGCCAACAGAATATTTTTTAAAATTAACAAACTCGGTTGGCAAACAATGATTAATAACAATACCATCTTGGTTACTAGAAACAATTCTTGTGAAGCCAATGCCTATTTCATTATTTTGAATTATCTCTGTTGACTTGTCTCTATACGGCAACAATCTTTCAATCGGAAGATCACTGTCTTTAAAAAAATCCCAAAAACTATCAGATACTTGGCTATATCCATCTGTATAACCAACAATTGTGTTATCAACCCATTTAATCATTTATTTTAACCAATTTTTTTCTTTTGATATAATCATCTACTAAAATAATCTTATCTGCTGACTCAAGCTTGAAAGAATCTAACCTATTCAGTGTGTTTTTGTCTTCAATTTTAGATAAACGAATTGCATACCAATTATGTTCTTTTAACATATTTTTTACTTTCTGGTACACCGTAGAGAATATTACAATCTTAAAAAATTGCCTACCATCCCAGCAATAAACGCTTGCCATTTCTTTTCCAGACGATGTAATAAAATTTCGTATATTAAAGATGTATGCGAGAGTTTTTTCATCATTTACAAAACCAATCCCGTTATCATAAAGCCATTTATGTTCATGCTCAATGCCATTTTTCTTTAGCATCATAATTTTAAATAGATTTGAATCTTCTGCGTTATAAACATCACAATATGCATGGAGGGTTCTATCTCCAATTAATGCGTAAACGTAATCTCGCTGAGCCAGCTCGGTATTTCTTTCACCAAAAACCGTACAAGAGCCGGAGTGATCTTCAAATTCAACTCTTAAATAATTTGTAGCTTTCTTGGTAGACCTAACAACCGCTTTTATAAGAGTAAGATTTGACATTGTTTCGTGAAAATCATTAGCGTTTTCTACAAATTCATCAATAATTGTTTTATGTTGACTGGACTCAATCGGGAATCCTAGAATTGGTAGATAATACTTTTCATGGTCAAATTGAGAAACATGCCCAATTGATTTAAAAGCGCCAACTTTGTCCAAGTTTTCTCTCAAAGGAGCTTTAACAGCAGACTTGGAGCATTTGTTTGTAAATTCTTCAAATGAATTAAAAGGTCTTTTAGATTTAATTTCTTCTATTGCACTAACGCCGCAACTTACTATATTGGATAAACCAAAACGAATCCCCTCTTCCTCCCCAGCAATTGACATAGAAAAAAACTCATCAGATTTATTAATGTCTGGTCCGTATATTTTCAACCCTAACCTTTGAGCTTCCATCAGGTAAGCAGTAATTTTGTCAGATGCTGATTCGTTATAAAGCAAAGCCCATATGAACTCAAGAGGGTAATTAATTTTCAACCACATTGTCTGATAGGACATTAGTGAATAAGCAACAGCGTGGGATTTATTAAACATGTACAATGCCGACATTTCAAACTCTGTCCAAATCTTTTCAGACTGAGCTACTGTCAGATATTTATTATTAACAAACTTATTTTTATATTTATCAAACCCAGCAACATCTCTTTTTTTGCCAATAATTTTACGCAAAGAGTCGGCTTCGGACCAAGTAAAATCCGCCAGCAAAACTGCCATTTGCATCAATTGCTCTTGGAAAATAACAGCGCCGTATGTTTCTTCCAAAATGGGCTTAACAATATCATTTGGGTATTTGGGTTTCGCCCTACCTTTCTTGCAATCAATGTACCTTGCACCTTGAGATAACAAAGCACCAGGTCTTACCAATGCGTTTGATACAACAAGATCGTTGAAATTATCAATACCCATTCTTTCAATAAGATTGCGATATGCAGCAGCATCTGTTTGGAATACACCAACGGTATTGATGTTGGTAAAGTTTTCAAACACTCTTTGGTCATTTAGGGCTAACGATTGAGCCCTTACATCAAGCCCTGTACGCTCCAGGATCTTGTTTAAGCAATCTTTAATGACAGATACGGTCTTTAGACCCAAAATGTCAATTTTAATAAGCCCGACAGCCTCAGCGTCTTCCATTGCAAAAGCGGTAACGGCTGATCTCTCGCCACCTTTGGAATCTTTACGAGATTCAACAGGGCATACCTCGGTAAGTGGCACGGATGAAACAACCATACCAGCAGCATGAACTCCAACGGTACGAATTCTGTTTTCCAGCTTTGAAGCAAGCGGTATAATATCTTTATATTTATTGATAAAAACCTTGCCTTTGTCTGTGGCTTTAAGTTCATCAATTGTTTCAAAAAACGGGGTGATGGAATTGATTTCAGCAAACGGAACTTGCAAGACTCTCGCTACATCCTTCACGGCACTCTTTGGCTTAAATGTGCCATAAATTGAAATTGCGGCAACATTATTTTCGCCCCAACGAGTAAAAAGATATTTCTTAATTTCATCTCGGCGTTTATCTTCAAAGTCCAAGTCAATATCGGGATAGTCGTTTCTTTCAGGATTAATAAAACGCGCAAACAAAAGATTATATTTAATCGGGTCAACTTGCGTGATATCCAACAAAAAGGCCATCAAGCTTCCCCCGACAGACCCACGACCAGTGCCTCGCCCTACATTGTTGCCATCAGCCCATTTAACCAAATCCCAAACAATTAAAAAATAATCGGCAAAGCCGAGTTGTTTAATAACAGCAAGCTCTTCATCCAACCTATCAGCATAAATTTGATCATTCAATCCCAGCTCTTGCAATCTAAACTTTGTAATCTCAGTTAAATAATCGTCAGAGTTTATAGACTTCATATACTTTGGCAAAAGATTCTTGCGCTTTTCAATCTTGGCGCTGCATTTTTCTGCAACTTCCATTGTATTTTCCAGAATGTCCAATCTGTCGTAACCGGCATCTTTAAACCACAAAGCCACCTCTTGAGCACTAGCAATGTATGGATTAATAGAATCAAATCTAAGATGCCTGTTAGGATACATATTATTGATTTTTGCCACCATGTCCAAAGATGTGTCGTGCAAACAATTAGAATTATCTTTAGCATGTCTTTGGTCTGAAGCAGACAGGCTTGGGAACTGAGAAAGCATCAATAGGATTTCTTCACAACCTTTATCCTTAACAGTTGGGAAATGACAATCTGCTGTGGCAAGCAGTGGTCTGTTAAAAGAGCTTGCTAAATCTATAAGCCCGTCATTTAATTCCTTTGGGTTCCATGCTTGCATCTCATAATAAAAATCATCTTTAAATATTTTTACAAAACGCTCTGAAAGATGGGAAGCCCTGTCTTTATCACCCGACATGATTGCTTTTGATATAGCACTGCCCATGCAGCCAGAAAGGGAAATAATATCTCCGTCAACAAGTTCTTCTAATAAAGCAAAATCAATCCTTGGCTTATAATAAAAATTACTACCCCAAGCTGTTTGATTTATTTTAAATAATTTTTTCAAACCTTCGTTATTCTTTGCCAGTAAAATTAAATGAAATCTTTCAGATCTATCTTGAACATCTGTATCAACAGATGGCACGAAGTATGCCTCAATACCAAATAAAGGTTTTACATTATGCTTAATGCAAGAATCTTGAAATTTTAACACACCGCCCATTGTGCCATGGTCTGTAATTGCCGCAGCCACTTGCCCATTGGTGCTTGTAATTCTTGCTATATCGTCTGGCGTGGACATCCCATCTAGCAATGAATATTCTGAATGGCAGTGAAGGTGAACAAAATCTGTCATTTTAAAAATTTAAATCATACAAAGTGTCAATGCAAGGCATGTCATTCCAATGTGATTTGTTGTACCATGCCTTTCTAAGAAAACAATTTATTCCGTGATCTCGCAATATCATAACCTCATTTGGATTGTCTTCCACCATATAAACCGGATTAATTTCTTTAGCAATTTTATGTTTTTCACCCATTAAACTAAATTTTGGAATTGTTGTATTTATATTCCAATTGTTTAACCAAGGGATTGTCGCATCAACTGATGCAGGAGATCTCCTAGCAGTCAAAATATGCACATCAACACCGTAACTAAACCAATGATTTACTTGATGCCAAGCATCTTCAAATGGTTTTAAATTTTTCCAAAAAATTTTATTAGAAAACAGACGTAAGGCTTCTTCATCTTTTGTATCTGTTGTCAACCATTTTGAATAATCAAGACTCACTCCGCAATCATAATGCAAGTATTCAGATACAGCAGTATCTATGTCGGCTATTACACCATCAAGATCTAAAATAATATCTTTTTTCATAGTGGGTTATGTTGGAATTGAACCAACAACCAAGGCGTTATGAGCACCCTGCTCTAACCATTGAGCTAATAACCCTAATCCACGGAGTTACCGAAGATTATTTTACCAACTGTCTTTCATCTCTCCAGTTGTAAGGAACATTTGTTGCTTTTCATAAGCAAGTGTCATATAGACGCTATCAAGCTGATGAAACTGCAAATCGGTGATTTGCTTTGGCTCAGGTGCTACATCCAGTGGGATTAATGAATAATTGGTGTCCGCAGCTGATGAACCGGTTCGTGAATATTTATAAAATCTGTCAACAATCGTGCCAAATTCTTTTGCATATTCAATTAATGTTAAACCAACATGGCGTTGGTTAAATGTTGTGTCAAGAACCCTTGGCTCCCAAACATTTGGTTCCATTTCAACAGCAATGTTGACCAGCAAATGTGGTTTTGGTCTCCAGGCTTTATCAACAACAGATTGTTCGGAACCCCAACAACGATAGTTGAATTTTTCAAGACCAGATGTTGACGCAACCTTCCATTTCCAATTGATTGGCGATGTGATTACTGGAACATTAATTGCTGTTCCAACTGTTTCGTTGAAATATTTTGAATCTTCAGTCAATTCTTGGCGAAAACGAATTCGGTAGGATTGACCTGGCTGAACAGTAAAATATTTTTTTGCTCCGCCTGATGTACTTGTTTTTGTTACTGACTTTTCTAAGTCTTTTAATGATTTAAGTGATTGAAATGACATTTTTATCTCCTATATGATAATTTGTTTATTGTTAATTGCATTTATTATTTGTTCTTTACTCATCTCCGCTGGATCTTTCAATCCATCAGAAATATTAGCTACCGAGATTTCTTTACCTCGGCACATCTCTATCATAGCATATCTCATTGCTACTCCTGCTTCATCATTATCGCAAAATAAAATAATTTTATCAAAAAATCTTTTTATCATATCACCTTGAGTTTTTGATACGGCAGCGCCAAGCGTAGCAACTGTATTTGGAAACCCAGATTGGTGTACAAACATGCAGTCAACACTCCCTTCAGTAATTAT
>Ga0049080_10000684_pt1 | contig 11381 bp, 6 predicted proteins | sample GreLakmeER15MSRF_FD_66716 | JGI IMG/M metagenome (GOLD analysis project Ga0049080, IMG submission 66716) | Freshwater lentic microbial communities from great Laurentian Lakes, MI, USA - Great Lakes metaG ER15MSRF | ecosystem: Environmental > Aquatic > Freshwater > Lake | place: Great Lakes... | reverse complement strand
CATCCTTTAGGAGTTAATACCGGTTCACTAATCGGTAAAGCTTTACCCACCCCCGTCGGAGCGAGAATAACACCAATTTCACCCTTCGCCAATCCCCCACTCAGAAGATTATCAAGACCATTAATTCCCATCGGAATTGGGTGTCTATAGTCTTCCGCCAAAACATCATCCAAATCACTGAACACATCTGCTGTGTCTTGTTCCATATTACCAACCTGTAACCCCTCTCTCACCATTTCTTCCAACGCATCATAATTCTCGAAATCACCTTTATCGATGATTTTCTGTGCTCTTTCAAGCACCTTCTTCATAACTTGTTGTTTACAAAACTTCAAAGCTTTGTCTTGTACAAACTCGTGCCCCTCCTGTGGTGCGTTCTTGACATTTTCAAGTGTGTCAATGATTACCTTGCGGGCTTGTTCTTGAGAAATTTCAGAGATAGTTAGTTGTTCAAGTGTGGCAATGTTCGGAATAGATTCGTACTTTGCGTGGTATTCCTTTACCATTTGGACAATGATTGAGTAATACTTGTTGTCAAAGTACGTGGGTTCAATAACTTCCATAATAGACCCCGAAAACTTCTTATCAAAGATGATTTGATTGAGAAGTTGAAGCTGGAAGTTATTACCTAAATAACCGAAATTTTTCTGATTTGCCATGAATGAAACTACCTGATTTTTCTATAAATATAGTTAAGCGAGTTCTAAATCTAGGTAAGAGTAAGTTAAATTTTCGTCTGAAAAAATGTCAGTTAGGTTACGCAAGACACCTTTCAAAAGTGGTCGTATATCAACGGTATAACGAACTTTTGGGGGGTAGACTTTCGCATCAAACTGAAGGTGACAAATTGTCCGATTTCCGTCCTTAATATAAATGTTAAAATTTTCTGGTCCGTCGGTGTTTGATGTTTCCATGATGGACTCATCGGTAGTGATCTGAAAATAATTGTCGGTCATATACACAAGGGTCTTACGCTTTAGATCATTTTGAATAATATTTTTGATATTATTCAACTCATGATAAAGATTTAAAGATCGTCCTGCGTTTTCCTGATAGTCACGCACATTAAAGAATCGTTGTACCACAAAGTTGTCGTTGAGGGTGATCAGCAATTCCATTTTTTTCAACTCCTGTTCTTTCATTTTTTTTGTTTTTTAAAGGTTTGTTTTTCTTTTCTTGTTAACTTCATAAAAGGGGTGATAAAATCAACCCATGCATTGTCCCCTCTCGGTAAAAAATTGTACAGACCATCTTCTCTCATAAGTTTCATCGCCTGTTTGTATGATCTACCATCGGGGTCTAAACTCTCATTGATTAGACTTAATATTTCATTTTTTGCTTCTTGTGTTAAAAGTGGGTTTCGTAGATCAATTAACTTTCTGTTGACTTCATAAAGTTCTTTTTCAAATATACCATCTTTTGTTTTACCAGTCAAAAGGTTTTGTAACGTTTTGTTGTTTTTGTTTTCTTCAAAAAGTTTCTCAGCCAAGTCCAATACTTCCTCTACTTCCATCTTTTTTGTCAATAGATCAGGGAATAATTTAACCAAAGTTCTTTCACCAAGAAAATAAACTCCGTTAATATTATCCGACTTATCACCACAAAAAATCTTAAAGACCGCCATATTTTCTGATGGAACGTGCAGATCTTTTACTATCTGAATCTTCTCACCATACTTTATCAGTCCCTTGAACGGATTATAGATCCACACATTTTCTTTCATCAGTTGTGTTAGATCTTTATCACCAGAATAGATTGTAACTTGTTCGTTGTCAGAATTTTGAGTATAAAATGCAATTAGGTCATCAGACTCACATTCTGCTTGTTCTACTTGTCTTACAAAAAATTCTTCCAAATAAAGTTGGATGCGGTTCTTTTGTTCGTAAAAAGATTCTGTGTCAAAGTCATCGGATTTGATTCTATTTGCTTTGTATTCTGCAAGAATCTTTCTTCTTTCCAAAGAGTTATACTCACCATCCCAAAATACAAGAATTTTGTCGTAGTTATACTCCGTAAGTTGTTTTCTAAGTGTATTCAGAAAATGGAAAATACCTCCTACTTTCTTATCTTGAGAGTATAAGTTCTTAGCCCCGTGAAATCCGATTTTCAGGAGGTTATTTCCATCGACCAATAAAGTTCTCACTTTTATTCTTCTTCCCGATCATATTTTAAATCAAATTCCCCATCAACCCCCAATATATCTTTCCAATATTCTGAATGTTCTTTTTTGTATTTCTCAATTGATTCTTTCTCCTCAGCACTATCTTTACCATGTAAAAACCCATGAGGTGTCACAATAATCCTACCATCATCATATCCTAATCCATTGATGTGGTTTTTCATAACAGAAATTTTGGTTCTTGATGCAAATTTAACACTTCTCTTATCTTTAGTGGCTGTAATTTTGGTTGTACCCGCACCTTTTTGATTTCCAAACAAGAAAACTAACGATGAGTTTAACCATATTGCATTACCTCCTTTTGCCATAATCTTCGGTTGACCAAAAGGATTATCGGGAAGTTCAACCCAAGGCTGATTGACGATTACCAAAGTGTTGGTGTATTTACTGTCTGATCTACGGCTTCCTGAAATTCGTTGGTTGATACCCATTCCAATCTTGTCAGCAAGAACCGATGCGTTGTGTTGTTTTCCTCCTTTACCGTCGAACGTCATTTTACAGGGAACAGAACCAACCGAGTCCCAAAGGAACAAAAGGTCGTAGTCAATATCACCCTTGTCTTGTGCATCCAATACCTCATTGATATAATCAGTAATTTGCTCAATATAATCAAAATCGTTTTTGAAAAGGAAGAATCCATCCCAATCCAATTCACCAGTCTCTTCATCAACAACCTCTTCACACTGAAATCCCATAATTTTGGCGTGATCAAAACTCCATTTCTGTTCTGTAATAATAAAAACAGGTAGGATATTTTTTTGTTGCGCATTGACCGCTGATTTTACAAGTGCGGTTGTCTTACCGGTATCAGAGTGACCCAAGAACATATTAAGGTGACCAAGTGCCGGTCCTGGCATACCTGTAGCATCCAAAAATTCTTGACCCAAATCAAGGTATTTTTGTGGTTTGTATTTTGCCGAAGTCGAAAACTTCTTCTTTACCGAAGTAAAATCTTTTTTCTTGATTGCCATAATTTTTATAAGTTAAAAAAGGGGAGGAAAACCTCCCCGTGATTTTTAGAATGGAAGTTCCGCCGAGGGAAGTTCGTTGTGTTGAGGATCAAGGTCACTTTCTTCATCTGTGGTTCCTCCACCACCGAACTCAGATGTTCCTTCTTCACCATAAACATATTTACCCGTTGCATTGTCCCAACGTGGGGTCTCTCCACGAGAGATTGCTTCAAGATACTCATAAGGCTTCTTTGAGTATACATCCTCCCAAGTCAATTCGTCAGCGAGCCATTCTTCTTGTTGTTTCTTGTCTGTCGCCAAAGGAGATGGGTCGTCGTGCATAATGGATTGAATTGTGGTATATTCTTTTCCATTTGGGGATTTGGACTTTGTGAGGGTGATGATGAGGTCTCGTCCTTTCGTTGGGTCGGTTACATCACCTTTTTCACGCCAAATCGGAATAATCTTATCCAATACACCTTCGTTCTTATAGTTGTGTTTGAAACGCCAGAATTTTACACCATCCTCTTCAGCATCACGGTCAATTACCTTTACGATGTAGAATTTACGAGACCGATATTGACTTGCGAGTTCTTTGTCTTGAGCTTTACCCGTAGACATAAGTTCGTCATATAGGTCATTCAACGGTGATGGTTCGTTGTCATTCTTTCCTGGATCATATAGTTTGAGCCATTGTTTGTTTACCTGTACTTCGTGGAACCAAACTTCCTTAAATGGTGAAGAATTGTCAGGTGTTGGTAGAATACGAATTCGTTTACGGCCTGAGGTTTCTCCTTGCAAAAGGATAGTTGTGAAATACTTCTTCAATCGATCTTCACGATCCATTGAGTTACCATTACCGGTTGGTTTGGTGTTTTTTTCGTACTGAGCCAGTACTGCGTCTAAAGATGTTGCCATAATGTGTTAATTAAAAGGTTTGATAAAAATTAGATTCAAAGTTTCGTATTGTCAAATAAAAAAAGGGGTCTTGGATTTTACCGCTGACCCCTTAATAATAGTTATAAAATTGTCTTAAATCAATATCTGTTCAAAGGTAAACTCTCGTCATAAGTATTAAAAGATCCTTTGATTGTACTTGCATCATAATTGGTTACTTCATCATCTGTCAAAACATACTCGTTCTTACCTGAAGCCTCCATCTCATCCTGTTTTACATCAAAAAAGTCGGTAAGTTTTTGACTATATGGATAAGAATCCAATGATCTTAATTGTAATTTTTCTTCAGGTGTTTTTTGTCTGTATTTTTCAAATTTAATTTCTAAACTATCTACTTTTTGTAAAATTTTATCCATTTCCGATAGTTTATCTTGTAAGTTGTTGAGTTGTGAAAGAATTTGATCATTCATTTCACTTTGCTTGGATAAGATATCATCTTGTTTTGTTACTAAATCTGTAATATCTAATTCTTCAACACCTCCATCTGTTGTTTCGGTTGTTGTTGCAGTTTCGGGTTCACCGACTTTTTCAACATCAGGATCTGTTGCCGTGTCAATAGGGGTTGCCTCGGCACCAACATCACCTACAGTTGTTGCCTCCGCACCAGTATCAACCGCTGGTTCTTCAGTACCTAATTCTTGCTCTACTATATATTTGTTGATTTGACGATATCTTTTGATTTCTTCTAAAATTCTTTTTTCTGCTGACATTTTTTTAATCGTTTAAAAGTTGCTTTATTCCTCCGCTTGTCCTTACTTGAACATTACGGTTGGTAATTCGGTTATTGTCCACTCTTTCAATAAGTCCATCACTTGTTGAAATTATGTAGCACTCATTCGTGTCTAAATCACAAACTTCTTTTTGGTTGGGTCCGATAGACCTTTCCGTAATTCTTGTATTTTTCCCCAAGAATCTATCTAATGTTTCTTTTGTGGTCATTTTTTATTTATAAATATCACTATAGTAAAGAAAGGTAAAGATTTATATTACTACGAATTTTTGCATCATCTGTGGCGAGAACTGAACCACCTATAGTTTGTTTATATTTTGTCCAACAATTTTTAATAGTATCGAACAATTGTTCTTTATCAGTATCTGTCATGTTACTTCTTGGTTCAATATTATATGTTACCCCTGAAACGGTTGGATTTTTCATAAGAGCATCAATCCATTTTTCATTTATACTTACAAATGCTTGAACACATTTTAGAGGGGACGCAAATGTCGCCAACGGAACAACATTTTTATCCGCTAATTGATAACACAAACACCCATCAATGTAACTGTTAGTAGTTGAATAAACTCCGTCTGTACCCAATAGTTTTCTATTGTTTGCACTTTCTAAAATAAAATTATATAAATTATTTTGAACATAAACAGGTGAATTTTCGTAATTGTATAGAAGATGTGGGAATACAAAAGCGTTTATACCAACTCTCTTGTTAGAAGATACCTGAGATACAATATTGAATAAACTTTCATCTGATATGTTATTAGTAACAGGCGTTGCCGATGCATCTTTTCTCGGAACTTGATTGAATACCGCATCTATTTTTCGTTCACAAGTTTGACTATCTGACGCCGGACCAGTGGGTGATGAAGTAGCCGCTTGGTCATCCACTTGAGTAGCCAAGATGAAATTTTCTTCGGTTTTGTATTTTTTGATTCTATCTTTAATTTTGTTTAAATAATTCCTATTCACCGCAGTAACTAACTGTTCCGGTGTTTCGTCTTCATATTTTGAAATCTTTGTTCCTTTGAATTTGGTTGTAAATTCACCACCTGTTCTTATGTCGTGTTCCACTCCCAAAATAAGGTATGCCCCTGAAAACATTGGAACATTCCTCAATTGGAAATACATCGTTGGTTGAATTAACATAGATCCCATACATCCAACCTCACAGGAATAACTTCTACTCTTATAAAGATCATATAAACCTTGAGGTTGTGGCATCGCTGAGTTCGAATTGTATTGATTCGCTAACGCCATCATAATATCCAAAGATTCGGCGGTCACTTTATGTTGTGCCTGATCCAAAGCCATTGACGTGAATATATTTTGGTTTTGTATTCCGAAGTCAACTGCAAAAGCAACAACCTTATTACTCAATCCCAAATCCGCATTTTGATCCTGATTTGTATCTATCAAAGTATTCTCGGTTGGATTCTCCAAATTCAAACCATCCGATCCAAAATAATAATTTTCACCAACTTGTAAGTGTTCACTAAGTTTTCCAACAAACTGACAAAGATATTTTGGTTTTGAATCTTGGTAGTCAACCTCCAAGAAGGTTCCAAAAGCTAAAGATCCAATATCATCACTACCAATGGTTGGACCTGTATTCAATCCAGGTTCTTGAATTCCATAGAAATTAACATACGAAGGTAACGCAAAGAAATTAAATCTGTTGTCTTGAAATATACCACTTATAAAATTAATTAAAGAAGTTTTTTCTCTTTTATCAGAAAGATATTTTCTTATTGAGTAAACATCAACTATGAATTTTTGACCAATGTCCCGATTTCTTCTATCAAAAAATAAGAATTCTTCAAATATTGTTTTTTCTTTAAAGTTTCCACCAGCAATCCATTTTTCGTCCAATGTTTTAAATAATCTCCAAAGGTCATTTTTAACAACATCACCATCAATTCTTGAGGTAAAGTCCACCGGTTTTTGTATTACCGTTGGTATTTGGTTTTTGACTTGTTGGAGTGTATAGTTTAAAACATTTGTATGATTTTCATTTAGTGAATTAATATAGTCCGTAAGTATTATTTGAAATTGTGTTTTTGTTAATGAAGGATTTTTGAGTTTTTCATTTGCAAAAATCTTAATCACCTTACTTAACAGTTGTACATTACCAGATGTGAATGCAATATCCATCGTGGGAAAGAAATCGGTGATATATGAACCACTATCAGTATATGTGAGACCCGGTATTTTTGAGAATCCAACGTGTTCTTCCAAAGTAATCCACGCATCAGGATTTAATGACTTTGATTGTAAAAGAGTAATTGTTCCACCACCAGTCGGCAATGTATTTAATTCATATTTTTCAAAAGTATCGGGATCGGTAGGTATAAGTGTTTGATTTCCTGATAAACTATCAAATAATTTTCTATCATAATTTCCACAATTTCCGATTTTCAATACAACATCCAAGTTCATGAATGCGGTTATATGATTCAAAATCCTTTTTTCCTGGAAAGAGGATAATTCGTAAGATAATTTAGTCGGATCCGAAGAAACATCAGATGGATTTACTCTGAAAAATTCTTTCAGTACACCAACAAAGTTTTTAAATTTGAAGTTTTCCGTTTCTGAAAGTAGGTTGTCAGTTAGAATGTTCTTAAAATTACCTGACCCAAGTTGTGCGTTGTCATAATCTTTTGGATGTTCACAGAATTTCAAAAACATCTGTTCAAATAAATCCAAAGTTGCCTTATCAAAAACACCAAATATTTCCTCAATGGATGAATATCTTGCTGCCAAAGTGAATGACTCTTGAACTTTATTCTCACCTGAGAAGATAACCTTCATATATTCACTCGGTGTTGGTTTTCTAATAGTAGATGTATTGAAATACCCAAAGTTTGGTGAATTCCAACTCATCCTCGCCGTTCCGTTATAATAGGATTTGTTGTTGATTAAGTTTGTATTGAACACCCCATCTTTGAAATATTCAAGTGAGGTTTGATTAAATCTCAGTCCTCCAATACTTGGAAATAATATCCAATCGTTAACACCCGTCCCTGATAGATCCACTAATGATCCAAGATCAAAATATGAATAATATCCCGACGAAATAAATTGATTTTGGACACCCTCTCCTACTTGGAAAAATCTTGATGTGGTGTTTTCTTTGATGTTTAACCCCTGATTTAATGCATTTTGAAATTCAGAGTCAGTATAACCACTAAAAACATTTTTTCCAACATAAAGATAAGTCAGGTCGTTTACCAATTTTGGATAAAAACCAACTTGGAAGTTGTTGATGGTGGGTTGTTGGTTTACCATCGTGTAAGTCACTGTAGATGAACTATATGTCTTTGTGGTTGCACTACCAATAGGGTCATATAAACCAGCATAATCTATGTCTTTCCAACATTCATCCAAGTAATCAACTCCCGTTTCAATATAAGTTTTGTATCTATTCCAAATACTTCCATATTTTAATACCCAAGCAAACGGTAATTTATGAATACCTGAAAACTTGGTCATCGTGGATGCGATATAATTTAAAAACTCGTTTGAGTTTTCTTTTTTGGTAATATATCTCTCAAGTGTTGTGGCTAAAGGTAGTGAATTTAAAAAGAGATAAGCAGCGGCTTTGAACGGGTGACTTTCATTTTGTTTGAAATTCTGAACACCTTGAGTAAATGAATTAACAAAGTATGGTGTGTTTAGAATAGAAGTAGTTTGTGTCGCTGTAACGTTGTTTGTGTAGTTAGAATAATAAACCGATCCTTCCAAGACAACTTTTTTGGTATTATCAACTCTCTCATCAAAGAATTGTTTTAAATTCGCACCTGTGGTGATATTCGAAAGGTCGTCACCATTTGCGGTATTTTGCAATATCGAATTTTCTTGCCAATTAAAGTAATTAAATGGTCTTCTATCGGTTGTTGATTTAACATCCGTAAAGTTTGTTATAACTTTTTTGTCTGAGAAGAAATTTAATACTTTGGTAGTGTCATAGAATCCACTTTCACTATCACCTTGAAATCCTGCCAAATTATTTTTTCTCCATTCAGTATTATCAAAAGGATATGTGTTAAGAAGATCCTTAATTGTTGAGTCGTTACTTACAATATACTCTTGGAGAGTTTTGGTCGTTTCTTGTTCTCCGTTGATGGTTGGTGAATTATTTTCTAACGACTTAATACTAAGAATTTCTGAACTTGTTTTGAGTTGTTCTCGTATATATGGTGTCGTATAAATGTCTCTTATGTATTGATTCCAATATAAACCCGTCGCATCGTTAGAGGAGCTTCTCAATACCTCTTCATAATTCTGAGCAGTGAGGGGTGTTTTTTTGAATAGTTCAAGTAAAGAAATAGATTCACTAATTTGTTGTAAAAGATTGTATTTTTCAAAATCACCCAACACTTTATACAACTGTTTTGGATCTTTACCCCCCTTCATCAATCCAATATAATATGAACTCGCTAATGTTCTTTCAAATAGTTCATATATCACCGAAACATCAGTCAAATTAAGGTAGGGTATGTTTGTGAATGGGAACTCCAAAGCGTTTGATGAAAGGTAGGGTGGAGTTTGTTCAACATTTTGAACAGGATTCTTAAGAACTTGTTCATTGTATGGAATCAGACCCGAAATAAATTGTTCAACAAATTCAACTTCGGGCCAAACCTCAAAGTTATAAGCCCCTGTTTTTTGGAATGCAGTAGAGTCACCGGGATATTTCACGACTATTTTGTTTTCCGCATCTTTCACTTCGGTATATGATGGCCACGGATAAACAATCTGATCTTCGGATGGTATTGGAATGGTGCTATCGGTATTTATTCCACCAAGAATAGCACTTATTCTCAAAGGATCTTGTCTTTTATCCCAAGCTTTACTATGAACCTCATCCATTAATCTTAAAAATGCATCAACCTGAGCAACAATAACCGCCATTACGTTTCTAATTGTTGGATTAAAACCAAGTCCATAATTTGGATCAACTATTTTTTCTAATAATGATTCGGTTAACGCTTTTTCAATTTCTTCGGTTTTTTCTTTGAGTTGTTTCCTGATTTGTGCAATTTTTTGTTCAAATCCTGTGTTTGGCCCCTTAAGAACTAAACCATAATTGTTAACAACTTGCGCTTTGGTTGGATCTATATATGTAGCATCTAATTTCGATGAAATAAATGTTTGAATGAATTTTTGAAGTTCGGCGGGTGATGGTGTTCTATTATTATTTTCGGATCTATATTTAGCTTCAAAATCAAAATTTACATCATCTTTCAATACAATATCATCAACCGATATATTGATATCAATTGAGGACGATTTGTCTTTTACCTTACCAACTGAATATTTTCCATCTTTTCCAAGTGTTGGATTCTCTAACAATTTGGCCGTGTAGTTGTCAATCAAAGTTTGAAGTTCACCCTTGATTGATGTCAATGTTGTTCCACTTGAATCTATTGGGTAATATCTTGTTGTTGCGTCGGTTTTGGAAATGAAATAGTTTGTGGGTGTAGTCCACTTATTGAACCAAGCTGAAGATGACCCTCCGAAAATATTGTTATAAAATAACTGTAAATCATCTTCATATCTAGCAATATCACTTAGTAAAGAAAAGTTTTCTTCTCCGAAAGAAGAAAGTTGTTGATTAATCAATAAATCCAACTTTATTCTTAATTGATCCAAATTCATCACAGGAAAATCCTGTGGAATTAAACCTTTGGATTTATAAACAGAATAAACCTCTTTTAATTTTTGATATCCTCTTGTGGTTCCTTGTGTTGTTTGTGTTTGTAAATCTTGAGCAACATCTCCCGTAGTTTGATTGTTTGTTGTCGTATCGGTATAAAAAGTGGCAGGGTACATATACGGAAGAGCATACATATACGTCAGATCAATATCTGAAAACAATGCCGGTGTTCTTCCAACCAACTTTATTGATATCTGATAATTTCCATTACCGGGATTGAACCTCGCATTGAATGAAACTAAGTTTAATTCATATTTTACTGCTTTACCATAAAACCCTTTGACGGTTAATTCAAACAAGGGATATGGTAATTGGAAGAAAGCGGCGTAGGGTGATTTTTCCCCTTTTTCAAACAAAGCCCTACCTTGAATATCTTCCAATTCAATCGTTACTTCAGGGATGAATATCTTATTATTTCTGATTGATATGGAAGTAATACCCAACAATTGGGTGTCATAGTTGGTGTTGGTAAGGTTCTTTCTTTGTTCTTCTGAGGTTTGATTTAACTTATTGGTATTTCCAATATTTCCGTAATCTCCGAGCAATTCATCAGTCCAAGTTGTATCCAGAAATTGTTTGTCAGATGGTCTCAAGAAATTAATCTTAGCCAACTGTACTTGTCTAATTTCTGTATTGAAGTTTTCTCCAACCGCAAGTTTTGTTCTTGGAATAACATTACAAGTCAAATTTGCATAAGAAATAAGGTTTTCGTGTTGTACCAATCTATCCACAGGTTTTCCATCGGCATTGAAGACCTTATTCGGATCCAACAAAATGACGTTATTATAATCCTGATAATATAGTTTTTCTTCCGAAAGATTACCTGCCATAATAGAAGAAGTGTGT
>Ga0049080_10000674_pt1 | contig 11471 bp, 11 predicted proteins | sample GreLakmeER15MSRF_FD_66716 | JGI IMG/M metagenome (GOLD analysis project Ga0049080, IMG submission 66716) | Freshwater lentic microbial communities from great Laurentian Lakes, MI, USA - Great Lakes metaG ER15MSRF | ecosystem: Environmental > Aquatic > Freshwater > Lake | place: Great Lakes... | reverse complement strand
ATCATCATCGAAAAATGGCGGAGCTATTACAATAAACTCAGACCACACAGTTCATTGGGTTATCGACCCCCAGCTCCAGAAACGATCATTCCAATAGACCAAACGCCAACCATGCATTAATATTCAAAATGGACCACCTTGTGGGGGCAGACCACTCATGGTCAGTCGGGTTGGCGATGATGCCTTTGGCAGATTGCTGATAGACGCGCTGCGTGGATATGGTGTTGACGTGTCGGGCATTGTTCAGTCTGCAACAGAGAAAGCAGGTTTTTCTATCGTTTCACTGGATGAGAAAGGAGATCGCTCCTTTATGTTCTATCACGACAAGCCTGCTGACCAACACATCAGTGCTGAAGACATTGAAACGGAATGGTTGGTGCAATCGAATATCCTGCATGTTGGCATCCTTCCATTGGCTTCAGCCACTTCTGCTGCGGCACAACGCAAAGCCATGGACTTGGCAGATGCCAATAGTGCTCTGATCTCTTGCGATATCAATTTCAGGCCAGCTCTTTGGGACGATGATATGGCGATGCTGGCAGCAGGCCGAGAGGTGATCAGCCGTGCTGCCATTGTGAAAGTGAGTGAAGAAGAATTGCAAAGCTTGAACGGCAACGACGACATGGATGAAGCGGTACAAGCCTTGTGGCACGACGGGCTGAAATACCTGTCCGTTACATGCGGTGCAGCCGGTGCCAGGCTCTATACCAACGCTGGCAAATTTGAATGCGCGGGTTTCAAGGTTGACGCCGTTGATACTACGGGTGCGGGAGATGCCTATATAGCTTCCATACTTTCTGGCGTGCTTCAAAGCATGGAACCCCAAGCCTTGGTTGATGCAGCTTGTGCTGCTGGCAGTTTGGCAGCGTCCAAAAAAGGTGCGATGGAGAGCCTTCCAACCAAAGTAGAAATCGAGGTATTTCTAGAAAGCGCAATGTAGCGGTGCTGCCCGGTTAAACCGCAAATTTTGGATTTGGAATACAGATTGCCGCACCATTATTCTCCACCACCAGTCGGCGCATGCCGTTGGTGGCAATCTCGGCATAGTCATGCCCCGCGTCCTGGTTGCAGCACCACACGAATACCAGCGGTGTTTTTCCTGTGTTGATAGAACGATGCGCCCAATCCGGCGGTATGAACGCGCAAACGCCTGATTTCATTTCGACTTCGCGCGTCTTACCGTCGCGTGATTGCAATACAAGCATGCCTTGGCCTGACTGCGTGTAGTAGATCTCACCCCGGTCGAGCCGGGCATGATAATGACCACGTGTCATGAAATATTCATCGCCCACGAGGCCAGGCATCATGGTGGTGGTACCGAAGAAAATATCGGAGCCATCGGCGCGGTATTCTACGACCTTGTAGGTCACAAGGTCTCCTTCTGTTGCAATCAAGTTATCGAGCGCTTTCTCGTCGCGATAAACGCTTCGAAACTCGCTGAGTCGCTTTGTATACTCACCGGTGCTCGGTGTAACAGCGCCAGTGAGCGCATCAATGCTGACGCCTTCAGGAAACATGATTTAACCTTTCAGTTCGTGAAATTCGGCACGGTACGGACGCGCACTCGAAGGTAGCTCCCGTTTCAGGAACGCGTTTTCGTAGCGAAGTTGGCGCAAGATGGTTGGCCACACCTCTTTGTAGGCTTGCCAGATCGATGTGTTGGCCGGTGGCAGATCATGCCTGATGGCCTCATGCAATCGCGGCAAAGCATGAAACGGCACCATGGGAAACATGTGATGCTCAACATGATAATTCATGTTCATGTTGAGGAAGTTGCTGATCGGATTCATGTAGACCGTGCGCGTGTTCAGGCGATGGTCGAGTACATTGTCAGCAAGCCCCAAGTGCTGAAGATGACCCGTCAAAGCCACATGCCAGACGCCATAAAACCGGGGCAAACTGATGAGCACCACAGGCAACCATGAACTGAGATAGATGGAAAGCCCAATGGCCACAGCGTGCAAAAGCACATAGATACGTGCTACCAGAAACACCTTCTGGTGTTCTGTTTCCGGTACAAAGCTCCGCTCGTCGACACTGAGTTTTCCCAGAGCTTGCCATATGATTGTCTTCATGGATAGCAACGGATCCAGCCCACCGACCAAGCTGAGGAAGAAACGCAAGAGATCAGGTGGTCGCATGATCGCAATCTCAGCGTCGCGGCCGACGATATAGGTGTCTGTATGGTGGCGGGCATGGCTCCATCGCCAGGACGCTGAATTTCGCAGCTCCATGAAGCTTGCGATCTCATAGACCACGTTGTTCATCCATGGTGTCTTGAATGCTGTGCCATGGCCACATTCATGCCAGCGCGCATCACAGGCCGAACCATAGAGCACGCCATAGACCAGGAGAAAAGGGACACACCACCAACTGCCCCAGAAGTAGATTGTAGCAACGGCTGCAAGCAGCAAGGACGCCAACCAGAACGTTGTGTTCAGAATTGCAGCTCCATCCGAACGCTGCATCAGCTCTTTCATGACTTGCCGGGGCACTTCAGAGTGATACCATTCGGCAGAAGCCAACCCCTTTCCAAGAGCTTCACGTGTGCTGGCGCCGTCGAGACTGTAATCTCGATAGCTGCGGCCTCCATTGAGTTCGGATACTGTCATTCTATCCTCCTTTCTGCCCCGAGATTTGCACGAAGGTGCAATGAGGGTGCCATCGGACTTATGGTTTTTTTGCCAATCAATACCATGCTCGTCACACGCCCGACACGCGCATCCCCTCCATGAAATGCCGTCTCAACAAGAGAAACAAGACAATGGCGGGCAAGCTGGCAATCAACGCCGCTGTTAACGTCAGATTGGGGCCTGCGGTTGAGTAACTTCCGTGAAATATCTGCAGCGAGTTCATGATTGAACGAACTTCCTCACGGTTTCCCAACACGGTTGAAAACAGCAAGTCGTTCCAGATCCAGGTGAACTGCAAAAGAAATGTTGCCGTCATCGGGCCAATGCAGTTGGGAAGAATGATGGACCAGAAAACGCGAAATTCACTGGCGCCATCCATACGGGCAGCTTCATCCATTTCTCGGGAAAGCCCATTGAGATAGTTGCGCAGAACCAAAACCGGGAACGGTATGCACACCGCTGTATAAAACAACAGCATGCCGAAGTGGGTATTGATGATGCCGATCTTCTGATAGGCGAAAAACAGAGGGATCAAGTAGATCTGAAACGGAAAAATGGTTCCTGCAAAAATCAGCATAAACCAGAAATTCTGGCGCTTGAAACTGATGCGCGTGAGGCCGTAGGCTGCCATCGCTGCAAAAAACACCGCGAGACCCGCACCAACGAATCCATACAGCGCAGAGTTTGCAAAGCCTGCCCCCATCTTGGCTGTGTTCCATGCTGAAATAGCATTATCAAAAAATGGTGACAGTCCCTCAGGCAGGGACAATGGATTGTTAGCAGCATATTCAGCGTGAGTTTTGAAAATAGATACAACCATGTAGTAGAATGGAACCACCCAGATCATGCTGACGAGCAAGGCCAAAATAAATGTCGGCCAATTCTTCTTTTGAGCCGCCCGCTCTCGGGCCTCAATCGCGTCGAAGTCAATGTTATGTGCTGCAATCGCCATGGTTCTATCTTGTCATCTTGTCGACGCGACTTTGCATCAGCGTTTGAATCCAAGTGACACTGAATACAACAATGCCGATGACAACGGCGATAGCTGAGCCAAAAGCCCATGAACCTTTCTGGAAGGATTCAAAATACATGTATACCGCAAGTGACAACGTGCGTTGGCCGGGATAACCAACGCCCATGACCCACAACAAGTCAAAGGTCGTGAAACCGGAAAGAACTGACAGTATTGTCACAACGACCAGCGTCGGCATCAGCAGTGGCATGACGATGTGCCTGAACACCTGCCCGTTGGTTGCGCCATCAATACGCGCTGCTTCCAAGGGGTCTTTTGGTATGGCGCTTAGACCCAACAAGACCAGGACCATGACCAATCCAACGGACTGCCAGACAAAAGTCGCAATGATTGCAGGCGTCACGGTGTTATCCTGATAGAGCCAGCCAATATCGACAGGGCGACCGACAACCATTGCCAGCAAGCTGTTGATGACGCCATGAGGGGCGTAAACATGGAACCAGATCACAGCAACTGCCGTTGGCGCCAGAATGCGCGGCAGAAAAATGATGTTCTTAAACATGTTGCCAAAGGGCACGGCCCGCAGGAATACAGCAAGCCCGAAACCGATGGCCAATGGGAAAACAACAGATGCCGCCACCCAGATGGCGGTATTATAGAATGCTTCATCAAAATAGGGATTGCCCGGCAACTTCGCGTAGTTTGAGAACCCCGCAAATTCGTCCAAGCCAGCGAATTTCTTCCATTTGGTAAAACTGAAATAAATGTTGTAGACGACCGGCATCAGCAACAGTCCGCAGACAAGAAACAAAGCCGGAGCCATGAAGGCGAAAGCCTTCCAAAAATTGCGGCGCATTGCGCGGTCTTCGACCGCTTTGACCTGGTGCCAACCAATGCGTTGCATCAATTGAGCGTCAGACTCCCGATCTATGTATTTAACCATGGTCACATCCAAAGTCGTGGGTGGCATCACTGTGATGCCACCCACACGCGGTTATTGCTTGTCAGCCCAATAGGCGGCGTTTAGCTTTTGCGTCGTTGCCATGACGCTTTCAGCAGTCTCCATGGTTGGCGAAAGCATGAAGCGGTTCAGTTCGGCCACTATTTCACCTTGCAAATCTGCGGGCACTGCTTCCCACCAGCGCGGATATGAAACTGTTTTCATCGCTGCAACATCTTGATTGATTTTATTCACAACATCATTGGGGGGATTGGCTTTTGAGTTGCCCAATCCGTTTCCTGAGGCTGTGGCCCACACATTCGCACCTTCCACAGATACAAAGTATTTGAGCGCTTTGACAACTTCAGGCTTGGCCAAACCCTTTTTCGAAAGCATGATCGGGCTACCTTCAAGAATGGCTGAAGACGGCAGTGCTGCATCCATGTTCGGCATGATGAAGGCTCCAAAGTCGGTGCCGGGTTTCATGCCGGCTTTCTCGACAAGTCCAACGGCCCAATCACCAATAAGGTTCATGGATCCCTTGTTCTTCGCAAAGTCAGCTACTTCTTCAGTTGATCTTGGGTCAGTAAAATAACCTTTGGCGTACCAATCCACCCATATCTTGAAGGCATTGCGCACGGGTTCGCTGTCATAAGCAATTTTGCCCGAATGAAGGCCCATATAAGCCTCAGGATTGGTGCGCAGCATGATTTCTTCGAACCAGATGAAGCCACGCCAGCCGTCTTGTGTTGTTGCAACAAAAGGTGTGATTCCGGCTGCCTTCAGCTTCTCTGCATTGGACAAGAACTCAGCCCAGGTCTTAGGTTCCGATATACCGACTTTTGTGTAGTTTGCCTTGTTGTAAAGAACGACCCAACGCGACAAATGCAGTGGTACGCCGTAGATGTGGTCTCCTACTTTATAGAAATCGCGAACACCTTCCGAAAATTCGCCACTCTTGATCATCTCGGCCCAGATATCGTCGAGTTCGGCAATCTGGCCGGACTTGATCAGCTCTTCGTAAACGCCACCTGTCCACCAGGTGAAGATGTCTGGAGGGTCGTTTGCCGCGATGGATGATTGCATATAGGCCTTAAATTGTTCAGGTGGCGAATATGCATTCTGCTTCATTGTTTCGCCGATGGACTTAGTTGCGGCATCGACAACTTTTTGCAAAGCTTCGCCCCAAAACGGCTTGTCGTGGACAAGGGTCACTTCGGCAGCGTAAACACTGACAACACTTGCCGACATAAACCCTGCAAACGCCAGTGATAGTAGTTTGGTCTTGAAGTTCATAACTTCCTCCCATTTTTCCTTGGGTTCAGGGTGCCCTTATGGACATGCCTGTCTCTCGGTTGAAAAGATGCATTTTTTCAACGTTGAATCTGAATTTCATGATTTCGTCTTGAGCTACAAATCTTGGTTGGGCCATGCGACTGACAAATTCCGTTCCAGCAAAGGATGAGAACAACAGTGTTTCATTTCCCAGCATTTCTGTGAAACCAATGGCAGACTTGAAATCCGAAATCTTTTTGTCATCACTACTTCGTACTTGTGGAACAATGTCCTCTGGCCTGAATCCCGCTGTTAATTTTTGCCCCTCTTCAAAGCCTGTTCCAAAACGCGACTTGGAAATTGCAATCTTGAACCCGTCGCCGACAAAGCTCGCAACACCTCTCGACACGGAAGAGCTTCCGCTAAAAAAATTCATTTGGGGCGTGCCAATAAACCCACCAACAAACTGATTTGCCGGACTTTCAAAGATTTGCATTGGCGTGCCTGACTGTTCAATGACGCCATCACGCATCACAACAATCACATCTGCAAGAGTCATGGCTTCGACTTGATCATGGGTCACATAGATTGTTGTAACTTGCAATCGCCGCTGCAGTTTCTTGATTTCAATGCGCATTTGATTGCGCAGTTTGGCATCGAGATTGGACAACGGCTCGTCGAAGAGAAAGACTTTCGGTTCCCTGACTATAGCTCGGCCCATGGCCACGCGCTGGCGTTGACCGCCAGAAAGTTGGGCTGGTTTACGGTCCAGATACGGCTCAATCTCCAGCAAGCTTACCGCTTTGTTGACACGGCTGGAGATTTGGTCAGAGGGTAGTTTTTCAAGCTTAAGTGAAAACTCGAGGTTCTGCCGCACCGTCTTGTGGGGGTAAAGTGCATAGGATTGGAAAACCATCGCGACGCCGCGCTCTCTTGATGGCGTGTCATTGACCATTTTGTCGTCGAGCCTCATCTCGCCATGGGAAATGATCTCAAGCCCGGCTATCATGCGCAGCATGGTTGATTTCCCACAGCCAGAAGGCCCGACGAATACAGTGAAGGATTTGTCGGGGATATCAAGGTCAACACCGCGCACAGCAATGTGACGACCATACACTTTTACGATGTCCTTGAGACTTACAGTAGCCATGGTTCCCCAGTCTCCTGACGCCATATTACGTAATCCTTGCAAAAAGAGTAGCCCTTTCACAGAGCTTGATAACGAATCGTTCATAGTCTTTCAAAAGCGTTCAAACTGGAATAAGGTTCGGACCTGTGATCTTCAGGAAAACGTTAAATGAGAAGACAAACGGCAACAGATTTGGCGAAGGCTGCGGGGGTTGGAATTTCGACGATTGATCGGGTGCTCAATCGTCGAGCCCGGGTCAGACCCAGCACCGCGCAACAAGTCTTAGAAGCCGCCGAGAGAATCGGCTTTTACGCCGAAGGAACCATCCGCTTGCGCGTTGCTGAAGTTAAACCAACATGCCACCTCGGTTTTCTTTTGCTCCAAAAAGACAACAGTTTTTATAACAATCTGGCTCACGAACTGCGCGCCGCCGCAATCGCTTTTGATCCAGCAAAAGTCACTGTTGATATCGACTACTTGACCGATCTTTCGCCGGAGGTTGTAGCTGCAAAAATCGTGGCAATGGGCAAACGAGCCAAAGTGGTAGGTGTTGTGGCGACACAACATCCGGCAATCGCGCGTGCAATTGAACAACTGTACGAGAAAAGTGTTCCGACCTTTGCGATGCTCAGTGAAGTTTCAGCACAATGTAGTGTTGGGTATATCGGATGTGACAACTGGAAAATCGGAAGAACTGCAGGCTGGGCCATATCGACGATTTGCAAGAGGCCGGGTAAGATTGCCATTTTTGTTGGCAATGATCGCTATCGCTCTCAGGAACTCAACGAAATTGCATTCAGGGCCTATTTACGTGAACTTGCACCTGACTTTGAAATCCTTGAGCCCTGCAGCACCTGGGAAGACAACAACGTCGCGGAAAAACTTACCCATGAGTTGCTTGCCCGCGAACCAGAACTTGCTGCTTTGTATGTTGCCGGAGGTGGGCTTGATGGTGTGATCAAAGCACTCCGCCAAATCGGGGGAAAACATGATCTCGTAACGATTGGCTATCAAGACACTGAAGCAACGCGAAGTGCCCTGACTGATGGCATTTTGAAATTCGTAATTTCCAATCCTGTCAAAGCAATTGCCTGCGAAGCTGTCGCTGCGATGACGAGTGCTATTGCCCATGGGCCAGATAATTTGCTGCCATCAATAGCAGTACCCATGGTTGTTTTGACGCCTGAGAATGTCTGACAACTATCGTTCACCGATCTTGAGAATATATCTTTGTTGACAGATTGGGTTCGAGCGATAGTCTAAAACTAGGTCAAACGTTTTCAGCCCCCTGTCTTAGCCCCTGAAGTTGAGCCATTATTATGGTGGCAATGAAGTGAGTTGGAGATGGCTCGAAAGCGGCACACGGACGAGGATTGTCTAAGGATTTTGCAGCAGGTTGAATTGGACTTGGCAGGTGGAGCGGATGTTGCCAAGCCTTGCCGGACGACTGGGATCAGGTATGCGACCTATTATATGTAGCGCAAGAAGTTTGGCGGGATCGCTAGACCGAAACTGACAGAGCTGAAAGCTCTCGAGAAGGAGAACCAGCGGCTTAAGAGGATTGTAGCCTATCGCTCTCAAGGGTCGGTGCTGGCTCTCACGATCGTCGCTTTACGCGACGCTTGTGGATATAAACTGAGGGCGTATGGTAGCGATCAATAATAGAAAAAAGGGTGAATTTACCTCGCCCTTTTTGACCTGCTTATGTCGTATGTTTATTGTTTAGCTTCGAGAACGAACTTTTCTAACGCCTTGAGGGTTTGACGTATGCTACCGCCCACGTTGGCTATCATCGCCTGCAGTGTGTGCTCATCGATTTCGATACCCTCCACCCTGCAGATAGCTTGTGCTCTGCTGACGATTGCATTGGCAGGTGGAATTTCAAGCTCGTAGCAGTCGCAACGATCCACCAAGCCCCCATCAACCTTCTCAAGGTTGTTAGTGGTGAAGATAAAGCGACCGTTGACCTGCTCGTCGATGATCCCACGCAGTTTCAGTTGCTGTTCTCGCGTAAACTCGTCCACTTCGTTCATGATCGCATAGGGTCGAAAAGTCTGGTTCACTATGGCGTTATATCCGTAGCGACCTCCATCAACAAAGGCCTGCAACCTACTGTCTACATCGTGCTGGATTTCGGTAATATCAAGCACGACCTCCGATAAGCGCTTTCCATAACTGGTAGCGGCGAGCACTTTTGCGGTCATAGACTTGGCAGCGCCGTAGGGGCCATGGAGCAAGATGTTGTTAAAGGCTTTGCCTTCAGCATATTGCCGCAGATCAAGTCCCACTTGTGGGTCGGCAAAGACGAGATCGGACCAGACTTCGGCACGATGGCGGTTTTCAAATGTCATGACTATTCTCCATTTCTTGATGATAAGGGTTTGAGGGAGGGACATCATGTCCCTCCCTGCTGTCGGATTATGCAGCGAGCTTTTGCGAGGCGGCGGTAAAGGCCTTGCGGGGTAGAGCTAGCGCAGCCGAGGTAATTGCTAACCGTGCAGACTTCGTAGCTGCACGCTTGATGTTCTTTACCGTCTTGGCATTCCCTTCGGACCGAAGCGTTTTACCAGCGATGGCAAGCACCTTGGATACAGCAGCTGCATTGCTCGTACCCCAGACGATTTGGGCATCTGCCCCATTGTCACACCGCACGAGAGCGAGGCTATAGATAGGGTTGAGCTCGGGATTTGGCTTCAGCTTCGCATGCACCTTGCCAATGATAAGCAGGGCCTCGCTGGAAGACAGGATGTGGGATGCATGTTCAGCATCTGCTCTAGCTTGCTGCGCTAGTGTCAGCTTGCCGTTGCTCTTGACCTTGACTTCCTCGACCCCGTTATTCTCTCGGATCCAATTAGACAGATCAGCAGGCGTGACGTTTTCATGGCGGGCCACGAAAAGAACACGCCCATAGCTATAGGCTCGCTTACGGTTGCTAGAGAACACGAGCCTCACAACCCGCGTGTGGAGGGGGGTGTTGGTCTGATACGGGACCTTCTTGGCCTTCAACACATTTACGAAGGTCTTTCTAACATCTGCTGTCGCTGAATTGACAAGGAAAAGGTAGAGCGCATAGGCGTCGGCTAGGATGTCATATAGCTGATCATTGGACGCCTTATACGTGCTCACTTCCCAGTCCTCACGGCGCTTAATCAGCTCGTTGCATCGCTTCACGATCGGCATGGTTGAGGCGTTCTGCACGGTCTTAGACATAACGTTCTTAGTCATTGGATATCTCCGTTGTTGGTTTGTCGACAGCATCATTGCGGTCTGGACAGTCACGAAGATATGTTATCGAAACACAAAATACGTCTTCTTGATATTCTAATTGAATTTGTGTTTCAAAAATCCATTCAAACTGTTAGAGTAAAGACATGGAAAGCCGCCGCAACAGACGCTTCTTCAAAGGGATGCCTTCAACTTGGGGGCGTGACGTCGACCGAGAAACAGAGGCTCAGGCGGCTCAGGACAGCTTCTATTATTGGTGGTGGGCGTTTCTCGCAGAGAGCGTGGACTACAGGCGGGCTGTAACAGGCCGCAAGGAGGAACCCTATGCGAGCTTAGCTGCTGATTTTGGGCGTTTGGGTTCGGACTTTGAAGTATGGTGGTTCGAGCGAGGACGGGAGATATTTGCTGAGCCCGTAGCCGTTCCCCGTGTGAGGCGGCTGGAACACGAAGAGGTCGCTAATTACGAGGGTATCAACCCCAAGCTCGTAATCGAGATCCCGCTAGCTATTCGCCGCCAGACCATCTTACGGCAGGTGAACAAGTTGCTGGACCAGCATCATGCTGGAAGTGACCTTCGCGTCCATGCTTACAGCCGCGCCAAACGCCACCTTTATCCTCACCAACGTATCCGAAAAACGACACTTGAGACACTGATGAGAGTTTGGCAGGCCCGCAAAGCCAATCCCAATTGGCCGTGGTGGGCCACAGGCGAGCAACTGAAACTATCACCTTTCCACATAGTAACAGAAAGGGATGACACAGACACCGCTGCCTATAAGCATCGCATCATGGCGCTGGTGGTTCAGCGCATGCACAGGAAAGCCGGATCGATCATCAAATGGGCGGCGCAGGGAGACTTTCCAAGATCCAAATAACTGTTCCAGTCAATCTTGAGGCTATCATTCCAATAGACCAAAGGCCCGCTAAAAACTAAACTTCAGTCTGGACCACCAACGCCAAGCGCTTAAAGCGGCTCTAAAGCCATGCATCAGTAAGGATCACTTTTAAGGAACAGGCCAGGAGCGCTTAGAGGCTGTTTTGAGCTTGGCTGGGTATCAGACACTAATCTTCTAGAGTTGGATACAGATCTAAAAAAGATATACAACTTCAGATATTTACACTGGAAACTGGCAATCAGAATTATTGGGGCCGTTTCAAGGTAACGTCGACAAGCGGTCTAACATCAAAGAAAAAAATCCGTCTGAGTCTATTTTGCCAAGCACATTACAATTCTTACGTCTTCCCGATACATGCCACCAATCAACGACCGTCATTCCGATAGTTTCCGCTGACATC
>Ga0049080_10000673_pt1 | contig 11472 bp, 11 predicted proteins | sample GreLakmeER15MSRF_FD_66716 | JGI IMG/M metagenome (GOLD analysis project Ga0049080, IMG submission 66716) | Freshwater lentic microbial communities from great Laurentian Lakes, MI, USA - Great Lakes metaG ER15MSRF | ecosystem: Environmental > Aquatic > Freshwater > Lake | place: Great Lakes... | reverse complement strand
CACTTTTTAGCATTTTACAATTTTATTACAATTTTTCTTAATAATTTAAAAAAATTGAATTTAATTATTCATATAAGTATCATACTACACACAGTACACAAACGAACAAAAAAATACACAGTTTTAAAAACCCCAGAAAATGCCGGTCACGACTCGTCAGATGAAGCGTATGGAGCCTATTCTGGCTGCGCCCCCCCTTGCTGGAATGGAGCAGATGATGCAACAGGCTTTGGACCTCATTCGTATTGCTACGAAGAGTAACGGATGCGTTAGTGCAGAGACAATTGAGGAGTTCAAGATTTGTAAGGCATCTCTTACGAGATTTTCACAGATTCCGAACATGGAAAATCATTTTCTCAAGCATTTCGTTGTCAACGAGCAATTGCTAAAGCTAATGGATGATATCCACCTTATTGCAGCGTAAAAAACAACTCGGGAAAAAATGGGAAAATACAAAAACTTTTATTATTTTGGTAATAAGCAAAAAATTACAATAATCGTTACATTGTTCGTATATTTTTGCAATTTTTTTATAAATTTTTTTTATATTATAAAAAAATTGATTTTATTTTTAAATAAAAGTACTACAATCACAAAGTAAGAATACATATTCTAATGGCACCTAAGAAGTCAATTATATCAGACGATATTGTTGATACTAAGATGCCAAAGAAACCGATTCGTCCTACAAAGGAAATGCCAGTGGTTAATGACAATGATGTAATCACTGTTGAAGAACCTATTGCACCTCCCAATACAATTATGCCAATTGTTGATACCCCCAAAAAAGCACGCAAGCCTCGTGCTAAAAAAGACACAAATACAACAACTGAAGTAAAGGAGCGCAAAACACGTATTCCAACTGAATACAATATATTTATGGGACAAAAAATGAAGGAACTACGTGAAAAGCATAAGAACGATACTGAAAAACTTAAGGCTACAGAATACCTTAAGATGGCTGTTATTGAGTGGAAAGTTTATAAGGAATCAAAGGTAACAAATGCATAAAAATAAAAAATATACATCATATAAAAATACAAAAATAAAAAGCATTTTTGCATTTTATATTAACATATCCCCTTCAATTCTTTTAATATTTATTCATATATAGGAGTTCTATATGTCTATCGTATATAAGTTAAACGTTCGGGAAATACCAAATGATTCTGCAATTTTAGATATTTATTATAACAAAGATGAATCAATATCTAAAATTGGTGAATTAGTTAAAATGAATCGTTATGATTTTATAACTGTTCGCGGTGATAATATGTATTTAGATATTGAGAAAATGATACGTAAATTACAATCTGTAGTATCTTTATGGGAAAATTTTAATGTTAAAATTATCTATATTCATATTCAAGATGCTATGTTAAAAAATAAAGACTTAACTGAATATACATTATCTAGTATTGTTCGTACATTATTTACTAATATATATAAAACAACTCTTAAAATTGTTATAACTCATGATGGTAATGAAACTCGTGATGATTTAAAAAATATAATATCTATGATTGAAAAAGTTCAAGTTGCAAGACTACTCTCGATGCTTCCAGCTAATATAGCAACTCCTGATTCTATTTCTAAACAATTGGAAAAGTTATTCAAAAATGTAGCTAATACAAAAACTAAACGACTTAATAAAGACTATTTACAAAAAAATGGATTTGGTTTACTGTTAGCTGTAAATAAAGGTTCAAAAAATAAACCTTATGTTTTAGTTGTTGAACGTAAAACAAATCCTAAAAATCCGACTATATGTATTGTTGGAAAAGGTATTACATTTGATAGCGGTGGTTTAGCTATTAAATCTTTACGTTCTATGAAAGATATGAAATATGATAAAATTGGAGCTGTTAATGGTTCTATTGCTTTATTACATTTGCTTGAAATGAAATCATTAAAACATATTAATTTTATTGGTATCTTCCCATTTGCAGAAAATGTTATATCTGAAAATTCTATCCTTCCTGGTGATGTTGTTAAAAGTTTATCTGGAAAAACTGTCGAAATTATAAATCCTGATGCCGAAGGTAGACTAATTTTAGCTGATGCCTTTAGTTATGCTAACCGCTATAATCCTGATATACTTATTGATATCGCTACATTAACAGGACATGCCGAATCTATTAATTGTTGGCATAATGGTTACTATTTTGCAGAACCGAATGATTTAAAAATATTAGTTGAAAAACGTACTAATTCTATTGGCGAACGTATGTTGCCTATGCCTACATGGAGTGAATATAGCGAAGTATTAAAAAGTACTGTTGCTGATTTAATTAATGATAGTAGCATATGTGATGATTCTTTTACTGCTGCTCTATTTTTACGTGAATTCATTCCAAAAGATTGTAAATGGCTTCATATAGACCTCGCACATGAAATTTCTGGCTCAATTGCAAATGGTACAGGAATTCGAAGTATTATTGATATTGTTGATAAATATACTCATAAGAAAAAATGATTCTTTCTTTTTTGTTTAGAAAAAGTATCTATTAGAAATGACAAACATTTGTCTATTTTCTAAAGCACCTGTTATTCTTATTGATACCAGCTATTTCATTTTCTATCGTTATTTTAGTACACTGAAATGGTATCAATTTAAGAAAAAAGATATTATATATACTGATATTGATAAGGATATTGAATTTATTTCCGCATTTGAAAAACATGTTTTGCAGGATATGAAAAAAATGTGTAAAAAATGGAAAACATCTCTTTCAAATATGGTATTCTGTTGTGATTGTTCTCGTGACCGTATTTGGAGAAATGATTATTACGACAACTATAAAGGCCTACGAGTACAAAATCCCACATTTAATCCAAATATCTTTGTAAAGTTTTACGAATATCTCGAGCGTAACCAAAACAAATGGGGAATTCATCTATTGAATATTGATAAACTTGAAGCAGACGATATTGTTTATTTTACAAAAACACAACTTATTAATATTGGATTAAATGTACCTCTTGTTATTATTACGAATGATAATGATTATTTGCAACTATTGGATTCAAATACAACCATTTATAATATGAATGGAAAAGGTGGTGATCTATCAAAACGCAGTTGTGGAGACCCTAAAATGGATTTGCATATTAAATTAATTATGGGTGATAAAAGTGATAATATTATTCCAATTCATCCTGGAATCGGACAAAAAACTGCTATAAAACTTGCAAACCTTTCTAATGAAGAATTTGAGGAATATCTTGAGAAACATCAATGTAAAAATGTTTACCTAAAAAATAAAAAACTAGTGGATTTTAGTGAAATCCCTATTGAACTATCAAATGAGTTTCATTCTTCTTATCACTTTGAATTGACAGAAGAGGAACGTAAAGTTTAATAAAACCATCTTTAATAATTATTACAACATCTTTTTTATTAGCATGTTTTGGAATAAATAAACTACGATGAAAATGATTTGTATATAAATTTGTTTTTAAATGTCCTTCTATATGTATCAAATTTGGTACTGTATAATATATTTTTACTGTATCTCGAGAGTGTCCTCCTATTGGAAAACCGTAATAATAATATTTATCCATCATTTTAAAAGAATGTATATGTGCTAAATATTTTGATATAAAGTATCTTATCATTACCATTTAAAAATTGATATTTCTTTTATATACTTTTTATCATTTAAAGGTATATTCCTTTAAATAAGTATGGAATATGGATGAGGACTTTTGCTGGAACCTATTACATGAGCTAAAGCCAACCCATGAAAAACATAAACCAATACCTGCCGATAAAACTGACGTTATATGCGAACATTGTGAAAGCAAAAATATTATCGTTCAAGAAGGTCAATATATCTGTATTGCTTGCAATGTAATTCAATCACGTGTTATTGATGATAGTGCAGAATGGCGATTTTATGGTGCTGATGATAATCGTGGTGAAGATCCCACTCGTTGTGGAATGCCTACAAACAATCTACTTCCTAAATCATCAATGGGGTCAATGATTGGATTCTATAAATACAATTCATCTAACAAAGATATTGGTCGAATTCGTCGTTATCTTATTTGGAATTCTATGCCTCATTGGGAACGTACTCTTTATCAAATTTTCGAACAACTTAATAATACTGGAAGTTCAAATGGAATTCCAGTGAAAGTTATAGATGATTCAAAAGTTTTCTTTAAAAAAGCAAGTGAAATGAAAATTTCTAGAGGTGATAATAAAGATGGATTAATTGCATCGTGTTTATATTTTGCTTGTCATATTAATAATGTACCTCGTTCTACTAAAGAAATTGCTAAAATGTTTAAACTAGATCATGATATTTTAACTAAAGGTAATTCTCGTTTTCAAGAACTTCTTAAAATTAATGTTGAAGCTCCAAATGCATTTGATTTTATTTCACGATTCGGTTCTAATCTAAATATGAATTGGAGTGATATTGATAAATGTAAAATACTTACAAAAAAAATAGAAAACATGGAAATTGTTAGTGAAAATGCTCCTACAAGTGTAGCTGCAAGCGCTATATATTTCTATATATATTATAACGATTTTGATATTAATAAAAAACACATTTCAGAAGTATGTGATGTTTCAGAAGTTACAATTACTAAATGTTTCAAAAAATTACAAAAATATAAAGATATACTATCTGTTAAAGATATAGAATCTGTTAAAGATTGATGTCTTTTATAGTATTACGTGTCACTTCATAAATAATTAATTTTAACTCTTTCGCAAGTATCTTAAAATCTTGTTCCATTCGTTTCTTTTTATCTTTATCATCTGTATTGATATATCCATCCTCTGCCATATAATCCAAAAAATTTATTATTTTATCAAACCAATTTTTTGGTATATTATTTCTATTTGTATATACTACTTCTGATAAATTATTTGCTAAATCACTTACTAATTTTGGATATAAAGCCTTATCTAATTTTATTTCCCATTTATTATCCCCAATATGTACTTCTGAATGGCCTGATTTTAAATCATCCTTTTTTATACATTTATTTGCTGGATTTGTAAATAGTTCTCTACTATAATCTAACACTATACTACGGTCTGTATTAGGTTGGACCATTTGAAGAATTTTTTTTATAAATGCTTCTTGATTAATATGTTCTTTATTATAATCAATTCCTGTTGAATTATATACTACTATTATATTGTTATTTTGTGTTTGTATATTATTTTGTGTTTGTATATTTTGTGTATCTATATTATTTGTTATATTAGATTCTTGATAACGTGGTTGTGTAACTGTTAAAGTTTTTGAATCTATCTCTCTTTTTTCTATACAGGTTTTATAATGTTTAAAACGTGACTTATCATGTGAAAATATCTTACCACAATATTCACAAGAACAACTATCTTTAATACCTTCGCATTTTTCCATATGTTTCAATAAATACCAACGAGCATATAATACCTTTTTACATTTTAAACATTCCAAATTATTACCCATTACTGTATTACATTCTGGATTACTATTTTTATGAGTATTACTACTATTTTTATGAGTATTACTACTATTTTTATGAGTATTACTACTATTTTTATGAATATTACTACTATTTTTATGATTATTACTACTATTTTTATAAAGCACTTCATCATATACATTACCATGAATATTTACCATATGTCGTCTCAAGTTATATGGTTTATAGAAAATACTGCTACATATTTCACAAGTGCTCTTTGGATATTTAGGAGCTATGGATTCATCCATTACTATAAAAGAAAGAGAAAATAAATGTTTAAGCAGCTTTTTATTACGAGGAGCAAAATTTTAGGAGCTATTTAAAAATTTCCGCGCGCGATTTTTTTGTTTTTAAAACTTCTATTTTTCTATCTTAAAATTTAAAAAATTAAAATTTTTTGTCTTTTTGTTTGTTTTTGTTTGTTTTTGTTTGTTTTTGTTTGTTTTTGTTTGTTTTTGTTTTTAGCTACCAAACTGCAGATAGATAATATGCTTTTCACTATCGTACATTAGTGAATCTAGCATACAAATCCGCGATGGCTTTTTGTTTGTCTTTTTATAGTAAAACAGTACACTATTAATAACATAACTTAATGTGATATTATTAGCCTTCAAAGGAGTAGAATACTGATTAGTATAGTCATCTTGCCAGATAAGCGTTCCAAAATCGTGCATAATAATAGTATCATAATCCTCCTTACAACAAGGCTTTATTATACTTAGCAAATTTTGCGCCGCCTCTAGCTTTACCCATTCATAATCACGATTAAAGATATTACATATATCTATATAATCATCGTTTGAATTGTAAACTTCTAGCAACCATAACATCTTTGACAATACTTTTTTCCAACCAACACTATTGATTGCATTATAAAGCATAACATGACGTTCTGGCTCAGAGATAGTTATGATATCAGAATAGCCGTAGTTTGCCAACATAACACTCCATTGGTTAGCCTTTACGCTTTCAATCTCCATAGAAATATCTTTGAGTTGCTCGTTATAAGTAGAAATCCTTTCAACAACACGAGACATCTTATCGCCATCATACATCGCCCAGTTCAACCTATCACCATTCTGAAAATGAAACTCCTTCATCATTTTCAAAATGATATACCTTTTGATGTATTTTAATACATTGTTAAAAAATAATAAAATCAATTTTTTTGATAATATTGTCTAATTTATATTTTTTTTGTAAATTTTAGAAATCGTCTGCATTCATATCAATCTCAAATTTATCTGGCATACCCGATCCAGAATGAAGAGAAACACCTGCTTTGGAATATTCAGATACACGACGTTCAAAGAAATTGGTCTTTCCTTCTAATGATGCAAATTCCATAAAATCAAACGGATTTGTTACATTATAAATTGTTTTATATCCAATTGATTTGATAAGACGGTCTGCTACAAATTTAATATATTCTTTCATTAGTGTCTCATTCATTCCAATCATAGCACATGGAATAGATTCTGTAATAAATCGCATTTCAATATCTACTGCACCTTCAACCATTTCATGAATAACACTTTCATCTAAACGTGTATATTTTAGCTCTTTATATAGTTCACATGCAAACTCTGTATGAAGACCCTCATCGCGAGAAATCAATTGATTCGCAAATGATAATCCCTGTAGCAATCCACGCTCACGTAGCCAGAAAATAGCACAGAAAGATGCGGAAAAGAATATACCCTCTACAATTGCAAATGCAAATAAACGCTGTGCAAAACTTGCCTCTTTATCTACCATCCATTTAATCGCCCAATCTGCTTTTTCACGAATTGCTGGAAAATTAGATACTGCGTTAAATAGTTTTTGTTTTTCACGTGCATCTTTTACATAAATATCAATCAATAGAGAATATGCTTCACTATGAATCTGTTCAATCGCAACTTGAAAACCATAGAAGGCGCGAATCTCAGAATGAGGTATATCATTATAAAAACGCAATGACAAGTTCTCCGAGACAATACCATCAGATGCTGCAAAGAAAGCTAGAATATGGTTAATGAAATGTTTTTCATCTTTTGACAAACGTTCTAGGTCTGCAATATCTTGTTGAAGATTTAATTCGTCAGCCGTCCAAAAACTTGCAACTGCCTGTCTATACATTTCCCACATCTTTGGATACTTTACTGGGAACATCACAAAACGATTCTTAACATCTGTATCTTCAGTCAATAAAGGTTCACTCTCAATTTTATCGGACAAATCCATCATTTTGTCTAATATCTTAATATATATTATATTTTAGAACTTAAATCCTAATTTATACTTAAACAATTTTATATTATTTAGAACACTAAACCATATTGGTATCTAAAATCATTTTTTTATTATCTTTATACCTAACTTTCATAAATATTAATATTACCAAACAAGATATAGATAATGTAATTGTACTATATATAGCGGGACGCTCTATTAAAATTCCATATATTGCTATAAGTACACTACCTATTAATTTAATCATTAACATCCATACACTTAAATCTTTTACTGACTGTTCCATATGCGTTTTATATATTTGAAAAACTAATGATATTGAAGTAATTGACCCCCCCATATAGCCTATTATATCAATATTCATTTTACATTGTTATTACGTATGTTTATTTTAAGTAAAAAACTTTATACCTAAACCATAGAATGGATTATGATACTGAATTATGGGGTGCTATAAAATTTAATAATCCAAATGAAGCATTATATCTAGTTGGAGAGCATATAAAGAATGGTAGTATTCAACTATTAGAACAAACATGGTTATATGCTACTTCATACTTTGGGTCATTTATACATTTTAATTATTATAAATGGTTATCTTTTTGTAAAGATTTATTAACTATATTGGAAAAAAAAGAACTTCATATATCTGAAGCTTTTGATATTACTATAAAATTATGCTTTTTATATAAATATACACAGGTATATAGTATTCCACCAAAGGTAAATATTTTAGTATTACGTAAAAAAATTTTAGGGTTTTTTAACGATGAATTAAAATTATCATCCAAGGGTATTTTACAATTTCAATCCTTTTTACCAAAAGAGGAACAAGAACGTGAATTTTGTATTAAAATTATATCTGGATTAATCTCATTATGGAATGAAAAAAAATATGTTGAATTTCGTAACTGTTTAGAATATATAGATCGTAAAAAATATGAAATTGAATTACCATCTAATTTATGCTTAAAATGGGGTCAAGTACATTATTCTATGAATATTTTTATATGGGAATGTTTATGTATATTAGAACCATCATTTAATACTTTAAAAAATCTTTATATACATAATTATAGTCGTAAAAATCATAAAAATGCTATGTATTTTTTACTTGCTACACATACTTTTCTACAAACACAAGTACCTGATAAATGGACTGATAAAGAACTCGCTGTAATTCATAATGTTACGGAACATTGTGAAGAACTTTACGATCAAATTGAAATAGAAGAGTCTTCAAATGTAGCTACAAATAAAAAAGAACCCGAGTTGATTTTTGCATTTGAAAACTTTTTCCCTACTTCTTCTGGAAATAATAATACCTTTTCATCTTATGAGCCTGTTGAAATAAAAAATAAAACAATTGTATTAAAAAATAAGTCTAAAGAAAAAAAATGTAAAGAAAGTAAGATTGAAAAGCTTCCATATGAGTAAACCTATATTTTTGGTTCCTGGTTTTGGGGGGTCTCTTTTATATAATAAACGCCACCCCTATAATCATTATTTTAATCATAAAGTATTAAATAACAGATGGATAAACCTATACCCTTTATCTTCAAAATATATGGATAGATGGAAAAAAGATATGCATATGGAATTTAAACAAAATAATACTGGTACATTTATAGGTTATCATAAAATAAATTCTGATATTGAACCATACGATATGTATGGTATAGAGGGGGTACAAAATTTAGTACCCGAATTTAATTATTTAAATGATAATTATCGTCAATTGCTTCAAAATACATTTCATTATCAATATTTTTATACACTTAACCAACATCTAATTCAAAATGGATATGAACCTAAAAAAAATCTAATTGGTATGCCATACGATTTTAGATTAATATTAGACCCACATATCCGTAATGATTATTTTAATAAATTTAAAAATACAATTGAACTTAAATGTAAAATCTATAATAAAAAGGCTATTATTGTTTGTCATAGTATGGGGGGTATTTTATTCAAATGGTTTTTAAGTACTCACGTTAATCAACGTTTTATTGATAAATATATCGATACATTTGTATTAATCAATACACCATTTGGTGGTACACCAAGTGCTGTTAAAGCTTGTACTGTTGGTGATTTTTATGTTCCATTTATGCATTCATTATTTTCAAATTTTACATCAAAAGTTAGTGGAATTATTATGACATTACCAAATCACTTATGTTATAAAGAAAGTGATACTTTCATGCATCTTGAAAATGAAAGCGATTCTATTAAGTTAAATTCTTTATTACATAGTTCTCATAACTCTTTTCAAGCTTGGCGAGATTTATATTTACCATATATTGATATTATTGCAACTCCAATAGACGTTAAAGCAAAAATTATATTAAGTACTGAAAATCAAACACCTAAATCATTTTATAGTAAAAATATTAATAGTACTCCTTTTAAGGTTGATTACGACTTAAATGGTGATGGATTAGTACCATCCAAAAGTCTTAATTATGCTACTCGATTATTTAAAAACTATGATATAGTACATATTCAAAAATCAGATCACGCAGGGGTTTTATCACACCCAATTCTATTACATCATATAGATACTTTACTTTTTTAAATATTATGAAACTACTTAAAAAAAAGATATTATATATTAATATCACATTCGTAACATGAGCTCTTCTAAAAATATCGCAATTGGCATTGATCTAGGAACCACAAATTCATGTGTGGGTGTATGGCAAGGTGACCGTGTAGAAATTATTGCTAACGACCAGGGTAATCGCACAACACCTTCATATGTTGCATTTAATGAAAATGAACGTCTAATTGGTGATGCAGCAAAAAATCAAGCTGCAATGAACCCAACTAATACTGTTTATGATGCTAAACGTCTAATTGGACGTCGCATTGAAGAACAAACCGTTCAGGATGATATGAAACTATGGCCTTTTAAAGTTGTTGCTGATAATGACCGTAAACCAAAAATTCAAGTTGATTATAAAACTAAAACTGAAACATTTCATCCTGAAGAAATCTCTGCTATGGTTCTTACTAAAATGAAGGAAACAGCAGAGGCATATCTAGGACATGAAGTTACAAAAGCTGTTATTACTGTCCCTGCATACTTTAATGACGCTCAACGTCAAGCAACTAAGGACGCTGGTACTATCGCAGGTCTTGAAGTACTTCGTATTATTAATGAACCTACTGCAGCTGCTATTGCATATGGTCTTGATAAAACACAAGATGGTAAGGAAAAGAATGTTATTATTTTCGACTTCGGTGGTGGTACTTTTGATGTTTCTCTTCTTACAATTGACGGTGGTATTTTTGAAGTAAAAGCAACTGGTGGAGATACACATTGTGGCGGTGAAGATATTGATAATCGTCTAGTTCAGCATTTCATTGAAGAGTTTAAACGTAAACATAAAAAAGACCTAACTACCAGTGCTCGCGCTGTAAAACGTCTTAAAACTGCATGCGAACGCCTAAAACGTACTCTTTCCTCTGGTTCATCTGCAACTATTGAATTGGAAACACTATTTGATGGTATTGACTTCAATAGTAACATCTCTCGTGCACGATATGAAGAACTATGTATGGATATTTTCCGTCGTACTCTAGAACCGGTTGAAAAAGTTCTACGTGATGCTAAAGTAAGTAAAAGTGAAATTCATGATGTAGTTCTTGTTGGTGGAAGTACTCGTATTCCTAAGATTCAGCAACTACTTCAAGAGTTCTTTAACGGCAAAGAGCTTTGTAAATCAATTAACCCTGATGAAGCTGTTGCTT
>Ga0049080_10000670_pt1 | contig 11501 bp, 2 predicted proteins | sample GreLakmeER15MSRF_FD_66716 | JGI IMG/M metagenome (GOLD analysis project Ga0049080, IMG submission 66716) | Freshwater lentic microbial communities from great Laurentian Lakes, MI, USA - Great Lakes metaG ER15MSRF | ecosystem: Environmental > Aquatic > Freshwater > Lake | place: Great Lakes... | reverse complement strand
GACATTAACTCGAGGGAACTATCTAACAGGGAACAACTACAATGGTGGTTCAGCAACCACATGGGCTGTAGATGGAACAACAACTGCGACAGCCAGTAAAGTGGTAGTAAGAGATGCCTCTGCAAATATCTATACAAGTGGTGTAGGTATTGGTACTACTGTTGCTCGGGATAATTTAGATGTAGTAGGAGATGCAATAATATCAGGAAATATCGGTATTGGTACAATAATTCCATTAGCTAGACTACATTTACCAGCTGGTACAGCAACTGTTCCAAGTATATTATTTACACCAGGGGTTCAATTAACAACTCCAGTTGCAGGTGCAATAGAGATGGATGCCTCGGTCTTCTATGGTACAACAAACATAAATCATGGTGAGGGTGTAATTCCAACAATGTTATTTACTTCAGGAGCTGGAACTGCTGGAGCGGCAATTGCAAATTATTCCTTATTTCCAGCAGGAAACGATACATTAACAGTAGTAGCTGCAACAACATATTTATTTGAATCCGTATTTCACGTACAAAATTCAGGTATTGTTGCTTCTCAATTAACATTTAGTTTACTTGGTGCCGGTACAGCAACAGTAACGTCAATTACATATACTGCAATAGTGACAAATGGTAATGTTATAACATCAACAGCTGCATTAACAGCTTATATTACCGCAGCGGCAGCGACGGCAATAACAGCAACGGGTCCAGCGACAGCTACACGTCGTACGGTAATAATAAGAGGTATTGTTCGTTTTAATACGGGAGGTACTATTATCCCGACATATGGTTTTGCAGTCGGAGCGCCCGCAGGTACAACAACGTTATTTGCAAATAACTGGTTAACACTAAATCCAATTGGTACAAATACAGTTGCATCAATTGGAAAATGGGCTTAAATTATATGATAAATTATTTACAATCATCTAAATGATATTTAGTAATGCAATCTGATTTGCAATACCTAAAAAATAAAAGAATAAATCTATTTTATTTTTGCTTAAAGCAATAATTCTCTGTCGAAATAATAGAGGTTATTATTATTATGACATCAACGAACCCAGAATATTACACATATCGTCCTACAAAATTAAAAGTGAGTCGTCTTGGTGTAAATATTTCCAAGCAAATGAATGATACATTAAATTTAGCATCTTCTCAGTATCTAATTGTTGGAGAGCAATATCTTAATCAAGGCGGGTCAACAAGTAATACATACTCTCTTATTGTGGATGAAGAAGGTATTGCTGTAAATACAAGTTTAGTAAATCGCCAAGCAAATAAAAATGATTTTCCTGTTCAATTACACGGTACCGTATATGTAGACGGTAATATAATTGTAACGGGTATTATATCAGGAAGTAATAGTAGTAATATTATTGGTGGAAATAGTAATTTTTGGAAATATGCAGGTAATAATAATATTTATTACGATGGTAAAATAAATATAGGAAATTACAATGATTCCGCTGATAATACATATACGGTAAATATATCAGAACCATCTAATAAAGATATAAACAAAGCTCAATTAGGTATTCAAAATCGACAATTAAGTGAATTACGTGTAGCTATATTAGGTTCTGCATCGAATTCACCTATAATATTTAATACACCTGATAGTAGTGGTATTGAATTTCATGTTGGACGTAAAAAGGATTTTTTTGATTCTGTATATATAAATTCTTATTCAAATGATTGTGGTGAATGGATTGAAAATGAAGCAACTGAAATACCATACTATGATAATTCAACTGAAGCCCCACATTTAAATATTGATAAAGATGGAAATGTTGGAGTACATACCAGTTATAATCACAAATTGAATTATATATTACGTAAATCAGATTCTCAATATCCTGAAGCGATTAGTTTTACAGATACTTATGAAGCCATGGCAATGCACGTAGATGGTCCAATGTATGCGCGTAATGTATTAATATATGATTATGAAACTCAAAAACCAAAAAATTTAGATGAAATATTTGTTCGTGTTGTCGGTCAATCAATTTTAGCATGTAATATCAATCCAGGTCCATTCCCACGAGGAGTATTTGATTTTCGTTCTAATTTACGTATTATGACAGATAGTCATACAGATTATGCTTTGCATGTAAATGGAGACATGAAAACCAATAGTAATTTATATGTGGATGGAGATGAGCATATATTAGGAAAATATTATGGTGAGAATATTGAGATAAATAATAATGGTTCGTTTAGTAATAATATTTACGTACAGAATAATATATATTTTAAAGCAAATTTATATAAAGAAGTATTTAATATAGCAACAGGTTCAAATGAATGGGCTTTAGTTCAAATAGATAATACATCATTATCAAATGTGAGTGTATCAAATATATACAATTTAGGAGATGGTATTGCAACAAGTGGAAGATTAGGAATTGGTGTAGGACCAACAACAGATGAAGTAAATCATCAAACAGTTATAAGAAAACGTACATCAAGTATTTTTGAATTAGAAATGATGGATAAAACAACTAATCGCATTGATAAAACAGCATGGATAGGACATCCAGCAGTTGCTTCTGATAAATATAATGATGCAAGTTTAGTATTTGTTACACCGAGTGCAACAGATACTAATTATAATAAGTTTTATAATCGCTCACCTCAAAATATATATTTCTTTCCAGGCTATGAAAGAAATATTTCCACTTTTGAATTAACAGAGACTAATTTACCAACATTGGGTATTTTTGAAAATAAAAAAGTAGGTATTTTAACATATGAACCTCAAGAAGCACTTGACGTACATGGTAATATTCAATTAGATGGAGATATTTATGTAAAACGAAATGGTTTACTAGACCCAATAAAAATGGGAATATGGAAAGCGCGTGAATATAGCTATATATCTGTAGGTTCAAATGTTTTTAAAGGTATCGAATATCTAGATACAAATGCAGCTCATGTTGGAATAAATACAATAGCACAATTGTCATATGGTTTAGTCGTAGATGGGAAATTAATGTCATTGCAGGGTTATTATACAAAAGAGAATTATCAAATGATGCCTTGGTATAGTTCTGGAATATGTAAAAATGCGATATTACCACCAAGCCAAAATATTTTTACTATTGGAAAAGTTGGTATTGGAATGCGTTCTCCTGAAAGTACATTACATGTGAAGGCAAGTTCAGGAACAACACAACTAACAATGTCCCAGAGTGAGTTTTCACCAAGTACAATACTACAAATGCAAGGAATGTATAATAATTATATGTTACATTTGAATGATGTAAAAAATATTTTAGAAGTATATTATGGTCCCTCAAATCAATTATATACATCAACTTCTAATCGCCCACTTATTTTAAAGAATGGCATAAATCATCAAGTGATTATTAATTCAAATCACGACTTACTTGCAAATGATTCAGATACTCTTATTGTAAATGGTAATGTTAAAGTATATGGAGATATGAATATTACAGGTGATTATCGTATTGGTGGAGCTGCTATAACTATAACCAGTTCTCAGGTAGAATACATTCCAATTGATAATCCAAATAATATCTATATTGCAGGTGCAGATATTTTAATTAATCCAAATCAATTAATTCAAGATAGTGTATTTGTTGGTTATGATGATACATATTATAATAATTATAAATCAGGATTATATTATGCACCATTTAATGTATTACAACGCACAGATAATCCTGCTTATTTAACAGCAAAATTTACATCTATTGGAGAAACGGCTTTAATACAAATTGATAGTGCCAAAAAGAATGTGGTGTTAAATTTCGGTATAACAGAATATAATGATTTATCATTCTTTACAAATCAAAATCGTAATAGACCCTTCTTTGCTTTTAAGAAAGATGATATTGGTTCATATACAGTAGGATTTGGAACAACAAGTCCAATGGAAGGAGCACAAGTACATATATATAATGATATTAGTATTGGTAGTAATATATTTAAAATTACCAAGAAGACAAATGTTGATAGTGCAGATGCAGCACCAGGTATAACTCTTGAGAAAACAGTTTCTTCTGATAGTTATAAATGGAAATTTGTAGGCCCAGAAGAAAGCTATCATCAAAAATTACAACTATTTTACCAAGACCCAACAAAACATAAAGAAATATTTACATTTACAAACGACGGCTGTTTTGGTATTGGTAATACCCAACCACAATTTGCAGTAGATATAGCAACTGGAGATATGGGTTCTATTCGTATGTATCAATCTGACCCATATACAGCAAAACCACAATTATTATTCCAAAGTGGTTCCAATCAATATGGAGCAGATTTCTCAACAGATTATCGAATGTATTCATATAGTAATAATTTCTATGTGGATATGCAAGATATATATATCGGTCAAAAAGTATTATTTCATTTTACTTCAAATTCTTCACTTGGTATACATCAAGAAGCGGATTCGAGATATAATGTATCGATAAATGGTAGTTTAAATGTCAAGAAAAATATCTTTTTAAATGGTCGTGAAATTTTTTCTGTAGGTGATTCTATAAATGAGATAGGTACATTTATACGTGGTGTAAATATTATACTATTACCAGAAACTGATAATGAAGGTGGTGTAGTTATAAATTATAATGGTGCTACGTCAAATTTACTATATGTAGCGAGTGGTAAAGATGGAAATATGATGGTATTAGATTCAGCATATAATGAATCTCAGATAAATTTTAGAGTAACGGAGAATATATCTGAAAAAAGAATTTATAGATTAGCTGCGAGTAATCAAAGTTTCATTTTAGAATACTCGAGTAATAATATATATGATTATGAGTTTGATGATAAACATGATGGATTTTTACGTGTTGTAGAATGGAGTCCCGCATTAAAAAATAGATTTGATATGAATTTAGATGCAAACTTGAGATTAAATAAAAGTGATGACCCTAATATATATTTACATAATTCAGTTATTGGAAATAGTAATTTAATATTCTATATATTACCAGAACAAAGTATTGGAATTGGTACTAATAAAAATACAAGAGGATACGTACATATATTAAATAGTAATCAATCTTTACCATCTGTATATATTCAATCTTCAAATGATACAGATATATTACGATTAGTACAGTTTGAAAATGAACGCTTACGTATAAACTCATATGGAAATATAGGTATTGGTATAACAAATCCAGAAGCAGCATTAGATATCAAAGGTCAAATATATATATCAAATGGTAGCTCGAATCAACCATCATATTCTTTTAAAAACGCACAAAATACAGGTATATATTTGGATAATTTAAATAATTTATCAATAGCTACAAGTAATAATTCTAGAATTATAGTTCAAGATAATGGTTTAATTGCAATAAATACATCAAATATATCAGCTCAACTACATATTAATAATTCTACAGAAACTGTTTTAAAACTAGAAACAGTTTCTGCAAATCTATTAGAATGTTATAATGGTGTAGATTTAAAATTATTAATTGATTCAAATGGAAACTTGGGTATTGGAACATCTATAGCTACAAATAAATTAACAATTTATGGTAATTCAGAATTATATGGAGATTTATTACCATCTTCAAACTCTTATTTCAATTTAGGTTCTAGTAATTCAAGATGGAAAGATATTTATTTATCAGGTAATTCAATAGATTTAGATAATGTACGTATATCAAAAGATACATCTGGTGATTTACTATTTAATTTAAATTCAAATAATGCATTAATTGGATTAATTGCAAATAAGTATCAATTAAATACACAAAATGAAGCAAATATTTCAATAGTAAAAGACCCAGATTCATATCTTCCAATGTTTGTAGCTAATGATATAGGTATTGATGATAGTTATGTTCCTTTGGTATTAACAAAACGACTAAATGCAATTGGTATTGGAACTGTACCATCTATGGGCTATATGCATATTTATGCAAATAGCAATACACCTAAAGTATATATTCAATCAGATATTGGAGATGCTTTGCAGATATCAGGACAGGATTTCTTAGATCTTGAGTTAGATGAATCATTTAATTATAAAAAGTTTAAATATCAGATTGATAGTCAAGGTATATTTAATATTGGATTCGGTCATACAGAATATGCAGGTGCTCCAGGATTAATAAATATAAATGAAAATAGATATAGACATTTATTAATTACTAATCAAAAGAATGATAGCTATTATCAATGGATTATGCAAACAAATGGTGTTATAAAAACCGTATTTGATGGAAGAGGAAACCTAGGTATTGGTACTGCTATACCAACCGCATCTCTTCATGTAGAAGGTCGTACAGAATTAAGACTATCTGATATAACCCAAGCTGCATTATGTGTTGATGGTGTTGCAGATTTTAATAGTAATGTTTATTGTTATCAAAATATTGAAGTAACAGGTGATACAATATGTCATGGTAATACAATCCAAGATTCTGATCGTCGTCTTAAATATAATATTCAAACAATTGAAAGTTCGTTAGATAAAATTAAAAAACTATCAGGTTACACATTTAATAAAGTAAATCAAGTGCGTCGCCAAACAGGATTAATCGCACAAGAAGTACAAGAAGTATTACCAGAGGCTGTATTTGAAAAAGAGGATGGTATATTAGGTTTAGATTATGGTAATCTTGTAGGTTTAATGGTAGAGGGAATAAAAGAACTAAGCTTACAATTAGATGAAATAAAAAAGAGATTAGATAATGTATAAATGACCTAAAGAGCCTGCTATAATAGAAAGAGAACCTTCTGGGCGATTTGAAGCAACGGCTACACGAAGAGTACCTGTAGAAGAAACAACAATAGTACCAATAATAGAGATAGGATAATTTATGTTTTCTGCACCAACCGATGTGGTTGTTGTTGTGCCACCAGATGTAGTAAATACTTTTGAAATAGTTTGTGAATCACTTGAAGAAACACGAGTTGTGTAAATAAAAGATGATGAAGAGCCTGTAAATTCCATACTAATAGCAATACCATCAAGTAAATTAGGTGTTTGATAAATTAAATCATATTTAAATCCATAAGTTCCATTTACTAATGTGGTACTAATACTAGGATAAGAAGGTGTAGTATTTGTCGTATTAAATGTAGATGATAGACGTAATAAAGTTCCGCCCATTAAAGATGTGCTAATCTTTGGAAATTGATAGGAAGATGTAGTACTTGTAGTAAGATTATCTGTATTAAAAGTCGCTATTTTAGTAGGGTCTGTATTATTTGCTAGAATAAAAGCCCCTTTAATGTATGAATTACCAATAATATGTAGATTATAGTTTGGTATATTGGTACCAATACCTAAATTCCCTGAAAGTATAATATTACCATTATTGATATCTAATTTTTGTTTAGGTAAAGTGGTTCCAATACCAATATTTCCTTGAATATTAAAGTTTCCTGTCTGAATATCTAATATATTTCTAGGTAAAGTGGTACCAATGCCAATCGAATTAGTAAAATAAACATTACCACGTATATCTATTTTTTGTAAAGAAGAACTTGTATTAATACCAATTCTACCATTTTTATTAAAGTGAATAAAAGATGCATCATGGTTCATAATATAAAAATCACAATTTGATGTTTTTAATATAGCTTCATTAGATGATGAACGAGAAATACCTAAGAAAAGATTAGCCTTATTATTAGGTATATTTTCTAAATAAACTCCTGTATCATTATTACTATTATACTGTTTTATTGATATACGTGCATTTTTATATATTTTTGAAGTATTATAAATATCAACTAAATCATATAAACTATTAGAACCAATTGATAAATTACCCACAGTTAAGTGATTTAATATATTAGTATCATATTCAAATGTAATTAATTTCTTGTTTGTATCAAAAGCAGCATATACCATCTTAATTAATATCTGTATTATATTTCTGCATCAATAGCCCAATGAAAGCATAGATTACGGGAAGTACCAGATGGCGCGGCTGTATTAAAGTGATAGTTAAAATTATTTTCAGATTTAACTGCAAATAATGTATCAGCGCTATAATATGTAACAGTTGAGGCATTATTAATAACCGTATATGGAGCCGTAGATGTACGAATACCCAAAATACCAGGATTTTGTGTTGAAGAGGGAGAGTAAAAAAATCCTTTCCACGAAGAGATACATTTCTGTTTTTTAAATTCAACTGTTCCTGCAACAGTATCAGTCGTACTTATAGTTGGGAATTGTACTAGATGCATACCTTCTTGAGTATTAGTCTGTAATTTATTAGGATAAGCATATGATTTTTCAAAATATCTTTTGCATAAATCAAGTTCAACATAAAATGGGCGATATTCATATATAGTAGGTAATGTACCAACTTCTACTTGTAAGTCTGTAATAAAAATGGTTTTATTTAATGAACCTAAAAAAGTTGTAACATCTGCACCAGTTAAACCATAATGTGTTGTACTGAGCCATTTATTTGCAGATGCAGTATTAACAATTAAACTGGTTCCCAAACCATTATTAATACTTAGCCATATACCGCATGTATTTGTTATAGACCAGGTACCATATAAATCACCAGGTATAACATAATTATATAGTGTTGGTTCTAATGTTTGGGAAATAACAATTTCACGAATAAATGAGCGTGTTTTGTTTGAATTATGTAAAGAAAGATACAATTTTGTATTAACATCACTTTTTAGTTTAAAAGTTACGGTAATCGGTTTTGCATTAGAAGTACCCCAATTTAAATTCTCTACTAAATAACCTTCAATTTTATGATTTAGTAATGAATGTACTGATGTAGTACCGATTGTGGTAGTTGTTATACCTACACGACATGCCATATAATTTTGATTAAATATATTACTTTTCGAAACTAAAAGCATTGCTGTAGAATTAGCAATATCAGTAAAGTGTCTATCCAAAAAGTAGGATTGAGTAATATCAGTAGTATCTTTAACAAAAATATTAGAGCCTGTAAAGCGTTGTTCTACACGCATATCCCCATTAATAACTAGATTACGATAAGGATAGAAGTTATTATAGTCCATATATCCTTGACAAATTGTATTTTTTGAAATAGAGAATGGTTGGTAGCTAGTAGTATATGGAATATTAGTAATCGGTGTATGTATATAGTTATCTCCACTATATTTTTCAAAATTATTTATTTTTAATCGAACTATGTTATCAGAATTTTGAGGATTAATGAAAATTTGATTTATAAATAAATCATTAAAAGGTATATTCTGTGTTCCAATATTGTTTGATAAAGAGGCTGAAATAATATTAGATGATGTGAGTGAACCCTGAACCTTTAATGAACCATTTAAATAGCTATCTCCAGAAACTTTTAATTTATAACTAGTATCAGTTGTAGTATTAATATACATAGCACCATCATTAATATTAATTGTTCCACTTGTTAATGAAATAGAACCATCATTTATAGTTAATCTATTAGTTGCATCATATGTTCCAATACCAATATTTCCATAATAGTTATATAAAAATGGTACATTGCATTGGTTATTCATTAAAAAACCTCCATAAAGTGATAATTGGGTGTTTTGATTATATGTTTGATATGTCCCAACTCCTATATTACCAATCATAAGGTAACTATTTCCATTATTATAGGCGTCAATTGTAAATTTAGGGATTGTAGTACCAATACCTAGTTTACCGTTGCGTATTGCGATATTACCATAATTAACATCTAGACCATTAATTGGAGTTTCTGTACCAATACCAATATTACTTGTAATTAGATTACCTACACGACATGTAGATAATTGATTAAAGTTATTTGTAATAGTAATCCCAGGGATTGTATAACTATTTTTATTAATATTTACACTATCAATATTAATAGATGTGTTATAAATTGTTTTAAAACGTTTTAAAGATGTACCAATATCATAAGTGTTATTTTTGTGTGTCAATATATTACCATCTATTAATAGATTACCATAGAGATGTAGTTTTTCTAATGCTTGTAAATTTGATAATCCAATACCAAGATTTCCTTGATAAAAATTCATTTTATCAGGTGTAAGTGTAAAAGTAGCTACTTCGTTCGAAGAGATACAACCAAATATAATATTACTACGATATATCGAGTTTAAAGCTAACTTATCGAATGTAATATTTTTATTTGTAATATTTGAAGCCAAAATAGAATTAATTTGTAAATTACGATTACTAATAGCTGAATTTCTTATTAAATCGTTATCAATTGAACTTAAGGCTATTTTTTCATAGGTAATAGAACGGTTCGCATATTTACGTGTTTCAATACTATTATCAGCAATCGATTCTTTACTACCAGCAATATTTGAAGCGGAGAGTTGTCCTGTAATATAAATATCACCTTCGACAATTATTCCACGGCGGCGAACTAATAGTCCTGAATCCATTTCACCATAGTTACAACCAACGTATAATATTTGATTTTTCATATTCAACTTTGTTGGTAAAATGGTATCATCTAATATTTTTTCATTTGTTACAGCATCAGTTTTTATTTTTTCTGTATTAATAGCACCATCAAGAATATTAATGGTACCAATAACGTTACATGAAATAGATAATCTCCCAATATCTGCACCTGATAAAAAGACATCAGTATTACAGCCTCCAAAGATATTTCCACGAATAATTAAATCGCCATCAATTACAACTTTATTAGAATAACGAATACCAGGTTCATTTGTTATATTTAACCATTGAGATGGATATGCAATGACTGATTGATAATAGTAACCTGAACTAAAAACAGTATCTGCTGTAACATAGGGCCATATAGCAACATTTATAATATCATCGGTTAGAACGGGTTCTGTTAATGTTAATTCAAAGTTGGTTCTATATGGGTCTGAAGATAAGTCGTAACCATAAGTAATATCATAATCTTTTAAAACAGGGCTTTCATAAAGGTATTTAATACCATTAATAAAAACATCAACATTACTAGATTCAACAGTATATAGACCTTCTGTACTAAATGAAAAGTTAGATGTGGGTGTTGAAATTACTTTACTATAACGAATTGGTGAAGGTTGTAGAGCTTTTCTTACACTAAATGAATCATCATTTCCAATACCTTTTATTGGAATTAGTTGTAATGAAGAACTTTCTAATGAACCAAATTCAACTAGATGTCCTTTTCCACGTACAGCAATAACATAACTGGTCTCTTTTAAAACATCTAAGAAAAATTCCATATTTTGAGTAGATATTGTTGGATATGTCCCGCGTACTTCAAGAGTTACTAAAGAATATGGGTCAGAATCATTTATGAAGGTTGTAGGTGTTGTAAAACGATACAAACATATTTCAATCCAATTCTGATTATCAATAAACGTAAATGGAGATAAATTACGATATGGTATATTGGCATAAGCCATATATCTTCCTGGTTTTGCAATAAAGCTATATAATACGCGATTTTGTAAATTAGTATCATTAGTTAAAATATTTTTTTTGCGATCATTTCCAGATTCGTATATTTCAACTTGTAAAAATGCATTAGCAGTTGCGCCACTATA
>Ga0049080_10000669_pt1 | contig 11509 bp, 9 predicted proteins | sample GreLakmeER15MSRF_FD_66716 | JGI IMG/M metagenome (GOLD analysis project Ga0049080, IMG submission 66716) | Freshwater lentic microbial communities from great Laurentian Lakes, MI, USA - Great Lakes metaG ER15MSRF | ecosystem: Environmental > Aquatic > Freshwater > Lake | place: Great Lakes... | reverse complement strand
CAAGATTAGCTGAAAGGCCCTTTGCTCCTTCTAAAAAGCCAAATTGATCGGGCATATCTCATTTAATTTAATTTAAGAACAATACTAATTAAGGTGATAATAATAAATGCAGTCGTAGCTAACAGGATCTGTTCAAGGCGCTTTAACCTTGCACAAATGCTATCGTAGCGTAGCTCACAAACCGCCTCGTGACTATTTAAACGTGCTTCTATTTCGTTCATTTTGTTTTTATGCTACTCGTTCAGCTTCTAGTCTTGCTTGACGCGCGGCCGCTGATTCGATATTCGCCGCCAGGACTATATCGTCCTTGGACCCGGTGATCGATTGTCCGGCCGCTAGTTTGCGTTGCACTTCCGCGTTAACGATCTCTTCGATCGCGATGCGGCATCGCTCATGGACGGCGTTGTCGATCCAGTCCTGGGCGGAGAGAGCGATTACTTTAAGCGCTTTATCTTCTGCGGCGCTGAGTGTGATTGTGTAAGTTGCCATTATTTTTTCCTTTAATTAACCTAATAGATAAATTGAGGCGTGGTTATAGCCAGCGGACGTTGCGGGAGTTGTATATCCGGTGTAAAACGCAAATATTATTGTGTCATTAGCCGCACAATTTAGTACGCAATTAACCACATTGTTGTCGTATTGATTATCAGCGTTTGGTTGCGACCAGCTTTGTAGTACTTGAGTATTATTTTTAAGAATAAAGACAGATGACCAATCAAGCGCAACTACTCGTATATTGAGATTACAATGAACATAATAATCACCGGCAACGGGACAAGTATATACACCGGTTCCGGCATTGTAATGGCTACCTCGATTTGTTACAACAGTAGTAAATAATGCTGTTATGTAACTTCCAATTACAGGTCCACTTGTTGAATATGTGTGCGCAAAAAACGCTGGTTGATACGGCTTAGTCAATCGGCCGCTGGAATCGATACGCATTACTTCCGTACCACCCTCGGCAAACGCTATGGTGTCTGCGGCTGGGAAGAATATACCTGTGTTAGCATCCGTTCCTCGTATAGCCGGGGTAGATGCTGAACCATCAACATCGGATAGTCCGTCTGTGCCGTCTAGTATGATAGTCATTACGCTACTCCTTTCGGATACTTGGCCTTGACGGCCTGGACCTTGGCAAGCATTTCAGCGGCGGCGTCGCCACCTTTCCACAATGCGTCTAGCTGATCGCCGATGGCTGGGTATTCTCTAGCTCTTGCAAACTTGTAAGCATCGGGATCGACCCAGGCGTTTATTTGTGCCAGGTCAATCTCTACCTTATTGCCGTCCTTGTCAAATGCACCGGTGCTATCATCAACGATAACGACTTGTGGATATATTGCTCTAATAGCTTTATGATTCATGCCGCTATCTCCATAACAATAATTGATGAAGCCCCATAAAAATTCTGATCGGTATTTCCACTTTGGTCGGAAGTTCGATTGATCCATAAGGTATTGCCGCCCGTTTGCACTCTTACTTGCCAAGAATAAGTAACGGCAGAAGTTGTTGCTGGAGAATCTAAATAATAAACGGGTACTGGAATTGTTGACCAGTTTCCTAGATTGCTGGAAGTATACAAATAAAATTGTGATAAACCGCTAGTTGCACCAGCAACTGTATCCCCAACAAAAATAGCAGTTCCATTTTTAGCAATTCGAATTTTATACATGTCATTGGAATTTGAAGAAGTTTGTAAAACACCAGAAATAAGAATTCTATTACTTGCAGAAGATGGCGTGATAGATACTGTCAAATCCGTAACATTTCCAAACGTGGCTGATGTTGTCGAAAAAGTATTAGTTTTTACTGCTTGAACCACTTGCAACACGGCATTAGGATAAGAGAATCCCGACGAGCTAAGAGTGGCCTTCGTTGACCCGTTAGATTGAAACTGGATAATGCCTGATGTGTCGGCACTTTGTACCAGGCCTGTGCTGGTACTAGCATTTATGATGACGGCCATTATGCGGCTCCTTTTGGATACTTAGCCTTGACGGCTAAACAGTCAGCAATGTATTTATCAATCTGTGCCTGGTCGCCTTTTGCAACCCCATCAAGGTAATCTGTAATGGGCGGGTATTCGTTGGCACGCTGACGTTGGTATTGAGTTGCTAAATACTCTGCTTGACGATTAGCATATTCTGTATCTACCTGAGCTAATTCAGAGGAAGTTAATTTTTGCGTAGATGCTTCGTCATTACCTTCCCAGTAATAAAATCCATCAGCCTTTTCGCAGACTGATTTTCCAAGTAGGTCGGCGGCAATATAAAGTTTGTTAGGAGATTCCATAATTACCTCAAGATTTCATAAACAACAAGATTGGATCGGTGGACGTGTGACCTAGCGTCATCGTTTGAATCAGGATTAAAATGGGTATATGGTTTATCCCCCGCTGAACCATTGCGCGTTTGCCAGCCAATTTCTAATGTGTGTGAGCCTACGCCAAGACTTTCAAATCGCTTACCAAGTAAAACAATTCCGCCTGGTCTATTTGATCCGTTTGACGGATAGTAATCAACATCATAAAAAGCAGAGCCATCGGTACTTCGTGAAGTGGACCCTGAGATATGGGCATAAACACCGCATTGATCTGAGTAATTTCCTCGGCCTTGCAAATTTCCAAACACAACCAAATCGCTAGTTGAACTATTAAAATCTTTTGTAATGCTAACAGTCCAAATGTTGGATGGCCCAGCCGAATCGGATAGTGCCACTCTAGTAGCATTTGTGAAGTGCGATGTTTTAATAATGCTTCCAAGGGGAGCCTGTGCTTTTGGCAAGGTTCCAGTCGTAATGCTTGAGGCGCTTATTGCAGAGCCACTTGTAAGAAGTGTTCCTGACGTAGCCGGCAAATCTAATACAGTAGTACCAGCAACGGCCGGCTCTTGCAATGTCACACTTCCGCTAGTTGATCCAATTAAAACAATGCTCATAATATTACCCACCTTTGTCCGCTTGGCACAGTTACACTTGCGCCGCTATTGATTGTGATCGGGCCAACTGATGCTGCACTCTTATTTGTAGACAAGGTATAGGTAGTCGTTACCGTTCTAGCATTCTCTACAAATACCTCATCACCACCTGCACCGGTTGCACCGCCGCCAACTGATCCCCAGGCAGATCCACTATATACCTCTGGTTTACTTAATGTCGTATTGTAGCGTATATATCCAGCCGCTGGTGCTGCATCTCGCTGGCCCGTGGTCCCCGTTGGAAGATATGCAGCTCCGGTCGTTGACGATTGCGGTACAAAGCCAGCTCCTGAGACATAGGCTGCTGCCCAAGCAGACCCATTGTATAGCTTCATGATACCAGAACTAGAGTTAAAGTATAACGAACCGCCAACCAGGGCATTGCCGTCGTTATCTAAGGTGGGATCAGAAGTTTTGCTTCCAAGGTACCGATCGTCAAATGAATCATAGGCTGCTAACGTCGCATCACGTGCCGATTCAGCGGATGTTGCTGATGACGCGGCAGCCGTGGCCTGATTAGTAGCGGTTGTTGCTGAAGCACTTGCCGACGATGCCGAGCTTGCTGCGTTAGTAGCTTGAGTAGTAGCTGTAGAAGCCGATGCAGCAGCATTGGTTGCGCTTGTCGATGCAGCACTTGCGCTACTTGTTGCACTGGTGGCACTACTTGTGGCACTACTTGCACTAGCCGTCGCTGATGTTGCACTAGTCGACGCACTGCTAGCCGATGCTGAAGCGTTAGTTGCACTGGTTGAGGCGTTACTAGCTGAGGTAGATGCTGCACTAGCTGATGACGCAGCTGCACTTGCCGACGCTGCCGCGGCCGTCGCTGACGCCGTAATTGACGATGGCGTTGGGCCCATCTCAAAACCAGTTGCACCTGCATTTACCACAAGAACCGCATTAGCTGATAGTTCTTGTACGGTAATTCCAGTGGTTGTACTTGTCTCAACAACCTTTACTGAGCGATCAATCTGCTCTTGTAATTGCGTGGCAATCAAGGTCAAGCGGTCCAAGGCGCCTTCGTGAGTTTCAGCTAAGAATGGATCACCTTCAACGTAATCTACACCTTGTGTAATGGCAGTAGACCTTAGCATCACGATCTTAAAGCCATTCGTGAGGTTATTATTTAAGGTAACTGTCGCGTATTTTGTTGACGCATTAATCGTCATCGTATAGTCAAAGGTACCTGCACCACCCCTGGTTTGAAGTGTTTGAACGGCTGCAGTAGTAACGGTATAGACGTCAAGGTCGTCAAGACCAAGCACTGGGGCATTAAAATAGAAAGTCGAGGTAGCACCGTTACCTGTTTGTACAACTCGTCTTAGTTCTGTTTGTACTGTCATTGTGTTAGACCCCTTAAACTGCCTCCGTATGGCACCTGTTGACTAGGCGGTATAAAAAACTGTTGATCATTTTCTCTCATTATACGGCTTTCCATACGACGAAGATACCCTGGATTAGCCATTTCTTGCAACTCGTACAAAATTAAATAATCAAGCGCTTGCCGGGTATAAAACAGGTTTATAAACGGAGTATTGTTAATCATAGTGCGCATTACGTTTGCCGATACATCTTCCCCGGTTCTAATGCGAGTAAAAATTTCAGCTAGGTCGTCTACCTGTCCGAACGTAGGACCGGCCAAAGTTGATAAAAATGAACGTCCGTAACGGCTATATTCCCCAAACAGGAAGTCGCCGTAGATACCAAGCCCACCACCTTGGCTCATGGCAGCAAACATCAGCTTAGCATCTTTTTCAAGCTCGCCAGTAAATTGCCGTGGTTCCTTGCCCTTGAGTACGTCTTTGGCAACCATTGAGGCATAGCCAAATAAGGTGGTTCCTGCGATAAGGTGGACTAATCCCATAAGATCGGACTTGCCGTTCGCTGCGCCATGCAGTTCGCGACCAAGGCCTCGCCTAATCATCGTAATTGGGAAGGCCTTAAACTGCATAATAGTTCGGATAACCTCACCCTCAATGGTACCGACTTCGGATCCCTGGTTCATGATCGCTCGTTCAGCTGCCCCAGGCATTGGCACGGCGTAATCAGCTCGATCCTGGAAGTAGGTATCTAGTCGTGATACTAGCTCGTCGCGCCCAGCTGAAATGTCCTTAGCGGTTGGTTTTTTAGTGCCCTTAGCTTTAAGGTAATCAGAAATAACCTTGTCGTCAAGTTCTTCAATACCTTCACTCACCATATACACATTGCCGTCGTCTGCCTTCCTAACAGCATTCTTTGCATAGATGTCCCATTCAAGGGTACCAATATCATACTGGCTAAGCACGTTAGTTAGTCTCTCGCCTAGCTTATCATATGATACGTTAGCCTTAGCGCCTAGGTTGTTACTCATGATTAAGGCAACGCTAGTGCGGTTAGTGTCGTTCCACCAGCTCATTAAATTTAATTTAAAGAACCGCTGCTGCAACTTAGACATTGCGCCAGGTAAGGTATCTTGCGAACCAAACCTAGAGGTTGTTTCTCCAATTAACCCGTCAAATCCAACGCCTAGCAATCTTGCAATCTCTCGGCGTTCGCCATCCCCGCGCCCTTGAAATAGGTTGGCTAAGGTATCTCCATAGGACTTTAACAAGGGTACACCTTGATAGCGCAACTCAGCTGCTTGGTTAGGAATATCCGTTATCGAGGAAACAACCGCGCCACCAAGCTTTGCCATGTTTTGAATAGAACGATTAATTGCTCCTATCCGAGCTAGGGAAACGTTAGTTGGAATTCTAGTTGTCCCGTCAATTTCTTTTAGCTGGTTAATAAGGTTTTTCTTTGATAGCTGATCAAAGATCTTTGGATCATCGCGGTATTTTATTTTTAACTCAGTAAGCATACGGTCAAAGGTAGATACAGGGTTTGTACCTAAACCTTCCATAAGCGCCGTATTTCTAGCCATATGCTCAAGACCACCTACAACTGCTTCACGTAGGTCTTGGGTACCATACCGTTCGTTGTACGCCATAAACGAGTCTGAATCCTTAAAGTGCAATAGCCTTTCTTGACTCATACGTTTTGCTAGGTTTGATGGACCCTTAAATCCCTGTAAAAAATGGCTTTCATCTGCCGCTTTAAATCTCTTGTGCATTCCAGTACTTAGTCCTAGATAAGCACCTTTTAAAAATTCTTCTACATTGGCCCCGCCAAAGGTTGCTTCAGCATCTAGTTTGTCTGAGATAAATGTTTTCCACTCGTCATAGCCAGCTTTTCTAACCTTGGCTTGGTCGTGCGATTGCCTAAAAATATAACCGGGCCTTGCTTGGATGTAGGACCCAGCACGGTTGGCTCGATCAATCGCAGTCATTTGAAACTTGTGAATTACCTCAGCAATCTTTTGTGCCGTAGGATTGTTGCTAACCCCTGGTTTGCCGTCAGGCTTAATTTGAAATAATTCCCTGGCAATGTCGTCGTCCATATGCCCGTCGCTAAAATGAACTAATAAGTCGTCCTTTTCTAGGTCATTTAACAGGCGTCCTAGGTACTTATTAGTCAAGGCCTTACCTTGTGCATCAATGCTTAATTTAGAACCAACCTTGCTTTTAACAGATCCTACCATTAAAGCTTTTAATCCTTCAGCTGGATTGTCAAAGTTAGACAAGAAGTTGTAGTTTTGCGCAATAACTTTTGCGTTGATTAAACTGTTTCGCTTTTCAATGGCCGCAGCTAGAATAGAGTCTTTAAGCTTTTGATCTAGATAAGCAGTAATTGTGGCGTCAAGATTGTCAGTTTTTAAAGCTTTTTTCTTAGTAGTAATAAAGTCATCAATCTCTGACAACAAGTCAGAGGCTTGCTGATCACTGATCTTGCCCTCGCCCGCGGCTTTTTTAATAATGTCAAGACAATCTTGAGTCGCCATACTATAATCCCTTCCTTATACAAACCACAGCTGCTTGAGCGGCTTTGTGCATTACTTGCGCGTCAGCTTGTAATTTATCTAACTGTTTAATTTCTATATCAAGTGCTGCCTTAAGGCCAGCTGCAAGTTCAGGATCTAAGTTTATTGACTCAGCTTCAATGCTCATTTGTAAGCTTTCTAGTTCACCATCAATCTTACCTAAGTCATCTGCAATTCCTTTTAAGCTGTCACCAACAGCGTCCATTGGTTCGTTTGGCATTGGCTCAATGTCAGCTGAGTTACTAGGTTGCTGGTGGTAGGCTTTAGCAATTTTTAGTTTTTGGGCGTCAGGTACTTCTTCTGGCATTGTGGCCCCTGGCGGAACCATTTCAAGAATCACTGTTGTCTGGAAAGATCCTGACGAGGCGTCCGGACCAGCAATTTCTTTAATCCTAAAGACGCTGTTCCTTGGCAAAATTACTTCGGATTCTCCTTGATGCACCCCTAGACTTCCTGGTAGCATTGCTTTTGCACCTTCTGGTACAAGAATTTTTACAAGTATCCTGGCTTCACTGGTATTAAATGACACTGCTGTTGATAAAGCAAAGGAAGAACTAACATAGGACTCCATTTGAATATACTTGCCTTGGATAGGTTTAAGCATATTAAATGCTTCCTCAGAGCGCATGCTTTGGTCGTAAATAAACTGCTTAGCTCCTACACTTTCAAGAGCCGTATTAAATGTTGTTAAAAATACACCACCTCTATATACTTCAAGGTTTGTTTTAAGAGGGTCAATCTTAGTAAAGGCGTCATCTAGCAAGTCAACGTCTTTTTGAATCTGAGGGTCAAGGGGTTTACCTTTGTTTTTTATATTTTTATACCCATGTGCCTGTTCCCACTGCGCACTATTCAGGGTTGCATGATACGTAGCCGTATACTTTTTAATTACACCAAGTTGGTCGGAAGATAATTTTTGTTGTAATTCTGCTTCATAAGGTTTAATTGCTTTTTGTGCGTCACTAAATGATTGAAAAGTCTTTATGTTTTTTTCTTCGCCTGCCTTAGTAGCCATATCAGGATATGTTGTCTCAAGCTTTAGTCGACGATAAAACAAAACTTTTTTAATTTCCTCAGCTACTTCGTTACTCATACCGTGCTGCTTTGCAGCATCTACAAGGTTAATAATTTGCTGATGAGGCACTCTTAAAATTGCCAATGCCGCGGCTTCTAAGTCTTTACTAGACCCTGGGTAATCTGTAAACACGCCTGGGTTTGCCGCTTTAAGGGTTTTATAGCTATAGTCTGCAGTAAAGTCGTCTTTCTTTTTACCTTGTGCTCTAAATACAAGAGCACCTCCGGCATCAACCCTAAAGACGCTAGAATTGTTACCTTCACTTATTTGAAGGTTGTAGTTTGGAGCGTTGCCTACAACATCGTAGTTTCCTAAAAACGCGTCGATTAACAAGTGTTTAGCAAAGTCTCGCCTTGTTGCCTCAGGAAGGTCGGCAAACTGTTGCGGAGTAATTGTTTTAAGAGGCAAGATCTGAGAAGCAGTACCAATAGCCGATGGGTTTCTGCCATCAGTTACTATGGTCATCTTAGGAATAAGCACGTCGTACCATTGATATAGGGTAGTAGCAACCCATTCATTCATAGCATGATCAGCATCTTGATATTTTACGTAAAACTGCTGACCACTATACCCTTCGTAAGTTCCGCCTTTATTACTACCTAACTGAGGACCTATCTGTTTTAAAGTTGAAACATCGACTGTGGTGTCATAGCCAGCAAAACTTGTGTATTTTTCACCCTCAACAGTTAAATATTTTTGTGGGTCAAACATTGCCGATTGCACAGATGCCGCACCCTTAGAGCTGACAGCATCAAACACCTTACTTGCAGCGTCTTGAGAAAATACGCTCTTCATCGTATCTTCAGGGGCCAAAGTTACGTAATGTTGGTTTTGCTCAGGATTAAAGACAGCCCCATTGACCTCAATTACGTGAGTCATTGACTGGTTAGATAGGTTATAAGAACCTTTATACGCTACGTTAAAGTCTTCGGTAGCAGTTAAACCGTGAATTGCTAGTAAATCTTTAAAGTTTTCAGCTGCTCCCATTGCGGTTGAAGGAACTTCTGAAGCAACAGGAGTCTCCATGGACTGCGGGCGCACTTGAAATTGAGGATTTGTATATTTGTCAACCATGGGCAGCATGTCATTTGCAATCGCAAAATCGGCTCCTTGATTTAGCATATTACTAGCTTGTAAGGGCGTGGTTAGTTTTACTGCTTGCGACTCTAACCCCATCTTATCTGGGCGCCCGCCAACGCGTTGCGCTACGTACATGCGAGATCTTGAAGTAGTTCTGTCGTAGTCCCCAACAAGACCAACAATTTTAATTTTTAATCCAGTTTCTTCAAAGACTTCTTTAATGGCCGTTTGCTGCATGGTTAGGCCTTCTTCTACCTTGCCCTTAGGAAAAGTAGTATCTACGTCAGCAAACTTATTAGTTGGGTCAATTACCCAGACTCGGCCGTCAGGTTCAATAACTACTGCACCAGCACTTGTAGGCAGCGTAGCATGCGGAGTAAACGGGTTTTGGCTATCAATCTCTGGGTTTTGCCCATCAACATTTTTCCAGCCTTCAATAGTGGTTGGTGCATCTGCCCATTCTGACATTGGCACGCCATTAAGGTCAGCTGGGACGTCACTGTTTGGCGCCCAAGTTGCAGTTTTACGGTAGTCACTCCAAGTTGAAGCGGTCGTCGGTATAGACGGATTTTTTATATTAGTACTAGGACTAGCAGGGTGAGCATTTTGGCTTTTAAATTTGTTTGCAAGAATGTTTTGCTCTACTACCTCAGCGTTCTTTTTAAATGCTGCTGTAGCCTGTTTCTTTGCCGTCCCTGGCTTAAACCACTCAGCAATAGCCGCTGTAAAGGATGGAGATGTCAACAAAGACATCGGCCCGTTGTCACCTTTATTTACTGCTAGTACGTTTCCATCTGCCGTTTTAACATAAAAAGCAATATTGTTTGATAGCTTATTATCGGCCGTTGCTTTAAGTGCTTCAACTAATTCAGGATCCTTAAGTACTTCCTCAAGCTTAGCTTTAGGTATTTCTGCAGTAGGCCCGGTTGTTGACTGCTCCATCAAGGTCAAGCTAGTTTCTACGCTTTGATTTGGCGAGTACTGTTTAACCGCATTGTATGGGCTTGGGTTGTCTTTAAATTGAAGGGTTGCGTCTGGGTTTGTTGGAACCGAGCCATTTAAGTCTGCAGAAATTGGCTTCATAGGTGACGAACCAATTGTAGCAATTTGCTCAACTTCTACGTTTTTACCCAGGGATAGTTGTTTAACTGCTTGTTCTAGCGCCTTTTGGTGGCTTTTTGCTTGAATCCCTTTATAGCCATCGTACATCTTGCCGCCAACTACAAACAATCCCCCGCCTGCCAAAGTACCAAACGTCACGTTTAGCAGCGAGTCATACATATCGTAATCAGCTTTTTCTTGCGTCTTTGCTGCGTAGATTAAGGGCTCAACACCTAATGATCCCACAAATCCGGCTTCAGCTCCACGTAAAAATCGACCAGCTGATATCGTCATGTTGGCATAACGTCCTTGGCCGACTAATGGAATAAACCCAAGGGCTAAACCAACGGGGTCAAGAATTGCGGCTCCCATGGAGACACCAAATCCAATGGCATTATCAGCAAAGCCCTGTGCTCGGTTTAAAGTACTATTAAGTCTAGTTTCTTCTAATTTTCTCTCATGCTGGATTTTAGCCACAAGACTACTAACCGGCTTATCCCAAGATAAGTGCCCCGAAATACCGTACTTGGTATTTGCTTGGTCTGGCTCCAGCATTGTTGGGCGTTCGCTAAGACCAAACTCTTCAAGGGTTGGCGCATTTTTCCAACCAGTTGAGGCACCACCCCTAGCGCCTCTAGCGCGACGACCATATAAGCTCCGTAGTTCTGGGTCTGAATAGTTGGTAAGTTCTTCAGCACGGTTAATTTCGCGCATCCGGGCAATAGAGTCTATGCCAGTTTCTTGCCAGCCCTTGTCTTTTGCAGCACTAGCTACTTGCCCAGTGGTTGCTCGAAGCTCATCAAATCCAAAGCTTTGAAACCAACGAGACGGAGCTGTCGGTGTAAAATTTAGACTCAGCTGTTCTGCTCGCTGCAAGAACTCAGGTTCGATTGCAGTATTTGGTGCCGGTGGATTTTTATTAATTGTTGCCATTATTTTGTAGGATAAATCTTCATTCCTAAGTATCCTCGCTGATAGTTAGAAACATTCTTAGGTATATCTAATGTGCTTAATTGCTGAAAGCTTAGTTCTACGCGCTTTCCGCTGGTAAAAGTAACAGGCTCAATACCTGCGTTTGTTTGCACAACCAGCATTAAGCCGTTGCCAGTATCATTATTTACCCAATACCCTGAATTTCTAATCGTACCTAAATATTGATTTAGCAAGTATTCAGGTTGTAAATTAACTCCGGCGTCTTTTGACTTAGGATAATTAATTTTTTCCTCGCCGAATGTCCGCTGTAACGCCCCAGAACTTTGTAAAAGAATCGAAGTGTTTTTGTGGATTGCGTCAGGCACATAGGTATTAGCTGCTCCCACCCGAGGCTTAGGTATGAAATAACTCCCGCCGCTGACATCGTAGGCGCTAGTTAGTTTTTTA
>Ga0049080_10000666_pt1 | contig 11537 bp, 14 predicted proteins | sample GreLakmeER15MSRF_FD_66716 | JGI IMG/M metagenome (GOLD analysis project Ga0049080, IMG submission 66716) | Freshwater lentic microbial communities from great Laurentian Lakes, MI, USA - Great Lakes metaG ER15MSRF | ecosystem: Environmental > Aquatic > Freshwater > Lake | place: Great Lakes... | reverse complement strand
TTACCAGACTTGAGGGGTTGGACATCAGACTCGGTGATATGTGCGAGGTAGGTGCCAGCAGGCACAGGGCCAGAGGATGCTTGGGGTGCGACTTGCGAAGCGTCAAAGTTAAATTGAGCCATTGTTTTCTTTCAAAGTTAAGGTTACGGACTGAAGATCAAGACTGCGCTGCGGTCAGCGCTGCTTGGAATGCCGTCCAGTCAAGCGGCATATTGGTCAGGCCAAAGCGGTTACCACCGCAATGGGCTGGGTGTGGTTCAACGTGCAAGATGCGCTCCCCAGTGGTGGTGGCCTTGGTTTCTTTGTTGCCAAAGCCAGCATCTGTCTTGCTGGTGAAAATGCGGTAGCCTGCGTAGCCAATGACATCGGCCCACTCTTGGATCAACGCACCAGCTCGGTCATGGAGCTTTAAGACATGGCTATCAAAACCCTCGGTCAGCGGGTCTTCAATGCGCTTGATCTTGTCGTGGGCAATCAAAATAATGCCCATGCCCTTGGTGGAGCGCAGCACCTCAAGGCCAGACAACAAGTTGCGCCATTCCTCGGCAGCGGCCACGTAGCCTTTGCCAAAGCCTGGTTGCTCAATGTTCTTCCAGTTGTTGGCCTTGCACACATGGTCTTGCACCAGTGGCTCAAGCCAATCTAGCGAGTCAATGAACAATGTCTGAAAGTCATGGGGCTGGTTGATCAGCGTGTCTACGGCAGCGTAAACCTCGGTCAGACTACTAGCTAATGGGAACGCATTGGCGTCCACGGCATCAGCACCGTCTTCAGTCAAGATGCCAATGGCATTAGGTGCCATAGCGGCAAAGGTGGTCTTGCCAATCTTGCCTTGACCGACAATGACAATTTTTGGGCTACGCACACGGCGCGTCTTAGAGATAGATTTCAAATCAAACATTTCAGTCTTTCAGTTCAATGGTGGGTTTTGCAGGTTTGCTTGTGATGTACTCGGCAGCTTGTGTATAGGCTGCTGAATCCAAATCTTTCAGGGCACGCAGGTGGGTCAGATCCACCTCGGCTTTCCAGCGGAACGCGCCTTGGGCGTTCTTGCCCAACGTGTCCCAGTTGGCTTGCACTTTGGCCGTGTCAACCGTGCGGTTGATCTTCCAAGTAATCTTGACTTCTTCGTCAGTGTGTGTGCCCTCGCCACCATCTGGCTTGGTGAACTGCTTTTCAATCAGTTCCTCGAGGCGCAGGCGCTCGGCCTTGGCGGTTGCTTCAGCCAGCTTGGCTTTACGAAGCGCGGCGGTCAGTTCAGTAATCATCGCGGTCATCCTTGATTTGTTGCATTGCGGCGTCTTCAATCTCCTCGACCACGCTGTCGCACAACATGTGTGCGATGTTCTCGCCACGGTGGTAAACGCTTTCGAGGGTGAGACTTTCGGGGTGTGGAGGCTCAACAGATGAGCCACGTTCTGCTGCCTCGTACTCCAAGTGGCAAGTCAGGTCTACGCCGTTGGCGCTGTACTCGTACACCATGACACCACGGGGGGCGTTGGGTGCTTTAGTCTGTGCTTCAAAGCACAGGTCAGCAAAGCGGGCCAGTTCGTTGACGGTGAATACGGCAACGGCCAGTTCGTCTTTGGCAGCTTGCTGGGCCAGACGGATGATGGTGGTGTCGTCCATCATGCTGACCTCCGGCATTGCGTTGTGCAAGATGGAGATTGTTTAGACTGGCACACACCAAGGATCTGGCAGCGTGTCAGTGGCTTGGACTTGATCCAGATGGTCTTCATGCCGACCACCCATAAAACAGAGCAGCGGCCAAGCCAATGCCGATGACAAGTGCGGTGATCAGGTCCAGCGCGGCCTCTGCACGGGCGTGCAGTTTGGCGGCCTTGACTTGGTAGTGCTGGTGATATTTGTGGTGTTTCATGTTTTGCTTTGCTAAGGGCCGAAGCCCCGTGGGTTTAGTTGTAAGACAAACCCTGAAATTCAAAAGAATCAGCAAGTTCTGGCGCAGCAGACTTGCGAATGTTGATTGAAACGCAAGCAAAGCCATAACGCTCTGCAAGGTATTGTTTGCCATCTGGCGTGTTGGCAACCACTGTGATTTCAGTGGAGTTAAAGTCTGCGGGAGAGAAAGTGAAATCGGTCATAAGACCTCCTAAGTTATGGCCTTGCGGCGTGATGGTCAGTGAACTATTTCCCTGCCATGTGATGAATTCTAGCACCACGCTAGATGCGGTCAAGCACTTTGCTAGAATTATTTTCTAGGTGCTTTCCCTAATGCGGTGTTATTCAAGCAGTCTGCTAGACTCCACCACTTATGAACACACAAATCACACCAGACGAGCGCCGACAACTGGCAGAAAAAGTTGGCATCAATGAGCAGTACTTGTACCAGTGCCTGACTGGCCGGCGAGAGATGTCGGCCTCTGAGGCTGTGCGGGTAGAGATGGCCAGTGATGGCCGGCTGACTCGCAAGATGCTGTGTCAAGACACATGGCAGGGCATTTGGCCTGAGTTGGTAGAGCAAGCGTGAGATTCGGCTCTGTCTGTTCTGGCATTGAAGCCGCATCTGTTGCATGGCATCCACTTGGCTGGCAAGCCGCATGGCTGTCCGAGATTGAGCCATTCCCAAGTGCTGTATTGGCTCACCACTACCCTGATGTCCCCAACTTGGGTGACATGACCACACTACCTGAACGCATTCTGTCTGGTGAGGTTGAAGCACCAGACTTGTTTTGTGGCGGCACACCTTGCCAAGCCTTTAGCGTGGCTGGCCTTCGCAACTCCTTGGAGGACGCAAGGGGCAACTTGTCTCTCACTTTTGTAGGTATCGCAAATGCAATTGACCATGTTCGATCTGTTCGACGAGATGATCCGGGAATCATCTTCTGGGAAAACGTCCCCGGAGTTCTCTCAACCAAAGACAACGCCTTCGGCTGCTTTCTTGGCGCACTTGCCGGTGAAGATGAGCCGATTATCCCATCAGGGGAAAAATGGACAAACGCTGGTTGTGTGTATGGTCCCCAAAGAGCAGTCGCGTGGCGAGTCCTCGACGCCCAATATTTCGGAGTGGCCCAACGACGGCGTCGTGTGTTCGTTGTCGCAAGTGCTCGAGACGACTTTGATCCCGCAGCGGTACTTTTTGAGTTCGACGGCGTGCGCCGGGATACTGCGCCGAGCAGAGAAGCGCGGAAAGTCACTCCCACCATCTCTTCAAGCGGCACTGGAGTCAGTCGTGTCGGGTTCAACTGTGAAGATGAATGGTTTATAGAAACGCCAATTTCAGCAAGAATGGTTTCTTTTGGTGAGTATGTGGATGATGGCACTGCAAGCGCGATGAAGGCACGGGACTACAAGGATGCAACTGATTTGGTGGCGCAGCCCATTGCATTTAGCCGCAATGATGATGGTCGTGATGCAACCAACGATTTGTCACCAACCATGCGAGTTGCTGGGCGTGCGGGCGGGATGCTTGGTGTGGCGCAGCCGATCAGCATCCAAGACGTTAGGCCAGTGGAAAAAGCCCAGAACGGCAAAGGCTGGAATGATGATGGCACAGCCTACACGGTGGACACTCATGCAACGCAAGGGGTGGCGCAGCCAATAAACTTTGGGGCGCAAATGTCTGTGCCTCAAGTTGACTTTGATTTGTGCCAAACGCTTCAGGCAAAGAATCCAATGGCTGTGGCGCAGCCAATCGCTTTTCAGCAGACAGCCGATTGCCTAACAGCCGCATATGGAACCAAGTGGAACGGCAACGCTAGTGCAACCAATGGCAGTCTGTTTGCGGCGCAGCCATACATTGGTGGCGTGGACTATGAGAACAATGGGCATACGATGGAGCAGCCAACAGGTCCATTGCTGAAGGGATCGCCAACAGGCGGTGGTCGCCCTTTGCCAGCGATTGCAACAGCAATGATGGTGCGGCGGCTGACACCCACAGAGTGCGAGAGGTTGCAAGGGTTCCCTGATGGGTATACCAACATTCCTTGGCGCAAGAAACTAGAAGCGCCAGATGGGCCTCGCTACAAGGCGCTGGGCAACTCATGGGCTGTGCCAGTGGTTGCTTGGATTGGAAAAAGAATTCAACAGGAACTAAACAAATGACATCCCTATCAACCATCTTCCCCAACGGCTTTGCGGCAGCTACCGAGAGCCAAGACCTGATCAACCCTGAGGGAGCTTTTCGGACTCACTGTGAGGCTAATGGGTTGCTGATCAAAGACCTGATCCCTGATGGTGAGATCCATCGTGTGGCACATGTGTCGTCCAAGAAGGGTGCCTTAGATGGTTGGTACATCTTGCATGTCGGTGGCAAGGTGCCAGTGGGCATTGCCGGGTGCTGGAAGGAGCCTACGTTTGAGAGCAAATGGGTGGCTGACATTGGGCGAGTCATGTCGTTTACCGAGAGGTTTGAGCATGATAAGTGGGTTAGTGAGCTGAAGGCCAAGAAAGATGCTGAGAGATTGGCATCACAGGCAGTGGCTGCTGAGAGGGCAGAAGATGAGGTCGGGACATATGCTGATGCTAGCGATGATCACCCCTACCTGGTGAGGAAGCACATTGGCGCTCATGGCATCAAGATTGACAGGGCCGGCAGGTTGGTGGTGCCAGTCATTGATCAGGCCGGGGAGATTCTGTCGTACCAGACCATTGATTCGGACGGCAACAAACGGTTTTTAAAGGGTGGCAAGATTGAGGGCGGGTTTTATGAGCTGCGGGGCAATCGCAAGATTGTGTTTGTGGGTGAGGGGTTTGCCACTTGCGCGTCGATCTTTGAAGCAACGGGCTACACCGTCATGGTGGCGTTTGATTGTGGCAACTTAGCCAAGGTAGCCAAGGCAGCCAAAGAGATGTTTCCAGGCTCCAAGATTGTGATCGGCGCTGACAATGACCAGTTCACCGAGGGCAACCCTGGTGTGACCAAGGGCCGTGCTGCGGCTGCGCTGGTGTTTGGCGAGATTGTGTACCCATCATTCGGGGATGCTGACATGGTGGACCACAAGCCAACAGACTGGAATGATTTGCACTGCCTGCAAGGACTGGATGCCGTGAAAGAACAAATTGAGCGCGTGGCAGGTCCAGTGCGGGACAAGTTGGCGTTTGAGTTCTCTCGGGCTGACTCACTAGTGCTATCAGAAATCCGGTGGATCGTGGATGACTACATTGAGGCTGACTCGCTGGCGCAGGTATTCGGCGATCCAGGTGGCGGCAAGTCATTTGTCAGTATTGACTTGGCTTGCTGCGTAGCAACCGGCAAGGACTGGCACGGCCATCAGGTACAGCAGGGGGCAGTGTTCTACATCGCCGGCGAAGGGCACAACGGATTGGCCCGGCGGTTCAAGGGCTGGGAGCTGGGCAACGGCATGACACTAGAAGGCGCACCGTTGTTTAAGAGCCACAGGGCAGCGCAGTTGTATGACGCGACAGAGGCGGCGATGGTTGCTGATGCCATTAAAACCTTGTCTGCTGAGTGTGGCCATATCCCGTCCATGATTGTGATCGACACATTGGCGCGGAATATGGGCGGCGATGAGAACTCAACTCAGGACATGAACAGCTTTATTCAGCACTTGGACACCTACCTGCGGCAAGACTACAAATGCTGCGTTCTGGTGGTTCATCATAGCGGGGCGATGGACAAGGACAGAAGCAGGGGCAGCACAGCGCTCAAGGGGGCGCTGGATGCAGAGTATAAGTGCCAGTTGGATTCGGGCACCAAGACCATCCAGTTTGAGAGCAAGAAGATGAAGGACGCTGAAATGCCAGCGGCCAAGAACTTCCAGATCACCCAAGTGGATCTGCCAATCCTTGACAAGCATGGCAACGCAGTCAAGGGTGCTTACTTGACCAGTGTGGACATTAGCGGGCTAGTGAGCAGCGTTCAAAAGCGCACCATACTGCCAGGCAACCAGTTGGTTGCACTGAACTGTTTGGTGGCTATTGAAGCTAAGAAAAAGGCAGATGGTTTGGACGGTATGGATGTGTCTGCCAACTACGATGAATGGAGAGAATCTGCCAAAAGCCACGGATTGAACGCCAGACGGTTTAAGGAATCGGTGGAGGGTTTAACCAAAAAAGACATGGTTAGTCTGCGCCATGAGGTGTACCGATCTGTACCGAAGGCATCAAATTTGGAGTTAGTTTAAGCAATGACCATGCCAGAAACAGCCAGAATTGATGTACCGATGTACCGAAACGGCAATTATTTTGAGGGCAAAATGTACCGTACCGTACCGATGTGTACCGATTTCGGTACGTTCGGTACAGTCAAATCGTACCGAAACCATGTACCGATGTACCGAAACGTACCGAAACGTACCGATGCCCGACTTGCCCGTTGTACCGAAACGTACCGAAGGGGTATATATACCCCTTCGGTTCGGTACACAAAGTCGGGTCAAATCGTCGGTACACGGGTTTTAGGATTTTGAAGGGTTAGGATGATTGAAGTTGAGATGGACATGAAAGTGGTCAGCATGGCGAACATGAGGATGCACTGGGCAGTTAAGGCGAAACTGGTGAAGAGTCAGCGTACAAAGGCGTTTAACGCGCTGGCAAGTGTTGCGGCACCTCCGGCCCCACCTTGCACGATTGTGCTCACCAGAGTGGCTCCACGGGCTTTGGATGGGGATAATTTGCAGTCTGGGTTTAAGGCAGTCAGGGATGGGGTGGCTGACTGGCTTGGGGTTGATGATGGAAGTCGGCTGGTGGAGTGGGAGTACAGGCAGAGAGCTGGTGGGGTTAAGCAATACAGTGTTGAGATTGAAGTGATAGCATGAGGGTGCGGGATTTAGCAGTTGCCGCATATTCGGGGAAAGCGCCAGATCGGTGTGAGTACCCTTCTTTTTTAGGAGCTTACAAGTGACTCAGAACTTGGCGTCAGAAATGACAGTGACAAAAAAAGGGCCAGGTCGAAATCCAGTGTTTCCGATTGAACACCCATGCTGGCAGGAAATCTGCAAACAGATTTCGACTGGCAAAAGCCTGACCACTACGCTCAAGGCTGAAGGAATGCCAAGCCTCCAGTGCGCGATGGTGATGATTCGGAACAATCCAGAGTTTCGGGCCATGTACGACAAGGCGACCGAAAACAGAGCAGATCGATTGGCTGAAGAGATCATTGAGTTGTCGGACGCAGAGATGCCAGCACACTTGGAAGGACCAATGGCATCCGCTTGGGTTCAACAAAAACGTATGCAAGTGGACGCACGCAAGTGGGTTGCCTCAAAGCTGTACGCCAAACGCTATGGCGACCGCATTGACGTTGCCGTGACCGATACACGTATCAGCGTGATGGATGCGTTAAAAGAGGCCAAGCAGCGTGTCTTGAAAGACGATAGTAATGTCGTTGATGTTGAGTCAAAAGCTGTTGATTCGTGACATTTATGATGGTAATTAGGTGGGGTTTGGGCGCATTACGCCAAAAAAGTTTAACAATACGCGCCCGCGCCCAACCAGTCACGCATCAGGGTTAACCCTGACGTAAACGTGCGTCCACTTCACACAACGTCCATTATGTTAAGTCGATGCCGAGTTATCCACAGATTTACTAATGCTTGCGGGTTACAAACCAAGTTATCCACAGGCAACTGTGGACAACTGTGCAAAAAACCCTGTGGACAACGCGCCCGCCGCCTTCCAGCGGCTGGCCGGGGGGGGGTAGGGCCGGCGGGGAAGGGTCGCGGTCACGGTACCCCCGCGAACATTTTTATTTTTATTTCCCGCGAAATGAATTAACATCGCCCCATGCCTATTTACAGAAACGCCCTAGCACAGCGCCCGGCAAACATGCTGGCGTATGAAGACACACTGAGTGCAACGCCACGCAACCCGTATTTGGGTGCGTTGGCTGACTTGGTGGCGCAGGGTTATGCGCCGCAGCGCACGCAGCAGATGCAAGGTATTGCGAGGTTTCTCAGTGCCCCGGCGATCAGCCAGACACTGGATCGCCTGTCTTATGGTGAGCCACTGACCACTGGCGCTGGCATGACTACCCGCATCAGGCCAGAGGCCATCGAAGCTGGCATGGCCGTAGCACCACTGGCCCAGCCGGCCACGATGGCGACACTGCAAGCAGCGAGAGCTGCAAGGCAGGCAGCGCTGGCAACAAGGGGCTTGCCTGTTGGCATGGGCACCGAGGCCGTTGGTGGGATGGGTTTCTTGCGACCCCAAGCACCGCAAGAGGAAGCCTTGCGTCTGGCTCAACAGCGTGCCGAGCAGATGGGGCAGTCAGCCAATCCAGCGACAAGGATGTTGCAACAAGGGTTTGAGCCTGACTGGTATCACGGCACAACTGGCGACATTACCAATTTCCGATCTGATTTGCTGGGTGAAACTACTGGTGCGGCAAGTGCCAAAAAAGGCTTTTTCTTTGCCCGTGATCCGCAAAACCCTCCGGCGTCAATGTTAAAAAAATCAAATGATCCGGCTGCTGAAGAGATGTTGAGGAAGTTGGGCATTCCAGAGGAAAAGATTGCTCAACTGAATACTGTGTCAATGGCTGGACATGGTGCAGAAACGGCATCTGGTTATGCACAGATTGGCGGTTCAAGAGAATACAAAAACGCTATGCGTAAAGCGCAATCGGCTGAGAAGCGTGGCAAATGGGATGAGTACGAAAATCAGATGGGTTTGGCGGAAGACATTGCTATTCGTGACCAGCAGAACTTGCAAAGCATAACTGCGAAGTATGGCGATGTAAGAGATGAAATGCTGGCTGGCATCAATAATGCAATTTTTTCAAAGCAATTGCCGCAACAAGAAGCAGAGTTGCTTGATGCAAAAGTCAAACAATTAATGCCATATGGTTGGTACAACTCATACAGCAATGCCCAACTAGATGGTTTGCAAAAAGAGTTGGTTAATCTGGTTGGCAAAGATTCTGCAAAAGACGCAATTGACAAGATAAAGAAATTTCAATCTGTCAAAAACGAACGGACGTTGCTTGAGCACACCCAAGAGGGTGGCAACGTGATGCCTGTGGCATTGCGATACAAGAATCCGATGGTGCATGATTTTGCTGGTAATCCTTACCGCGATCAAACGTATTCTGATTTAATGGATCAGGCAATTTATGGTGGGCACGATGCGTTGCTTTTGAAGAATACGTTTGATCCTGGTGGATCAGCATCAAAGCTAGTTGACGTTGGTGTTGTGTTTAACCCAGATCAAATTCGCTCCCGATTTGCCGCATTTGATCCGCTGCGAAAAACAGCAGCTACTGCTGCCGCCGCAGGCGTTGCAGCCCCCGATCTTTTGGCGGCAGAGCAAGCCCAGCAAGACGCATACACTCAAAACGAGATGCGTAAATTTATGCGCCAAAGTCGCCAAAACAAATAAATGCAAACCACCATCTACAAGCCTGAAGACGAACAAGAGTTAATGGCAACGCTGTGGACGCCGGCGATTGCTGACGATCCAGAGGCTTTTGTTTTGTTTGCTTTCCCTTGGGGCCGAGAGAACACGCCGCTGGCGAACTTCAAAGGTCCACGCAAGTGGCAGAGGGAAGTCTTGCGAGAGATCGCCGAGCACATCAAGCGCCAAAATGGTTTGGTTGACTTTGAAACCCTGCGCCATGCCGTGTCTTCTGGCCGTGGTATCGGCAAGTCTGCGCTTGTGTCATGGCTGACCATCTGGATGCTGTCTACCCGCATAGGCTCGACCACCATCATCTCTGCCAACAGCGAGGCCCAGCTTCGTGCCGTGACATGGGCTGAGATTACCAAGTGGCTGGCAATGAGTATCAATAGCCACTGGTTTGAAGTTGCTGCGACCAAGATCACCCCTGCCAACTGGCTCACTGAGTTGGTTGAGAAAGACCTCAAAAAGGGCACCCGTTACTGGGCTGTTGAGGGCCGTCTGTGGTCAGCAGAAAATCCAGACGCCTACGCTGGAGTTCACAACTACGATGGTGTGATGGTGATCTTTGATGAAGCCAGTGGTATTGATGATGCCATCTGGGCTGTGACTGCTGGTTTCTTTACGGAGAACACGCCAAGCCGCCTTTGGTTGGCTTTTTCCAACCCCCGGCGAAACACTGGGTACTTCTACGAAACCTTCCACAGCAAGAGGGATTTTTGGACATCCAAGGTGGTGGACGCCCGCACGGTGGAGGGCACGGACAAGGCTGTGTACCAGAACATCATTGATGAGTATGGGCCGGACTCGAGCCAATCTCATGTGGAGGTTTACGGCCAGTTCCCCAATGCTGGGGATGACCAGTTTATTCCATCGAACATTGTGGATGAGGCGATGGACAGGGCCAAGTACAAGGACCAGACCGCGCCAATCATCATTGGAGTTGACCCCGCAAGGTTTGGCGCTGATGCCACTGTGATTGCTGTGCGACAGGGCAGGGACATAGTACGCATTGACCGGCACCGAGGTGATGACACCATGACGGTGGTGGGCCACATTATTGAGGCCATTGAAGAGTTCAAGCCCACTTTGGTGGTTATTGATGAGGGAGGTCTTGGAGCTGGCATTGTTGACCGCCTCAAAGAGCAGAGGTACAAGATCAAGGGTGTCAACTTTGGCAACAAGTCTAGCAACCCCATCATGTATGGCAACAAAAGAGCCGAGATGTGGGGCAAGATGAAGGAGTGGCTGAGATCTGCCAGTATCCCTAAGGACAGGTTCTTGAAAACGGATCTTGTCTCGCCTATGATCAAGCCTGACTCAAGAGGCACGATCTTTTTGGAGTCCAAGAAAGACATGAAGGCCAGAGGTCTTGCGTCACCAGATGCGGCAGACGCTATCTGCGTGACCTTTGCTTTCCCTGTGGCTCACCGTGAGTACAATAAACCCGAGCGCCGCATCTCTCAAGAACGTGGCATGGTGTCAACTGGTTGGATGGGAGCCTGACATGGCAACAAAGAAAAGCGTTTCCCTTTCAGTCGGGCGTGGCGAGAAGCTGCCCGTGTCCAAGGGCGCGGGACTGACCGAGAAGGGCCGCGAGAAGTACAACCGGGAAACTGGCAGCAACCTCAAAGCACCTGCCCCGAACCCTAAGACCAAAGCAGATCAGGGGCGCAAAGATTCGTTCTGTGCGCGAATGGGTGCCGTTGCGGCTAACGCCAAAGACGGCGAACGCGCCAAAGCGGCGCTCAAACGATGGAAGTGCTAATCATGGCTACAAAACCTGGTCTTTACAGTAACATCAACGCCAAACGTGAGCGCATCGCCGCTGGCTCTGGCGAGAAGATGCGTAAACCCGGCGCTGCTGGCGCGCCCACGGCCAAGGACTTCAAAGAGTCGGCCAAGACGGCAAAGCCTGCCAAGAAGGGGAAGTAATGCCGCTGGTTAAACCTAAGTCACCCGAGGCGTTCCGCAAGAACGTCAAAGCCGAAGTAGCAGCAGGCAAACCAGTCAAGCAAGCCGTGGCGATTGCGTACTCGGTTAAACGCGCTGTACAATCCAAGCCAGCACCGAAAGGTAAAAATGGCTGACCCAACTGGTATGGTTGCTGCTGCCGCTGTGGCGAACGGTGGCAAACCCAAGAAAAGCGAGTCAGATATTCTGGCACTCGCCCGATCCCGCCTTGACCTGGCGGTTTCGGCGCTTTCCGAATCACGGGAAGA
>Ga0049080_10000665_pt1 | contig 11538 bp, 12 predicted proteins | sample GreLakmeER15MSRF_FD_66716 | JGI IMG/M metagenome (GOLD analysis project Ga0049080, IMG submission 66716) | Freshwater lentic microbial communities from great Laurentian Lakes, MI, USA - Great Lakes metaG ER15MSRF | ecosystem: Environmental > Aquatic > Freshwater > Lake | place: Great Lakes... | reverse complement strand
ATATTTTTTGTTATATTTTGGCTTTACTAATATGGAGTAAAGATGATACATGTCAACCTCTATAAAATTCATATGTTATAAATGGGGAAAGAAATACCCAAATATATATGTCAATCGTTTATATGCAATGGTCAAGAAACACTATGATAGGCATTTTGAATTTTATTGTATAACCGATAATCCTTCTGGTATACGTTCTGAAGTATTAACTCATGATCTAGATCATCTTAGTGAATTTCGCGGTACTTCAGAAAATATGTTTACGATAGAAAAATTAAGCTCATTCAAAGAAGGATTTTTAGATTGTAATGGGCCATATGTTCTTTTAGATTTGGATATATTGATACACGGTAATATAACAGAATATCTTGACGATTGTTTTACAGAATTTAGACTAATATACAATTATTGGGCACCTGAAGATGCAGTCATAACACATTACGGTCATAACTATTGTGTAATAAATTCATCATTTATTACATGGAAAGGTGATCAGGCAAATCATATCTTTAAATTCTATAAAGATAATATGAAAAAAATTTCTAAGATATATTGGAGTCTTGATCACTCAATGTTTTATCTACAAGAAGGTAGATATTCATGCCATCCAAAAGGTATAGTCTATACCTATAATGCAGGTGCTTCATGGCCAGATGATAAAGATGTTGGTAAATATCGTGATGATTATAAGATATGCCTTTTTAATAATTCTCATGGGGTTGGTTTTGACATAAACGAAGTTAAAGGTTGGGCAAAAACCATGTGGGAAAGCTATGACAGAATTTGAACAGTTTTGGCTAAAAATAGATGATAAAGCTAGAATTTTATCATTATCAAATTCTAAAGCTGTATCTAAAGTTATAGACAATAGCATATCATTTACATATTCTTTGCCACAATATGAATCAACAAAAATAATATGTAAAAATATAAATGAAGGATCCAAAGTTCTTGTGTTAGCATCATGGACTTCATTAACTTTATTAGAAATGTTATACCAAGATGGTAAAACTAAAGAAGTTACTTTGTTAGATCATGATAGGTCGGTAATATCTGTAGGTGATCAGATACAATCTTTTTATCCTAATATGAATATTAAATATGTAAGAAAAAACGTAGTATTTGATGATATTAGCGAATATCTTATAGATCCAGATGTAATAGTAATACCTTCAATAAACATGCTATTGCCATTTGATGAATTACTTCCAAATTTAAGAAAAGATACTTTGATTTCTATTACAGGAACAAGTAATATGAAGATGCGATATGGCAATCCTATTTACAATGTTGACGATTTAAAATCTCAGATAACCTGTAATGAAGTTTTATTTGCTAAACAATATAATAGCAGTTGGGGTGTTAATAACGTACCTAACATGTTCAAATTCATAACCTCTGTTGTAGTGGCAAGAATCTAAATAGGCCGTGATCTAGCTATAATATGAATGATAACATTATAGCTGGAGGATGCCTATCATGGCTGAAAATAAAGAAGAACCAGCAGCGCAGACACCTGCTCTTACACAAGAGCAAACTACGCTGTCAATGGCACATTCATTTTTTGTTACGAAAATATCAATTATCTCTCTTGCATCAATCATGGTATCTGTGGTTGGTGTTTTGTTAATCAGCATTTTTCATCCAGATGTTGATAATAACAAAATTTTTGAAATTCTCGGACCCGCATTTCAAACTGTAGTCGGTTGTTTTGTTGGAATGGTATCTGCGAATTTCATAAGGAAATAATAGCATGGACCAGCTTCTCAATATAGTCAAGACGGTTGCACCCACTATCGCAACTGCGATGGGTGGACCTCTTGCAGGTATGGCAGTCCGTACCTTATCCGAGACATTACTTGGTAAGCCTGACGGTACGCAGGAGGAGCTGGCCGCGGCGGCAGCGGCTGCAACACCAGATCAATTACTTGCGCTAAAAAATGCTGAAAATAATTTCAAGCTTGAAATGAAAAAGCTTGATGTCGATTTAGAGCGTATTAGCGCAGGTGATCGTAATAGTGCTCGTCAGATGGCAATGCAAAATCCAAGAGATTGGACACCAAGGGCTTTGGCAGGTGTTATTACAGTTGGATTCTTTGGTGTATTAATGTATATGTTAATGTTTGGTCTACCTGCTGGCGGTGGTGGTGAGGCAATGTTGGTTATGCTAGGTACCCTAGGCACAGCATGGGGTGCTGTCGTATCATTCTATTTTGGTTCATCGGCAGGCTCAAGAGCAAAAGATGAAGCTTCGGCTGGAAAGAAGTAAGCCATAAATAGTATGGCTTAATTCGGAGGTAGGTATGGCTGTACCAACTACTCGCAAGCTGTTCAAAGATTATTGTCTTAGACGGCTAGGTTATCCTGTCATTGATATCAATGTTGATGATGGTCAAGTTGATGACCGCATCGATGATGCGCTTGCATATTATCGAGATTTTCATTTTGATGGTACAGAACACATCTATCTTTCATATAAAATTACGCAAACGGATGTGACTAACAAATTTATCACGCTTCCTGATAATATCAATTATGTCATTCGTATTTTTGACATTGGTCGTGCATCTAGCGTATCAAATCTATTCAATGTGCGATATCAAATTCATTTGAATGACTTGTTTGATTTCACAAGTACGACTTATGTACCATATGTTATGGGTATGCGTCATATTGAAGAACTAGAACAGATCTTTGTTGGCAGCAAACCAATTCGATTTAATCGTCATAACAATCGTTTATATGTCGATATGAAATGGGACAAAGATGTCAAGGTTGATGATTATGTAATTGTCGATTGCTATCGTGTACTTGATTCTGAGGCCTTCAGCGATGTCTGGTCAGATCCGTGGTTAAAGAAATATGCATCAGCTCTTATCAAAAAGCAATGGGGTGAAAACCTAAAGAAATTTGAGGGTATGAATCTACCTGGTGGTGTAAAATTCAACGGCCAAAAAATTTGGGATGAAGCTAATGATGAAATCAATGCTCTTGAAAAAGAAATGAATAGTGGCTATAGCTTACCCGTCATGGATATGATGAATTGATATGGCCACAAACAAATATTTTCGCAACTATAGCTATGGACGAGAGCAAAGGGTAGAGGATGATCTAACCGTCGAGGCGATCAAAATTTATGGTGTTGATGTGCAATATATGCCACGTACCATATTCAATGAGATTGAAGAATTTGGTGAAGATCCTCTATCAAAATTTGATCTAGCAGTACCCATCGAAGTTTATGTCAATAACCTTGAGAATTTTCAAGGCGAGGGTGATTTTCTTAGCAAATTCAATCTGGAAATTCGTGATCAGATTACTCTTACAATGGCCAGGCGGCGTTGGGATCAAATTCGTACAGAAAAATTATTTGACGAAGTTGGAAATGTATATCTTACTGAAGATAATCCTGCAATCTATTCATCAAATACTGATAACTATCTTTTGGAATCTGGCAGCGCAAATGGTTATTCTATTTCATCATCGCGGCCTCTTGAAGGTGACTTGATTTATATTCCGTTTATAAACAATGGAAACGGCGCTATCTATGAAGTAAAATTTGTCGAGCATGAGCGCGTCTTTTATCAACACGGCAAGTTATACACATATGAAATGACCTGTGAACTATTCCGTTATAGCTCGGAACGTCTTGACACCGGCAATAATGATATTGATATAATTGAAACCCGACTAACTCAAGATATCTTAAATTATAATTATTTAATGGAAAATTCAGATATTATGGTATCTGAAGATGGTGGTTATATAGTTCAAGAATTCCGTTTAGAAAATATATCAGGTTCTGCAAATAATGAGCTATTTACGCAGAAATCATTTATAGACGTAGACTTCAGCGAGCGTAACCCATTTAGCGAGATAGATAGGTATTAATCATGCCAATATTCGGCTCTTCCTTCTATCATCAGACGCTTAGAAAATATGTTATCACTTTTGGTAACATGTTTAATGATATGACAGTCAGTCGTATAGATTCTACAGGCAAAACAATTCAAACTTTAGGAATACCTATTTCATATAGTCCTAAAGAAAAATGGTTAGCTAGATTAAAAGATAATCCCGATCTTACGTCTCAAACACAGACGGTTTTACCTAGGCTATCATTTGAGATAACTGGATTTGAATATGATGGTACTCGTCGTCTTCAATCTTTAACTAGAAATGTTTCTACAAATTCTAATGGCTCTTTTAAATATCAGCGTACACCAGTTCCATGGAATTTAAATTTCTCATTATATTCTTATGTAAGAAATGCTGATGATGGTGTTCAAATTATGGAACAGATTCTTCCTTATTTTGGACCCGAGTGGACAAATACATTAAACTTGATTCCTGAAATGGGTATCAAGATGGATGTACCGACTATACTTACTGGTATGAATATAGAAGATACATATGAGGGTGATTATGAGAATCGCAGGGCCCTCATATACACATATAATTTTACAATGAAATGTTGGTTCTTTGGTCCTGTGCGTACCCCTGCTAATGACGGTGGTATTATTCGTCGCACTATACTTAATTTCCATTCGATGGATACTAATCTTAGAGCAAATACTCTTTATGGTATTACCGTCGATATCACAGATGAAGAAATTGATAGATCACTTACAACATCTCGTGTTACTATACAGCCAGGATTATTTGCTAACGGAGTCGGCACCGCTAATAGTGCTGCATCAATAAATCGTAATTTAATAGCGGCCAATTCAGATTGGAAATATGCACCGAATACATTCTTCTATCCATCAGGTGTGAAGTATGATCCTATAACTGGACAGGATAGTTAAAAATGAGTAATTTACATGATGCTTTAAATTTACCAGAAATTCAGAAAAAAGAAACTTTACCAGCAATAATAGATCAGACTGAAACTTCTGATGATCTTGAAATTGATTATAAAGAAGCACGAAATAATTTAAAAGATGTCATAGGTAAGGGTAAAGAAGCCCTTGAGAATCTTTTGACAATGGCAAAAGACCTTGATTCACCTCGTGCATATGAAGTTGTAGGTCAGCTTATCAAGACGATATCTGATGTAAATAAAGATTTGATCGATATTCACAAACGCAATAAAGATATCAGAGGCGAAGCCGCAGGTCCTAGCACAGTGGTGAATAATGCTGTATTCATAGGTAGCACGGCCGATCTGCAAGCAATCATAAACGGTCGCAAGGAAGATATCATAGACGGGCAAGCTTCTGATGTCTGATAATTATCTGGGCAATCCTACTTTAAAAAAAGCTGGTGTTAAGATAAACTTCACGGAAGATCAAATCCGTGAATATCATAAGTGTGCTACAGATCCTGAATATTTCATTCAAAATTATATGAAGATTGTCAGCGTTGACCGCGGTTTGATAAATTTTGGTTTATATCAATATCAGCGCAAGATGGTTCGCACCTTTAAAGATAATAGATTCTCGATATGTAAGATGCCTCGTCAGTCAGGTAAATCTACCACTGTTACTGGATATATGTTGTGGTTGATATTATTTCATGACAATCAAAGCATTGCCATTCTAGCTAACAAAGGTAGTCTTGCGCGAGACATGCTTGCCAAAATTCAGCTTGCATATGAACATATACCAAAGTGGATGCAGCAAGGTATCGTCATATGGAACAAAGGTAATATTGAACTTGAGAATGGTTCAAAGATATTAGCATCTGCAACTTCAGCTAGCGCGATTCGCGGTGGATCATATAACCTGATCTTTCTTGACGAATTTGCATTCGTACCACGCAATATCGCTGAAGAATTTTTTGCATCCGTTTATCCTACGATTAGCTCTGGTAAAACTTCTAAGATCATAGTTGTATCGACACCTAACGGCCTGAATCACTATTACAAGATGTGGGTTGATGCGACTGAAAAACGTAGTGAATACGTGCCAATTGAAGTGCATTGGCGCGATACACCAGGTCGTGATGATAAGTGGCGCGAACAAACAATTCGCAATACCAGCGAAGAACAATTCAAGCAAGAATTTGAAACTGAGTTTCTTGGTAGTACACTCACCCTTATCTCTGGGTCAAAGCTTAGGTCTATGGCCTTTAAGAATGTATCAAGAGATGCTTGGGGTGTTGACATTTATCATCAGCCTGAATTTAAGCACACATATGCAATCATGGTTGATACTGGTCATGGTGTTGGTCTTGATTATTCTGCTTTTAGTGTGATAGATGTGTCACAGGTTCCATATAGACTTGTTGCAAAATATAGAAACAATAATGTAGTTCCATCATTTTATCCAGAAATTATTGCCAGATATTCTAAGGCCTATAATAATGCTTATATCTTAGTAGAAACAAATGATGTGGGTAAAACAATCGCGGAAGTTTTACATCGTGATCTTGAGTGTGATAACGTATTATCCACTACACAAATGGGTCGTGGTGGTCAACAGCTTAGTGCTGGATTCTCAGGTAGATCACAATTAGGTGTTACCACTTCAAGATTTGTGAAAGCTGTTGGTTGTGCTAATTTAAAAGAATTGATCGAAGGTGATAAGCTAATCATCGAAGATTTTGATACGATCGAAGAACTTTCAAATTTCGTATCAAAGGGTAATTCTTTTGAGGCCGAAGAAGGTTATAATGATGATCTTGTGATGACATTGGTTTTATTTGGTTGGCTAACAAAGCAACTTTTCTTTAAAGAGCTAACTGATATAGATATTAGACACCGTATAGCTGAGGAAAAGCTACGGGAGATGGACGAAGATTTGTTGCCGGCTGGTTTTTATGATGACGGCACAATGGATGATCCGATGTCATTAGATGGCACATCGGGTGATGGTGAATGGTTTGATCGATGGAGCCGAGTCTGATGGCTTTTTATAAATATCGTGGATGGGAAATTACATCAGATATCTCTAGGAGGAAATGATCATGCCATTTCAAATCTCTCCCGGCGTGAATGTCAGCGAAATTGATTTGTCAACGATCGTCCCTGCCGTAAGCACGACGACCGGTGGTATCGCTGGACATTTTCGTTGGGGCCCGGTTCAAAAACGTGTATTGATTGATACTGAGGACAATCTTGCACTGCAATTTGGTAGACCAGATGCTAACACAGCTGATTCATTTTTTACAGCCGCTAGCTTTCTCGGTTACGGAAATCAGCTATTTGTAGTTCGCGCCATTAATGAAGCTGGCAGTACTACAAATGCACGTAATGCCATAACAAATGCAGCCAATACAACAAATACCGTCATTAAAAATGATGATGACTATATTCTAAATTATTCTAGCGGTATTTCTGGTGTTGGTAATTGGGTTGCAAAATATCCAGGTGAACTTGGTAATTCACTTCGTATTTCTGTTTGTCCTACAGCTAATGCATGGTCAAGCACACTGACAGGTTCACTTGCTTTCACTAATAATAGTACGACTGTCACAGGAAGTTCAACAACATTCAATAATCAAGTTCGCGTTGGTGACATTCTTCTTGCAGGTCCTGACAGATATGAAGTAAAAGTAGCTTCAGTAGCTAACAATACAAGTCTAGTTCTACAATCAAGATATGTTGGTAATACTGTAGCTGCACAATCAAGTGTAAATCGTCGTTGGGAATTTTATAATTATTTTGATGCTGCTCCAGGTTCATCTGAATATGTGTCAAAGCAAGGCGGCTCTGGTGATGAGATGCATATTGTTGTGGCCGATGAAGATGGATTATGGTCAGGGCGTGCTAATACCGTAATTGAGCGTTTTGCTGGTGTGTCGAAAGCAAATGATGCTTTGACACAAGATGGTGGAACTAATTATTACAAAGAAGTCGTCAATCAAAGATCACAATATGTTTGGTGGACATCACAACTTACAGGTATTACAAATGCAGGTAAGGCATCTTCTGGTGTAAGCTTTGGTGTTGGTACTCAATCTCGTCCAATTAATGCATCATTTGTATTAGGTCGTGATGGAGCTCCACCACGCTCTGCTGATTATATTGTCGGCTATAATAAATTTGCCAATCCTGAAGAAGTTGATGTATCATTGATTCTTACAGGTGAAGGTAATCAAACAAAAGCTGTACATATCATTAATAATATAGCAGAAGTCCGTAAAGACTGTATTGCAGTTATTTCTCCGCGTCGTGCAGATGTGGTTAATAATTCCAGTTATATCGGTAAAGAGACTGATGATTCAATTACATTCCGTAATCTTCTACCATCATCTTCATATGCTGTCCTTGATAGCGGATACAAATACATCTATGACAAATATAATGATCTATACCGCTATGTTCCGCTGAATGGTGATACAGCTGGTCTAATGGTTCGTACTGATAATGAGCGTGATCCATGGTTCTCACCTGCTGGGTTTAATCGTGGTCAAGTCAAAAATGTAATTAAGCTATCATTCAATCCTACAAAAAGCCAACGTGATCAGCTTTATAAGAACGGTATCAACCCTGTTACTACATTCCCAGGACAGGGTACGGTGCTTTTTGGTGATAAGACATTGCTTGCGAAGCCCTCAGCTTTTGACCGCATCAATGTTCGTCGCCTCTTTATCACTCTTGAGAAGGCAATTAGCACGGCCGCAAAATTCACTCTGTTTGAGTTCAATGATGAATTTACGCGCGCTCAGTTCCGTAATCTTGTCGAACCATTCTTGCGTGATGTGCAAGGCCGTCGCGGTATCTATGATTTCCGCGTTGTATGTGATGAATCAAACAATACTCCTGAGGTTATTGACCGTAATGAGTTTGTTGGTGATATCTATGTGAAGCCTGCTCGCTCGATTAATTTCATTCAGCTGAACTTCGTCGCGGTCCGCACCGGCGTCGAGTTCACCGAAATCGTCGGTCAGTTTTAAGGCGCGGTAGGAGGAAATAAGACATGGCTTTTAATGTCTCAGAATTTTCGTCGGCTGGCCTCCCACTAGGTGGGGCCCGCCCTTCGCTCTTTAGCGTAATCATCGACACACCATCTGGTGTACCTAATGTAGGAGCTAGAATTTCATTCACATGTCGTGCAACGCAAATTCCGCAAAGCACGGTTGGTGTGATTGAACAAGCTTATTACGGCCGTCGTATTAAGATTGCTGGCACTCGCTCATTTGCTAACTGGCGCGCCGATATCCTGAATGATGAAGACTTCGAAGTACGCTCTGCAATGGAAATTTGGAGCAATGCGATTAATTCGCATCAATCAAATCTACGGGCACCACAGCTAGCAACATCTGCTTCATACCGCACTACCGCGACTGTGACGCAATATGCTAAGACTGGTGAGGCTCTGCGTACATATCGGTTTGTAAATATCTTTCCGACAGAAATCGGAGCCATTGATCTGGCTTGGGATCAAGGTGAACAGATTGAAACATTCCCGGTAGAATTTGCATATGATTACTGGGATCTAGTAAACCCAGGTACAACTGGCACGCTAGCGGTCTAATCTAAAACCACTAGCGGAACTACCGATAGGTCCGCTAAATATAGCGGACCTATTTTTTTTGAGGGATTCTCATGGCTATAGAGCTATTTGGCTTCCGTATCGGCAAGGCTGACGAAGACGCCAAAAAGGCTGTACAGATCCCGTCATTCGTTCCGGAACAGAAGGATGACGGCGCGGTTGAAATCGCACCTGGCGGCGCTTACGGTACATTCGTTGATTTAGAAGGCACTGCTAAAAGCGAGGCCGAGCTTATTACTCGCTATCGCGAAATGTCTATGAATCCAGAAGTTGAAGCTGCTGTAGATGATATTGTCAATGAAGCATTAGTGACAGATCAAGATGCTTCTGTTGTTCGTCTTTCTATGGATGATCTTAAACAACCTACACGCATTAAAAAACGTATAGAAGAAGAATTTGAAGAAATTCTTGAGCTATTAGATTTTTCAAATATTTGTTATGAGATATTCCGTCGTTGGTATGTTGATGGTCGTCTTTATTATCATATCATGATTGACGTAGCTAATCCTCGCGATGGTATTAAAGAGCTGCGTTATGTTGATCCCCGCCGCATTCGTAAAGTTCGCGTGCCTCAGAAAAAAGAAAATGGTGATGCGACTAAGGATAAGAATCCTACAGTTCCAGCATATTCAGAATATTATTTGTATAATCCTGCAGGTCTTGCCGGTGCAGCATATTCTCAAGGTATAAAGATTTCTCCCGATTCAATTTGTTATGTAAATTCAGGTATGCTTGATAATCGCAATCGTATGGTATTATCACATCTGCATAAAGCTATCAAACCTCTAAATCAGACACGCATGTTAGAAGATGCAGTTGTAATCTATCGTCTAAGTCGTGCACCAGAACGTCGCATATTCTATATTGACGTAGGTAATTTACCTAAGCCTAAGGCCGAGCAATATCTGCGTGATATGATGATTCGTCATAAGAATCGTTTGGTATATGATGCATCGACAGGTGAGGTTCGTGATGACCGCAAATTCATGACCATGCTTGAAGATTTCTGGTTGCCTCGCCGTGAAGGTGCTCGCGGTACAGAAATTACTACATTACCTGGCGGTCAAAATCTTGGTGAGATGGCAGATGTTGATTATTTCAGAAAGAAATTATATCAATCATTATCAGTACCGATTTCACGTCTTGAGCCAGATGGTCAATTTAGCTTAGGACGCTCAAATGAAATTACCAGAGATGAAGTAAAATTCTCTCGTTTCATTGGTCGTCTCCGTCATCGTTTTACAATGCTATTTGATCATCTCATGGAAATTCAGCTTGCGCTTAAAGGTGTGATGTCACGCGAAGAGTGGCGTGAGATGCGGTCATATATCAAATATGATTTCCAGAAAGACAATTATTTTTCAGAGCTAAAAGATCAAGAGGTATTGTCATCTCGTCTACAGCTGCTGAATACAATATCACCTTATATTAATCAATTCTATACAAAAGAATGGGTGCAGAAAAACGTTCTTCGATTTACTGATGAACAGATCGAAGAAATGGAATCTGAGATGGAAGAAGTTTCGGCCGATCAAATGGATCAAGCAATTCAGACTAAAAAATCTGAACCTGAACAGATGCCTGATGAATCTAAACAAGAACCTAAAACTAAATCATTTGCTGAATCATTTGATGCAGATTTATCAAAATCTGATGATCTTACCAAAGATGAAGAATTGCTTATACAAAGCATGACTCGTATTATGGAATCTGTGGATACTGGTGAGATTATAGATATATCAACAATCGACTTGTCAATAGTCGAAGCAGATGATCTAGTAAATAGCACAAGAGGATCAAGACGGTGACCCTATCCATAGAAGCAGCAAAGATCCTTGCCGCAGCCTTAAAAGCTGCGCGTGATGAAGCCGGCCGTGTAGAATCTAAGCTGCTTGAGGATATTCGTAATATACCTCAAGGTCCTGAGGGTCCTCAAGGACCTGCTGGTGGTCCTGGTGGTCCTGCGGGTCCTAAGGGTGATCGTGGCCCTCCAGGTATTCCTGGTCCTAAAGGTCCTCAAGGCGAAAAGGGCGAAAAGGGCGCCCGCGGTGAAATTGGGACTCAAGGGCCTAGAGGTGAAAAGGGTGATCGTGGTCCA
>Ga0049080_10000663_pt1 | contig 11577 bp, 7 predicted proteins | sample GreLakmeER15MSRF_FD_66716 | JGI IMG/M metagenome (GOLD analysis project Ga0049080, IMG submission 66716) | Freshwater lentic microbial communities from great Laurentian Lakes, MI, USA - Great Lakes metaG ER15MSRF | ecosystem: Environmental > Aquatic > Freshwater > Lake | place: Great Lakes... | reverse complement strand
ATATGGCGAAACAAATGAACCAGTATTACTAGGTCAAACAACTGTAGATTGGATGTACGATTTGTGTAATTGGTTATTGGACCACGTACACTGGCATCACCACGTACACCCACATCCACACACGCATCCTAGATCAGGAGATGCAACGCCTGAAAATACAAAGGATGCTAATCCAGATCAAACACAAATACCAGTACAACAAATCAAGCTTAAACTGTTGAGAGATAATCTACACAAAACACTAAGTAGAAGAGTATTTGTTACAGGTGGCGGATATGCGCCTGGTAGTAATGGAGTCAAACCACCTGGAAGTGGTGGTGAATGTAAAGATCCAGTAGAAATTAATACGGTTACAGGAACTGGAGTTGTAGGTGATTTCAAAGGTAGAAATCGCCGTGAAGGTCCAGTACAAGTTGAATTTGAATTTCAGGATTAATTATGAGTGATTATTATATATCCTATGAAGAAACTGTACCTTGGAATGGTATCGTTTTTAATGCAAATGAATATAGAAGAGCTATAAACTCATTCTATTCAAAAGTTGATCTTGTAAAACCAAATGCAATAGTAGAAGATGGTGCGCCAACCCCAAGTATTTCTGTAAAAAATTTGTCTCCAGACGCAAATTTTCCTAATGAATGGAATTTTAGTTTAAGTGGGAAATTTTCAACATCGAAACGTGATGAATTAACCGGAAATTACTTAGCAAATGTTACTTTAAGTGGAGACGTTAAAGTTCCAAGACAAACATCTAGTGGAAAAACACTGAAATCTATTATAGCATCCGATTTTAAGACCACACGTGGTATTGGAAAGACTCCAGGTGAAGCTTTCAATAATGCTTTTAAACAACTAAGAGAATCTTTGTTACAAACTTTAGCTGATCAAGTTGGTATTTCTGGCAAGGGAATTAAAGTGGAACGACAAGATGTATTTACCGATCCAGATCCCGCTTTAGTAGGACCACCTACACAAACAATTAATGGTGTAGCAAATAAAGCTCCCGTAGTAGATAATCCAAATATAAAACTTCCTACCCAAGAAGTAAAAGGGTTAGATGCAAATGCAGCGCAACAAGCAGCTTCAAAAGCCCAAGACGTAACAAGTAATGCGACATCTCAAGTACAAAGTGCAGCTGGAGGGTTAACATCACAAGTTCAAGGCGCGGCCGGCCAGGCACAAGGTGTATTAGAAGGTGCAGCTGGTCAAGTACAGGGAGCAGCTGGTCAGGCACAAGGTGCATTAGAAGGTGCGACTGGTCAGGCACAAGGTGTAATTGGCGGCGCTCAAGAATCTGCCGGTGGTGTACTTAGTAATTTATCATCTGGGGTTAAAGGTGCAATTGGAGGAGGTGCTTTAGGAGCCGGTATAGGTGCATTAGCAGGCGGAGGAAAAGGTGCATTGATTGGAGCTGGTGCCGGATTGGTTGCGGGTGGTATAGCTGGCAAAGTCTTTGACAAACTAAATCCTAAAGGAATAAAACCAGATGGACTAGGCAAAGATTGGTCTCCTGATAAATATAGCCCTGAATCTATAGCTGGAAATACTAAATTTGTAAATGCTAAAACAGGCGTGGTTGAATCTACTTCTGAATTAGCTAAAGGATTAAAAGGTGGATTGTTAGGTGGTGCTCTTGGAGCCGGTGTAGGTGGATTAGCTGGTGGTGGTAAAGGTGCATTAATAGGTGGATTAAGTGGTACTGCACTTGGTGCTGGATTATCCGTTGGAGGTGTAACAGGAGGAGCTTTAGCCGGTGGTGGATTGGGAGCTGGAATAGGAGGAATAGTTGGAGGCGGAAAAGGTGCTGTAATTGGAGCTGTTTCTGGAGGAGCCGTTGGTGCAGCTGCAGCTAAATTAGCTAGTGTTCAAAAAGGAATGCCTAAGCCAAATATACCAAAACCACCTAGTACTCCACGTATTAAAACGATTAAAATACCAAGACCATCATATCCAAAAGGCGCAACAGATTTATTAAATTTACCTAAATCTCCTCTGGGTTAATAATTATATATATATAAACAATATGAAAATAGAAGTGCTTAAAGAGTTTATTAAAAAAACAGTACAACAAGAAGTTCGCAACGTATTAAAGACTGAGTTGAAAAGTCAATTATCAGAAATATTTGCGAATAATTCATCAAAGCCTCAAAAAAAGACAAAATCTGCAGATTCTGATCTAGAAGCTGAAATTTTGAATGAACTTGAATCTATGAATGAATCAGTAGCAGAAGTTGAAACTAAGCCTGCGAAGAAATTTGTCAAATATACAAACAATCCAATGTTGAATGACATATTAAATCAGACTACAGGAGGAGTACCACAAGAAGGTGGTATGGTTAGTATGATAGGTGGATACGGATCAACTTCCTCTCAAGTAATTACAGAAACAAAAGCTCCCGAGAATGCTCCTGAACCAGTAAAATCTGTATATTCAGCTATGACCAGAGATTATTCTAAGTTGATGAGTGCTATAGAGAAGAAGAAATCTAAGATTTAATTATGTCTAAAAAAGCACTAGGACTTAAAATACCTTTCAGATTGGGTCAAAATGGTTATTTTGAAACCAATGTGGATACTATTTCCCAAGTTTCGAGTAATATAAAGAATCTTTTATTAACACGACCTGGCGAACGTAGATTTAACAATGCGTTTGGGTCTTCTTTATATAAAGTATTGTTTGAACAGAATGAATTACAAGAAATGTTGCCTATGTTGGTAAATCTTATTCAAAATGACGTAAATAGATTTATGAATGGGGTAATAGTGGAAGATGTTAAAGTTCAATTAGTAGAAAATGATGTTGTAAATAATGATTACAATAAAATATTTATAAAAGTAGCCTTTAGTTATAAAGAACTGAAGTCTACAACCGAAGTAATTATCACAAACAATAATATATAATGCAACAACTAATTAACAAAACATTCAAAGCTAATACAAAAGACGTTTTGTATTTAAATCGTGATTTTACTTCGTTAAAGCAACAACTGATCGATTTTACCAAACAGTATTACCCACAAAGTTACAAGGACTTCAGTGAAAGTTCACCAGGACAAATTTTTATTGAACAAGCTAGCTTTGTTGGTGATGTACTATCTTACTACACTGATTATCAATTCAAAGAAAGTTTTATTCAATTTGCGGGTGAACGTAAGAACATTATAAATCAAGCACAATTTTTGGGTTATAAACCAAAAGTGTCTTCAGTATCTTCTACATACGTAGAATTATTTCAATTATTACCAGCAACTCGTACATCAGGAGTTAATGGCGAATATATACCAGACGAAAGATATTGTTTGATTTTGAAACCATATACACAACTATCCAGTGTATCTGGTGTATCATTTATCGTTGAAGAAAGTGTAGATTTTAGTCAAGACACACTATTCTCACCAAGAGAAATAAGTGTTTACAATCGTGACAATACAGGTGCTCCATTGTTTTATTTGATAAAGAAAACAGCGCAGTGTTATTCAGGCAGAATTACATCAAAGACTTTTAGTATTGGTGACCCGCAATCTTTCTTAAAAATTAAGTTGGATGAAACAAATGTTGTCAAAATAATAAGTTTGGTTGATTCAAATGGTATTAACTATTATGAAACCCAATACTTGGCGCAAGATACCATTCCTATTTTGGTTGATAACGTTCCGCTTAATAATCAAACACTGTCACCATATAGAAATGAAACACCTAAGATTTTAAAGTATTTAAGAACTGAACGCAGATTTATAACAACAATAGATCAAAATAACTTCACTTACATCCAATTTGGAGCAAATACAGAAAATTACGAAAATACTGTTATTATACCAAATTCAACCAATGTTGGTGTAGCTCTATCCAATTTAAAAAATCTCAATATATCTTTGGATGGAACAAACGTATTGAAAGCAAATTCTTATGGTGTATCTCCATCAAACACAACATTAACAGTTACTTATGTTGTAGGTGGTGGTTTGGATTCAAATGTAAATTCCGACGAAATAAATAAGATTGCCAGCACTGATTATTTAAATGATGTCACTAGTTTGACTGACAGCGAAGTTATTTTATTAAATAACATAAAAAACTCATTGAGAGTAAATAATCCACAGTCATCTACAGGTGGTAACAATGCTGAAACAGACGAAGAAATACGTCAAAGTGCAATATTGAATTTTTCTGCTCAAAACAGAATGGTTACATCAGAAGATATTTTACTTAGAGTGTATTCATTACCAACATATTTAGGTAATATCTCTAAAGCATATGTTGAAAGCAATTCAAATAGACGCATTCAATATAATCAACTAATTAAAGGTATAGTGAATGAAAATGGAAATGAAACATTGGATCTAAATCCACTAAATCCATTGGATAGAAGAAAGTTTTTAGAAGCAAGTAATCCATTTACCAACAATCTTTATTTGTTGGGATACGATGTTAATAAAAATTTAACCAAACTAAATCCCGCTACATTACAGAACTTAATAAGTTATCTGAATAATTTCAAAATATTAACAGATAAAATTAACATTATAGACGGATATATTATTAATTTGGGATTGGAGTTTAAGATTACTGTTTTCAATGGTTTCAATAAACGAGATGTTTTAAATAATTGTATTCAATCCGTTAAAAGCTTTTTGAGCATTGATAATATGAGTTTTAATCAACCAATAAATCTCAGTCAACTTAACTTTGAAATAATGAAAAACGAAGGCGTTCAATCTGTTATTGAATTGAAGATCAAGAATTTGACAATTGATGATGGTGATTATTCTCCCGTAGCATATAATGTAAGTATTGCTACACAAAACAATATTCTTTATCCATCAAAAGACCCATCTGTATTTGAAATAAAATATCCAGACAATGACATTAAAGGATTGGTAGTATAATATGCATATTTTTATTTATCCATCTCAAGACACTTATATTAACAATTCTGACAAATACCAAAACAAAAATTTTGGGTTGGACGAAGTGTTAGAGATATACGCCTCTAACTCAGGCAAAACAACGGTTTATACAGATCCAAATTGGCACACGCCTCCTCTTACTGCCTCTTCATATGGCAATAATGGATGGTTAGCTTATACTACATCTTCACTATTTATCTACTCTGGTAGTAAATGGTATGCATATAGTCTTACTTCATCTGTAATACCAAATACGTCATTTATTGCTAATTTCACAGGCAGATTATCAAATGTTACTACTGCTCCTAGAAAATCTCTTTATATTTCTGGATCAGCTATATCCGCATCTGGCAGATTTGTAGGAAGTATTACAGGATCAAACTGTGTAAGCAGATCTTTCAGTGGTAGTTTCTCCAGTTCAAGTTTTAAATCAATTATTAACACAAATACCTCAAGTGTATCTTATTATGTTGATGTGGTAAATTTCGCTGGATATTTTAAAGGACAATATAGTGGATCTTTTACCCGTCCATCAACAGCCACATATCTTAATTATCCAGAATTTAGTAGAACTATGATCAAGTTTGACTTAACCACATTAAGTCAATCAATTTCTAAAAATGAAATCAGTAGTTCAAAATTAAAATTTACGTTGAATTTAAAAGCCTGTGGTATGAGAAATCTACCACTAAACTACTCCATTTATGCTTATCCTATAAGTCAGAGTTGGGAAAATGGAAATGGTAGATATGCCGATGATGGTTCTCAATTGGGAGCTACTTGGAACAATAGAGCTTACTCAGGAAGCAATTTGTGGTACGGCAGTAAAATAACAAATAGTTATCAACAAGTAAATTATTTATTAACCGCATCATATTCCAGTGCTAGTTTTCAAAATCAAGGCGGAACTTGGTATTACAAAGTACCAGCATCATATACAAACAAACCAAAGTGGATTTGTAATTCCGTGGCTTTTCCTTCGTTGGTAAATAACGGATTAATTTGCAGTCAATCATTTAGTTACGGACAACAAAGTGATATATCGATGGACATCACTCGTATCGTTCGTTCTTGGTTGTGTGGGTGTGTTCCAAATAACGGACTAATGTTATTGACTTCATTTGAAATAAGCACACCTCCTCTTCAACCAACCAACGGGTTGTTACAATTTTTCAGCAAGGATACCAATACAATTTACAGCCCATATATTGATATGGGTTGGGATGATACTGTATTTAATACAGGTAGTTTAAAACCAGTATCTTCTTCCATACAAAACTTGGTTACATTGCAACAGTTAAATAGTACATATAAAGCTGGCAGTGTTGCTAAAATATTTGTGTTCGCTAGAGATAAATATCCTCTCAAAACATTTAATAAAGCATATCAACAACCAGCTATGGTTACTCCTAAGTATCTGCCAACATCTTCATATTATATGGTTAAAGATGCTGAGTCTGAGGAAGTTTTGATTAATTTCGATAACTATACCAAGTTAAGTTGCGATGCTACGTATGGTAATTATTTTAAATTAAATACAAATGGATTGCCTCAAGAACGATATTTGACAGTATTTATTAAGGTAGAGTACAAAGATGGGACAGTTGACATCGTTGATACCGGAAAAATATTTAAAATAACGCGTTAGTATGGCAAATATACCTTTAGTATATAATGTATCTTTAAGTGATGTACAAACATTTAAAGACTTTGGTACTTTCCAAAACAATTTTGATGATTTTGGAAATGATCAATTGGTTTATAACATATCACAGTCGCTTGAAGGTAAATACAACTATATAAAAGTACCAATAAAAAGTTTTTTATATAATGAAAACAAAATCGTTGATACTTCACAATCGGATTTTACTGAATTACAAACAACTGCGGTTGAAGAAAAGAGAAATTTAACAGATGTTATAACACAATATAATAACGTGCTGGTCGAGAACAGAATTTTAAATCAAACGGTAAATGAATTAGTAGAAAAATACGAAAACAATGACGATAAACAAGTTATTGCAGCTATGAAAAACCAAATTATTGGTTTACGAATCCAATTGGGACAAGGAAAAGTTGCTTCGGATTTCGATGATGATTACCCATTTTTACCATTAACTTCTTGATATGCCTTACGACTATTTAACAATAAATGATAACGATTTAAATAAGGGTCTTACAAGCGCATCTTATTTTTCCACTGATTTACAGGCTTTATACGAACAACAACTAATCAGTGAGGATATATTTTACGGTGAATCCGATGATGATTTGTTTGAATTTACACTGTATAATAATAACCAACAACTTATAAATTTCAACAGAGTAGTTCCATCTGTAACATATTCTGTATTGCAAGGTGGTTACAGAGACATTAATAACGTATTAAGATCATATAGATTTGCAAACCCATTTACGAATATGGTATCGTACAAAAACGATATTCTATTACATCCACAATTCGACTTAAATGTAAATGGAGTTGGTCCTGGTTTATATTATTTGTTGTATAACCCAGTTAGAAATATAGCCGGTAATCCAACAAATAGATTGGTTATAAAAGAAATATCTCCTAGTAGAACTGAGATACGTTTATCTTACGCATTTGATGTAAATAAGAATGAAACATCTAGATTAGACGCAATTAAAATTTCAACATTTGCGGATAAAAAATATTTGTTGTTGAGAATTTATCAAGACTTAACTGCAATCATTAATAATAATCCAATTGAAAAAGATTTTCTATCTAACAAAGACAAATATAACTACACAGATATCTGTTTGAAGTTGGGTCTAAAAAGTGAAGCGGAACTACAAGAGTTTGTTAATTCAACATATGTTGGATATAATAGTATTATTAAGTTGAACAGTGATACAGATTCAACAGATTCAACAATTTTACAAACAAACAAATTTACAGGTGTTCAAGAACAAATCAACAATTTTATTTACACTTACAACAATACAGAGTTTACAGAAGCTGAAGTATTGGAGTCATTTAGAATTATTACATTAAAGGTATCTCAAGATAGAATATTACAAAAGAGTTCTATAAATGATATTGATCTACAAAACATACTTGGTTTATTTGAACAAACAATTTATACAGATTGGATATTGCCCAATGTAACTAAATTGTTAGAAAATTACCGAATCAAATACTACGGTCTTTATAAAAATGCTTTAAATTTTGATAATGGTAATTTGATCAAGATTTTAACTCATACAAATTATTTAAATCCAACTGATGGCGCAGTTAATGTACAAGTAAAACTAGATGCGCCTTTACCTTTACAATATAATGTAAAAACCACTTGTTGGATATCAAATATTTCAATTGCTCCTCTTTATTTCAAAGTTAACTTGTTTTCTTCAAAGATATCAAGAAAGGTATTTTTAAATGACATAAACTTTGATGTACAAATATCTAAAGTCAGTCCTTCTACAGAAAAATATGATGGCAATGATTCTTTCACACTAGATAAATCCAAAATAAGATTGAAAGAAAAGTATAATGATTTATACATCGATTATACAGATTTTAATAATTTCATCAATTATTCTTCCGCCGAACTGCGCACTAAAATAGCTAAGAATAAGATTAAAGATTATAATCAACTTGACTATGTTAAAAAGTCTACGATTACATCATCTTTAAATACAAGTGGTATAATTTCTTCTTCATATGGAGAGCTAGTTAGCCAAAAAACTGCTCAACAAATTGCTTTGTTGGATACATTTGATGAATATGAGTCTTATTTGTTTTTTAACTCATCTAGTATAGATGATAAAATTGAAGAAGCTATTGTATATGATTCAGACAACTATAATAGCTTGGTGTATCAACTTCCGGCATATGTAAAGGAAGATTCCGATTCCGCTGATTATATTAAATTCACAGCAATGGTAGGACATTTTTTCGATAACATCTTGGTGTTTATAAAGAAGTTTCCTAAGTCATATCCAATTTCAAATAACGATTCAAATTATTACCCAAAAAATTATATAGACGAACTACTCAATAGTTTTAGTTGGAATATTGATATTGATAAGTTTACTCAAAGTGATTTGAATCAATTATATTTTAATAATCAAGATATTGCTGGGTATAGTTCTTCTTCTTATTTTGATTACGCAAAATCTATATTAAACAGATTTGCCAATAACATTTCTTCTGTTTATAAATCCAAAGGAACTGTAAATTCATTTGAAATGATCCGAACTATGTTTGGAATTCCAGCTGGAATAATAACTACCAGAGAATATGGAAGTGCGGATGCTTTTTCAAACCGTGATAATTACTTTGTTTACGATGACATAATCTATATGACTGATTTCAAGGAAAACAATTTCTTGAATTTTGAACATACAAGCAGTGACTTTGTTTACACAACCAGTAGTTATTATGCTTCGGGATCTAATATCAATACTTTTACTAGTAGCACTGAATATACTTCCCGATTTAATGGTATATCTACAATTGAATTTTCTTTTAGATTCAAATCTACAAACTATGACTTTGGAGATAAGATCAAATTGATGTCCAAATACAGAAATAAAAAATCTGATTGGGATTTATACATTAAAAAATCAAAGCAAGTTAATTCAGGTCAGTTGGTATTTGAAATTCACCCATACGAATTGGGAAATACAACTTCAAGTTTAACATTAAATGAGTTACCTCTATTAAACGGGGAAATTTTTACAGTGATGTTAAAGCGTGAGCCTGTGCCAGGAGATTTTGACAAATTAAATGTAAGTTCAAGCAAGATTACAAATCAAGTTACACCGTTTATTATAGAAGATGATGGTGACTTTGTAATAGAAGATGACGGAGATTTTGTAACATTAGCTTCACAGAAAACAACACTAACTTCATCATACTACGTTAATTCGACCAAAGAATTGATTCCATATATTTATAGTTTGTCTACAAATCAATATGATGGAAGTACCAAAAACTTTTCAGCAACAAAACGTAAAGTTATAAGTCATACTGTAAATAAAAACTTTTCTTCGGGAAGTTATTATATTGGCAATTATTCATCATCTGTATCATTTATAGGAAATCTAGATAAAATAAAAGTTTTAAGAGATCCTCTTGATAATCAATATTTCGATGAACATTCATATAACTTGGATTCAATATCAATTCCAGATAAAGAAAATGTTTATTCCAATTTGTTTTATTTGTGGAGTTTTGATACTCCTGTGAATTTATATTCACCTAGTTCTATTAGTAAAACAGTAGATAATCAAAACATTTATTATCAAACTCAATTCAATGCATATAATTTTGGACAAAAAGAAAAGTATTTTAGTTACCCAACTTGTTCAAATGTATTAATAGACGAATTTCCATATCAGTTTGATAAGATTAATATAAAACAAACTGTTAATACTAACAACTTTGGTCCTAACTACAAGATTAATAGCAAGATAAATAAAATAACAGAGACCGCTTTATCTAATCTTACCCCTTATGATTATTCCACCAGAATTCAAGATAGTTTGGGTGATGATTCAATACTCTCTGGATTTTTCATAAGTCCATATAATTATTTAAATCAAAAAATAGAGAATTTCATAGGGTTGGATGGTATAGCTGATATCATTGGTGAGCCAGAAAACTTAACTAAACAAAATTATGTTGGGTTGGACACATTACAACGTGAGTTTGGTAAAATAAATGAGAAATACATATACCCTCAAGAATTTTACAGTACGTACAAATTTTATATCGACTTTTCAATATTTGATGTCGTAAGTAAGTTAAAACCAGCAAGATCTAATTTATTAACAGGTGTTCTATTGGAACCAAGTTTATTTGAACGTAAAAAATTTAACTACAGGGATGTAGAATTTGTAACAAACAACCAATTTGATTTATACTTTAACAATAAAGCATCATTTACAGCTTCCTTGTTAAACACAAACAATACATCTAGCTTTACTATAATAACCAGTTCACGTGTTAACGATATTACCCAAGATCAAAATACTTATAATTATTCCCGTCTTGAAATAAAAGACGTAATAGATAGTCGTGATTTTATTTATGCAAAATATGGAAAGTATGTATATGTTGATTCAAATGGATATAATGTACGTGATACAGTTAATGTAGGTAAAAAAGACTATTATCAATCTGTTAATAACACTGGATTTGTGGTAACATTTACTTCTTCATTTAATGAAGTTCAAGTTATTGGATCTGGGTCTGTCACAGGAAGTAAATACTTAAAAAATTACTATAAAGGCGCTGCTTTTAATAGTGGATATTCCAATAGACATTTGAGTAAATTCTCATTTGTCGGTAGTAGAACACAGTATCAAGCGTTAAGCAGTTCCAAAACACAACTGGTAAACGGATTAAAATTAAATAATGGCGGTAATATCACATATTATACTTACACAAAGGGTAAAAATGATAAAAATAGTACCGTAGACAGAAGTGGTATTACAAACGGAAGTGAGCCAGTTATCACAGTACCTGGATTTTTAAGTTTGAACATAGAAACCAACAATGCACCTGCTTATGGTGATACAACTGGTTCTATAGGAAGTCCAGATTCATTGTTTACACAACTACCGCTAACAGCTTCTTTACAGACCAGCGCAAGTTTGGAAAGATACATAATGAATTTATAATTCATATTTTTGAGTAAAA
>Ga0049080_10000656_pt1 | contig 11608 bp, 18 predicted proteins | sample GreLakmeER15MSRF_FD_66716 | JGI IMG/M metagenome (GOLD analysis project Ga0049080, IMG submission 66716) | Freshwater lentic microbial communities from great Laurentian Lakes, MI, USA - Great Lakes metaG ER15MSRF | ecosystem: Environmental > Aquatic > Freshwater > Lake | place: Great Lakes... | reverse complement strand
TGTCCTTCCCTGCAAAGTATCTCTGCAATAAACATGAAATTTACCCACTCAATCGGCAGCCTCAAAATGAGCGCAACAGCATTAAACGCATATTATACAGCACTACCAACAGTAACATCACAGACATTGACGGTAACAGGCAACTGGGGAGTCGCATCAGACAACCCGGCTATCGCTACTGCTAAAGGATGGGCAGTAACAGGATGAATCCAGGATTCTATAAACTTGATGGTGACCTACTTTATGGTCCCAACTTCGTTCTTCATGCAGAGTACTCTCTATATAAAGAAACTCATGATCAATACACCTACCCTATTGACGGATGGTATTGGTTTAATACCGAAGAAGAAGCACGGGCATACTTTGAGTTGCCAATAGAAGAAGGAACTGAATAATGGCTCGTAACGCACTCATTCAACTACGGCGTGATACCGCCGCCAACTGGACCTCAGTTAACCCAACTCTTGCCGCTGGTGAGATGGGATTTGAAACGGATACTGGCAAGTTAAAGATTGGTACTGGTTCTACTGCCTGGACTTCTTTGCTTTACACTACTGATGCTTCTGACATTACTGGAGCAACCCTTGCGTCTAATGTGGTGTCGTCGTCTTTAACGAGTGTTGGTACTTTGGGTTCGTTGGCTGTTACGGGTGATATTACTCGTGGCGGTGTTTCGTTACCCCGTGGTGTCATGGCTTTTACTAAAGCCACAACGTCTGGCTCCATCGGGAATAATGAACAAGTGCAAATAACTGGTTCATCTTTTACCGCTGTCGCAAACCGTTATTACAAAATCACTTATTACGAGCCGTCAATTGATAGCGCATTTAGCGAAACGGATACTGCTATAGGTAGAATAAGACTCACAAACCTTGCAGGTGCGGTACAACAGACAGCAAAATCGTTTATTTGGTATAGTTCAACGCCCGAAGACATGACTTGTGTTGCTGTCACAACTCTCACCGCTGGCACTGTCAACCTCGTTGCTACTTTGGAAGGTACTACTGGCTTCCCCATCGGTGCAACTCGCAGTGCGACTCAATATGCATTTCTTCTTGTTGAGGACATAGGAGCAGTATAATGGCAACTAACTTTCCCACAACACTAGATAGTTTAACCAACCCATCCTCAGGTCAAACATTAAATTCCCCTAGCCATAGTGGGCAACACCCCCGAAGAATGGCAACCCAATATAGTACAACCTACCGAAACACCCTAGGAGAAGAATAATGTCCAATGTACAACTAGATGTCAACAAGATTGTTGAATCCCTCGTAAATCAGATTTCACAGCAGGCCCAGCGTATCGCTGTCCTAGAGGCTACAATTGATGCTATACAGAAAACCCCTCAGGAGGAATCTCATGTTGTCAACCCAAAATAAAGCTTTAATTGCTTCTTATGCACGTAGCGTACTTGGCGCTGGTGTAGCTACCTATACCGCTACGCAAGACTGGAAACTGACCCTTAATGCTCTTTGGGCCGCGGCTATCCCCGTAGTTATGCGTTTCCTCAACCCCGGTGACACTTCTTTTGGTAAAGGCGCCAAATGAGCCTTCCCTTTATCAAACTTGTAGTCCCTACCGCCCTTAAGCCATACAAGAATGGGCAGTTGCCAGCAAACCTTTTAGCCAGGGTTAAGACGGGTGGCCAGATGTACGCACCAGTAGCTGCTGAGTTCAACAAAATGTACGACGCAGCACTTGCTGCTGGTATCAAGTTAAAGAACGTTGGTGACTACCGCTCATTCCAGGGTCAGTTGACAATGTTTATGGATCGTTATGTAACAACTGATACTGGTACCGGTGTAACCCGTCAATATGAAGGTAAGACCTGGTGGTTGAAGAAGGGTAAAGCTCCTTCGGCTGCGCCAGATCCAACTGGCCTTAAGGGTTCTAACCACGGTTGGGGACTTGCCATTGACCTTGGTTATGATCAGGGTGGTAAGACTGCATCATTTGGTGTAAACGTTCCTGCTTTCCAATGGATGTGCGCTAACGCCCCCAAGTATGGTTTCTACCTTCAGGGCAATAATCCTGCCTCTAAAGAGTTTGAAGCTTGGCACTGGCAGTACGCCCTTGGTGACGCTTCTCCTGATGGTTCAGTACAGGCTGCTCCAGCAGCAGCCCCAGCCGCTCCAGCACCTGCTGGCGGTGGCATGAAGTTTGATTACCCAGGAACTCCTATTGCCCTAGGTTCTAAGGGACCAGGTGCCGCACTTGTCCAGGCAATCATTGGAGCAAAAGCAGATGGCGATTTTGGCCCTAAGTCTGTTGCTTCACTCAAAGCATGGCAGACAGCAAATGGACTAACTGCGGATGGTTCTGTTGGTCCTGTAACATGGAAGAAGATGTTCGGCTGATAAGGAGCCCTTAATGGCTGTTAGAATTCAATTTAGGCGTGGTACCGACACAGAGTGGTCCACGTCAAATCCCATCCTTGCCCTAGGTGAACTGGGGTACGAAAGCACAAACAAGATCATTAAGTTTGGCGATGGTACAACTGCATGGAATACCCTTCCTGTTGCTGCAGCGGGTGACATTACATCTGTTGTTGCTGGTACTGGTCTTACCGGAGGCGCTACCTCAGGTGTGGCTACCCTTAACTTGGACACAAGTATCGTTTTAACAGCCGCAAGTATTGAAGCTAAAGGCGACTTGTTGGTTGGTACTGCAGATAATACATATACCAAGGTTGCCCTCCCAGCAAGTACTTCATCAGATATCACAAATGGTAAGTCACTAGTTGCTGACTCAACCCAGTCTGCTGGTGTTGCCTGGAAACAGGTAGTACCACCAGGCGTAATTCAACAGTACGCAGGCACCACTGCCCCTGATGGTTACCTTTTGTGTAATGGTGCTTCATTCTCAAGTGGTGTTTATGGGGCGCTTGCTACTGTTGTAGGTGACACCTACGGCACGCACTCAGGAACTACTTACTATCTCCCAAACTTGCAGACACGAGTTCCAGTAGGAAAAGCTGCTTCTGGCACTTTTGCTACCCTTGGTGCTACCGGTGGAGCAGAAACTGTATCTTTAAGCGAAGCACAAATGCCCCCGCACACACATGGTATGTCTGCCCACACCCACGGTATGGGTAACCACCGCCACTACATTGGCCATGGTCACTACCATAACATTACGGCGTCAGACTCTGGGCATCAACACCCAGCATCTAGCCCTATTATAAACAATAATGATCAACCAGGGTATTTCTATACACGTCGTGGGACTGCTGGAATAAACTACGACTGGTCGAGTGCAAACCTTGTCCGTTGGGACGCTTATCAGTACCCAGGAACAAGTACCGCATCAGCTAACGTGTCTATTTCTGGTAATGTAACTGACTCAACCACCAACTCTGGAACTCCAATTGCATCTGGAAGTGCCGCAGCAAACAACAATACTGACGCACCAAATGGTACTGGGCTTACAGCAAGTACTGGTGGTACCTCAGGAACAGTAGTTGCACATAACAACTTGCAACCTTATATAGTTCTTAATTACATTATTAAAACCTGATTATAAGGAGTACAAGTGGCGCGCAAAAAGCTCGACCTTACTGGCGCACTAGAAGAAATCCTTCAAAGAGAACAAGAGGCTCAAAGGCTTTTTGAAGAGAGTGGTAGGCGCGAACAACTGTTTCGTTCTGAAGAAGAACGTGCAGATGACGAGGCGCTTCTAGAGATAGAACCAGAAACTCTTGACACTCCTGAATCTAAAACACCAGAAATTCCAGATCCTTCTGAAGTGATACGCATAGGGCAATCGAACAACAGTTCAAGATCCACAAGTAGGCCGGATGACGCATTTAGGCACGGAGATGATTACTACCTAGGTGGTTCACGCACATCCACACGTGTCCAAGGTATCCAATGGATTCCAACAACTTATATAAGCGACAGTATCCCAGCAATTGACAACCCGTTAGAAAATAGCAAAGCAATGATGTACGGTTTTGACGCTGGAGCTTTTGAAACTGGTGTATTTGGTGACATACTTGTTGCTTTTGCACGACCATCAAAAGCTCAAAGTCACGCTATTTATGTGTTTTCAGGTAACAGCAAGAGTCAATGGGATTCATTTAGTAATTCTCCCTCTCTTGGAAGATCCGTTAAAATTTTATCTGGCGGAAGATTATTGCAAGACGGAGATGAAGCTAGGTATAAAGAGCTACATAAAGCAACAGATACAAAAGATGCATGGGAAGACTGGTTATTTGACTATGAAGAATTCCGTAGCATAAGAGCAGGAAACTCTAGGGAATAATGAACAACTTGTACAAAATTGGTAAAGTTTATTGGATACTAAGGGACACAGGAATATCAAAAGACAAATTATTGTCAACTGGTTTTATGCGCCAAACCTCTGCCCCCTATGCAACTGGTAAAGGTATTCAAATACGCATTAAAAAGTATGTTTTTCAAATTGGGTTGTGTTCTACACCCAAAACCCTTGCAGACGAAGAGGGCTTGCTGTACGCTGTGCAGGGTCGCATACTGGATACACCACCTGGGGAAATTGGAGATTGGTAATGAAACTGTTCATTAAAAAACAAGCTGAAGAAAAGTTTAAGGGTTCTTCTATTCCTCGTGTCTCTAACATGGAAACACAACAGCTAAAGAACTGGTTTAATACCACCATTATGCATCTTGGTGAAGCATATGACTCTTGGCGCTATAAAGACGCACCTGACGAGGTATCACAAATTATTACAATGTTAGATGAGATCTGGAAAGAATTGCAGTCCAGAAGTGATAAATGAATTAACAGTTGAAGAACAACTTAATGAAGAACAAGAGCAGGGACTTGATGACTCCAATGAGTTAGACGAAACTTCTGCGGAATTCATTGATCAGTTAGTTTTAAAGCTCATTTTGTTTACAGAAGAGTTTTGTAATATCAAGCTATTCCCATACCAAGTTCCAATTGCCTACCGAATTATTGAGTCAATTGTTCTGGGTGATGGTGAAGAAATGACCCTAGTGGCTACTCGTCAGTCCGGTAAGTCTGAGGTTCTTTCTAATGTTATGGCCTCTATGATGGTTATCCTACCTAAGCTTTCCAAGGTATATCCCACATGGTTAGACAAGTTTGAAAAAGGCTTTTGGTGTGGTGTTTTTGCCCCTGTTGAAGATCAGGCAGACACGGTGTTTAGCCGTATTGTCAACAAGCTAACTAGTGACCATGCTATGGATTTCTTACTTGACCCAGAGATTGACGACAAAGCCACTTCAGGCGGTGCACGTGGTAAGGGCCGTATTATTAGCCTCAAACACTCTGGCTCGCTTTGCCGTATGCAGACTTGTAACCCTAAGGCAAAGATTGAATCTAAGACTTACCACTTTGTCATGATTGACGAAGCTCAAGAAGCTGACGAATTCATGATTGCAAAGTCAATCAAACCAATGTTGGCGTTCAACAACGGTTCAATTGTCCTTACTGGCACCGCTACTAGGAATAAGTCTTATTTCTATAAGATGATCCAGTACAACAAAAGACGAGATATCAATGGAAAGCGTAACCATCGTCAGGCTCACTTTGAGTATGACCATCGCGTAGCTTCAAAGTACAACGATAATTACGCCAAGTTTATTTCTAAAGAAAAAGTACGTATTGGCGAAGACTCTGATGAGTTCCAGATGTCCTACTGTAATAAGTGGATTTTAGAAAAAGGTATGTTTGTCACTGACGAGCGCCTATCCCAAATGTACGACGCATCAATGCCTATTGTTAAACAGTGGTGGAGAACACCTATTGTGGCTGGTATTGACGTTGCCCGTACTAATGACTCTACTGTTGTAACGGCAGTGTGGGTTGACTGGGACCATCCAGATGGGTTTGGGTTCTACGAACACCGAATTCTCAACTGGTTAGAAATCAACAACACTGAATGGGAACAGCAGTACTTTGAGATCGTTGACTTTTTGCGTAACTATGATGTTTACAGAGTAGGCATTGATGCTCAGGGTGTGGGTGGAGCTGTTACAGAACGTCTACAGATCCTGTTACCCCATATTGAGGTTACAGCCGTGTCGTCTGATGCTAAGACCCAGAATGAGCGTTGGGTTCATTTGACTGAACTAATCCAGCGTAATCAACTGGTTGTTCCAGGGCACTCTAAAGCAAGGCGTACTAGGAACTGGAAGAAGTTTAACCAGCAGATGTCGGACCTAGAAAAGGTTTACCGAGGACCTTACCTTTTGGCTGCCGCCCCAGACGAACGTGGGGCCTTTGACGACTACCCAGACTCCCTGGCCATAGCATGCTCCCTATCTGTAACTGATACAATGCCTACTATCACTGTTAGTGAGTCACCCTTCTTCGGACGGTGATAAAAAGTGGTAATATTTAAAAAAGAAATGAGTATTCCTTAGGAGGATACATATGCAGGTAGCTCCCAACCCCATGTTCCCAGAAACCGGAATGGCAACTTTTGAGCGTACGTACGCTCCTAGTATGCCCGGCAACCGTGGACCTCTTCGTTTTGAAGAAGGTATTGCAACTGACACCGATGTCCCGTACGACTTTGGTGTAGGTGCCTACGAAGACACCGCTCCGGCCCCTGGCCGCAGCAACCACAACAACCCAGAAATGTTCTACAAGTACGCCGAAGAGACCATGCGTGAGCGCGCTCATGTTGGTTCGTCGTCTTGGATTGAAGCACCAGCAATGCTTGGTGATTTTGTTCAAGGAACGATGTCTGGTGAAGGCATGCCTACTTTTGAGTATGCATTTGGATCGGGTGGCTACATGAAGCGCCCGAATCCGACAGTCGTCTATGACTGATCGCGCCTATCTGTAAACTTATCTGTTTACACTAGGGAGAAAAGACGGGGGTAATTCCCCGTCTTTTTTGTATCCCGTAATCAAGAGTCTTTGGTAGAGTTCATGTCTCAACAACTCAGGAGAAGCTATGACTGCCAACGATTACCACTCAATTCTTAACTACCTTTCACGTGTTTCTGTGCGTGGATTTGCTGATGAAGACGAACTGGTAAATCTTATGAATAAGGTTAAGAAACACATTAACCGCACAAACAAAAGCAATAACGTGTATACTGACGCAAGCACTAAAGCTGCTTAATTAAGTCACCACTAGGAGCACAACATGGAGCAAAAGTCATCACTGGTTGATGACCTGGTGTCGCCTAAAACCCATAATTCTAAATTAGATTGTGGGTTAACTAAGATCCGTACTCAAATGGATGAAGAAGCTGCTGAAGCTTTGGATAAAGCAATTGAGATGATCAGGCATGACGCTGGTTCAGGAAGGTCTAAGGTTTATTCTTGCGAATGGCTTACAGACGTTCTTCGTAAGCACAAATATGACATAAGTTCAAGTACCGTTGCAAGACATGTAGCAAAGAGGTGTAGATGTGAGTGACCTGGCCAAAGACTTAGGTAACACCAAGTACGCATTAGGAAGAATTGCTGAGCTTTTAAAGCGCAACGATATTGATGTTGACGAAATTGGAGGTGTAAAGAAAGTCTCCCTGTACCAGTCACTTACAAAGAATGAAGCCGGCGAAGCTGAGATCCATGACCTAATGGGTATTCAGTTCTCTCCAGCCTTTGAGAGCGGGCCACAATGGCCTGTAATCCAACAGGGGCCTTCAGTAAAGCTTCCAGTTGTAAAGGTTAAGCCAAGCGTTGCAAATGATTACCAAAAGTGTGTAATCCTTCCAGACATGCAAATTGGTTATTTCCGAGATGCAAATGGAACTTTGGTTCCCACCCAGGATGAAAGCGCCCTAGAAATATCTATGGCAATTATTAAGTCAGTTAACCCTGATTTGATTGTCATGGTTGGCGACAACCTAGACTTCCCTGAGTTTGGTAAGTACAGGTTAAGCCCAAGCTACGCCCTTACTACTCAAGCCGCAATTGACAGGGCAACTACTTTGTGTGCACAACTACGAGCAATTGCCCCTCAGGCACGTATTGTCTGGTTGGCTGGAAACCATGAGGAAAGGTTAGTTAACTATGTACTTGACAACGCAAAAGCTTCGTTTGGCCTCAAGAGGGGTAACACCCCTGAAAGTTGGCCTGTACTTAGTATCCCTTATCTCTGCCGCTTCGCTGATTTTGGCGTGGAGTTTGTACCGGGCTATCCAGCTGGACAATTTTGGATCAACCAAAGGCTCAGGGTTATCCACGGCACAAAAGTACGGAGTAACGGGTCGACAGCGCACGCCTACCTTGGGTCAGAAAAAACGTCTGTCATTTACGGACACATCCACAGGCGTGAATGGGCTGAACGGTCCCGTGACGATTGGGATGGCGCAAAGACCATCATGGCCGCATCCCCTGGTACGTTGGCCCGCTGTGACGGAGCCGTCCCAAGCACCAAGGGGGCGCTCGACCTGGACGGTCGACCTATGACCATTGTGGAGGACTGGCAGCAAGGGATTGCTGTCGTTACCTACCAGCCTGGTGAGGGTGAGTTCTGGTATGAACAGGTCCCGTTCCATAGCGGATGCGCTATGTATCATGGTAAATTGTACAAATCATAACTAGTACAATGTCATTATGACCTACCCGTACAAATTTGCTGTCGTTGAATGGATTGACGCTTTTGATAGCGATGGTACATGGGTATACAAAGACGAATATGAATTTGACCCAGCACTTCCAGTTACTGTTGGTTGGGTTCTTGAAGGGTTACAAGAAGGTTATATAACAATGGTTTCAACTTTTTGTTTGTTTAAAACTAAGACAGACATGTACAGTAACATGATGCATATCCCGTCTGGAATGGTTAAATCCATAACATACGTTGATATTCCTGATAATATAAGTAAACCTAAACGACAAAACAGGGCAAGGTCTAATGCCGATTGATTTCTGGTCACCAAGTTATCGCGCTTCATCTAGCGACCTTACTGTTGCCATCTCCCCTCTTGGGTTGGTGGAGTTAGCCGACGAAGAGTTTGAAGTCCATGGACCGCGCCTTAACCGTTATTCAACGTGTTGGGCCTGGTACCTGGGACACCACTGGTCATACCGTCGTGAAATGGGTGAACAGAACATCACCCTTAACTACATCCGTACAATGTCGGATTACATTACAAACTTCTGTTTTGGTAAAGGCATTCAATGGAAAGTACCAGAACAGAATGCTGCCATTATTCCCCACCTTTTGCATAAGGTTTGGGAACAAGATAACTCAAAGCATTACGTTCTTTGGGAAATGGGCCAGCTTGCTAGTGTTACTGGTGACTGCTTTGTTAAAGTGGCTTACGAAGAGCCTTACGAGGACTCGGCTGGGATGTACCACGAAGGTCGTGTACGTGTTATCCCCATAAACCCATCTCATTGTTTCCCTGAGTACCACCCTCACGACCGTGACCGTATTCTTCGGTTTAAGTTAAAGTACCGTTTTTGGGGTACCAGTCCTGAAGGCACCCGTCAGGTTTACACCTTTACTGAAATTTTGACTGACGACTCAATTGAGCAATACATTAATGATGAGTTGATTGACCAATACGAAAACCCACTAGGCATTATTCCTATTGTTCATATCCCTAACATGACTATTTCTTCGTCACCTTGGGGCCAATCAGACATCTGGGACATCATTCCACTTAACCGTGAAATGAACGAAAAGATGACTGAAATCTCTGACATTATTAACTACCACGCAGCTCCAGTGACCATTATTACTGGCGCTAAAGCAAGCCAATTAGAACGTGGTCCTAAGAAAGTTTGGGCTGGGTTGCCTAAAGACGCCCATGTGTACAACCTTGAATCCCGTGGTGAAATGGCTGGAGCAATTGAGTACATTAGCTTCTTAAAGAAAGCAATGCACGAAATTACTGGTGTACCTGAAACAGCATTAGGTCAGTTCCAGCCAGTTTCAAACACTTCGGGTGTAGCACTCTCTATCCAATACCAGCCAATGATGAACCGCTTCAACATGAAGCGCATTCACTTTACTAAGGGCCTGGAAAAGATTAACGAACTAATCATTCGTACTTGTGCAGTGTTTGAACCTGAAACCCTCATATATAACCCAACCTTGGGAGAACCACCAGAACAAGATCAGCTTCCACAGCTAGATCCAGCTGATCCTCTTACATACCGCACTCAAACACACTGGCCAGAACCTCTGCCAATTGACGTGCTTATTAAACTTAACGAAGTACAAGCCAAAATGGCTTTGGGACTTGAATCCAAAGAAGGTGCACTCCGCACATTGGGTGAAGAATTCCCACGTGAAAAACTTAGTGAAATCTTTGAAGAGCTACGTGACGACGCGGTTGATCAGGGTGCCTTAGACATGCTTAGGGCGCAAATCAATCAAGCTGTAATGATGGCTACAGGTTTGTTACCAGGCCCTGGTGGATCATCAGTGCCTGCACCTTCTGAAGGTGGTAATGTAGCAAATGCAGGGAACCCGCAGGACCCACAAGGCCCCCTGCCTGGTACAGACGTAATGGGTGGACCAGTTGCGGGAATGGTAAACAATATAGTTGCAAAGGCATACGGAGCTAGGTTCGCCCAGCGTCGTGTTCCTGACGAAGAATAATAAGTACATTAACTCAGCCCACATAAGCCCAACCAATAGAGGTAAAGACATGTCAGTTCAAAGTAGTGAAGACGGTATTACAATCCCTGTAATTCAAGAGCAAGCTCCTGTACAGGAATCACGTGCCGAAGAGAAGTACTTTTCTGAAGATGAAGTCCAGAAGATTCGTCAGCAGGAAAAGGGCAAGATGTATAAGCGTCTTGAAGATGCTGACCATCGTGTCAAGTCAATGGAAGAGCAGTTGAACGTACTCAGTTCTGAGCGTGAGAAGGCAATCAAAGAAGCTGAGGAGCGCGCTCGTAAAGAAGCAGATATCCTCCGTCAGCGTGAAATTGAAGAGCTTTCCGCAAAAGAACTTCTCGCAAAGCGTGAAGATGAGTTCAACAGCCGTATTAACCAGGTTGAGCAAGAGTGGGGCCAGAAGTTCTCTGAACTTGAAAAGCAACGCCAAGCGCAAGATGCACTCCTTGAAAAAGAGCGTAGTCTTCAGCAACTTGAGTCATACCGCCAACGACGTTTGCAAGTTGAGCAAGAAACAATTATCCCTGAATTACGCGATCTGATTTCAGGTAACACTGAAGAAGAGATCGACAATAGCATTGCAGTACTTCGTGAACGAAGTAATGCTATAATCGAATCAATCCAGAGGACGAGCCCACCAGCCCGCCCTAAGGGGGCGTCTTTAACGGCTCCTCCTTCTGGACCACTGGATAACCAATCGGAATACCAGACGTTAAGTGCGGAAGATATCCGCAACATGCCGATGGATCAATACGTGAAGATGCGTGACAGGCTAATGAATGCCCGCCCTCAACGAGGTCGGTTTTAACTAAAACCCAATAAACCTATCCATCGGAGGATATTAATATGGCATTACCCGCCCCCCAAGGAGGTGCGATTACCGGAGCAGGTCTTGGTTCAATTTCCACGACCGGTTACTCCAGTGATAGTACCCTTTCACCCGCAATCCAGCAGATCTGGTCCAAGGAAATCTTGTTCCAGGCTATGCCGGTTCTTCGTTTTGAACAGTTCGCTGTCAAGAAGACCGAGCTTGGCGTTCAGCCTGGTTTGACCATCAAC